>LNAP01002174.1_pt1 | contig 49217 bp, 43 predicted proteins | sample 602601 | NCBI WGS metagenome assembly LNAP01 (sample SAMN02440304, study PRJNA202911) | soil metagenome | biome: Subtropical and temperate rainforests or woodlands; isolation source: soil samples (1 kg each in a 20% v/v slurry with milli Q water) were... ...
GCCAATCTCGCTCTTCCCCCTCAAACGATTGCACGAGTTTGAACGTTTTCCCGTTCCCATACGCGCGCCCGTCTGATGCATAAACCACGCAGGAGCGACGCAAGCTCAACGATTCTGATGCACGCGAACCCATACTTAAGGCAACCACGAAATAGTGCGCCATTTGAATGGTCCCTATCATGGCTTTCAATTCTCGATAGTTCTTCGGTCTCCAGCGTCTCTTATCATTCTGCTCTCCCCTCTCTACGCCAGAAGGACCGGTCCCGAAGCCACCATAATCGCTATAAACCTTCAGATTGAAAGGCAGACCATCTATCGACCTGCCTTCACCATCCGTCCAAACATGCCTGGAAAGAATCTCTTTAGTTTTCGTTTGTCGATACGTGGTGATGGTAGGCCATGCCCACTGCCGCTGTTCTGAGTCCTCCCAAACCACCACCATCTCCTTTGCTATTGAGAGGATATTTGGCCCTAGGTTGCGAAGGAGCCACAAACTCTTCCAGCCCATGTCCGACAAATAGTCGTCCGGTAGTGGCAAATGTGGGTCAAACTGTTTTGGTGGCGCATTACTCAATGCAGACCCTTTTAAAGCCACCGATTTTGGGCCCATGCTGAAGGAGGGAACATCCCGCCATAGCTGACGTTCTGCGAGCATCCGTAATCGCTCACATTCGCTCAAGAGCTCTCTTTGAAGAACAGTAGTCTGTTGGAAAAAGTCAAGCGATGAGAGTGAAGCCAATATATGTGGCTCATCGTGCCCCGCTTCCATATCTATCGATTCGTTTGCCTTAAACTTCTGCACCAGCGCTAAGGCATATAGCGCTGGCCCCTGCGAATGAGCGATAGCGGTAATACTAGTCACGTCTAAGGAACGATTCCACCCTTTCCTCCCCAAACCTGCAGGCCCCATTCGAAGCAGAATGAGATATCGAGTCAGGGATAGAACCGCATGCCCAAGCATTTTTTCGAAACCAGGCCCGGAATAGTTGGCATTCTTATGAAGATAATGCAAGATACGTCGCCGCAGGTCCGAGGCATATCTGTGAGGTGCCTGTTTTCCGGGAGGCAACCAGTGGAGGGGTGTTTTCCATATCCCAAGCTCCGAGCCATGTTGTAGAAGCGCTTGAAGCTCCGTTACCCTCGCGGGTGCAAGGCAGTGGATGTCTTCGACAGCAAACCGTACACGCGCATCATTAAGAGAATTTGTAACCTCGGTGTCTTTATTTGATTGACTGGAAATCTGCGAGGTAAGCAGTGCGCTGTTCATCGGAGCGCCTCATTTGTCAATCCATCTAATTCAACAACACGATACGCGCCCGTAGAAATTTTCTCTTCCCAATCCGACGTAAGCCGCTGAGCTTCGTTATGATTAAAGGCCAGTATTGCAAGCTCTGTGTTGTCAAGCTCCTCAAGGAACGAAGACTCCTGAAACGCATTAACACTCATTTGTCCTCGGAGAAACCTCAGTTCAGCCACTCTTTTGCTGAGACCAGGCAAACTCTCCGGCATTATCACAGCGTTATCGACACATAGCGTGCACCGCTGCACATGACAGAGATTCCTGCCGTCTGATGTGAAGGCCGGGGCGATATGGCGCGGGGGATTAAAAGGGTCTTTGCAACCTACGCCAATCCGACTTTTCATCAAAGTACGATACCTATCCAGCCGCGCACGTTCGTCGGTGGTCACAAATCCTTCTCGCGAGAGCTTTGCTAGAACGGTCGGGTCAACTCGTCCGGAACTAGCCATTTCACTCCAAAGTGCAGCGCTGAACGTAGAGAACAGCCTGCGATGCTCCTCCTTGAGCAATGTGTTGCTTAAGTAGATGGCGGTGGTATTAACGCTGCGGTGACCAAGCACCTTCATTACTGCCAAGATGGAGCCCCCGCTCGCCCGGTAGGCGTATGATGCGTATACATCGCGCAAGTCTGTCGGCTTAAGAGTAGACAACTGTCGATGCTCGGGCAGCCTTTGGTTGAGCGTGTCGATAAATGCAGCTAAATATCGAGTTTTTGAACTCTGAGTTTTATTAAGGCTAATGGCAAAGTTATTATCATGAAGCCATTGAATTTCAGTGAAGGTCGTGCTGACGTACAACCAAACGGAGGAAACCTGCTGCTCAAGCGATGCGATACGCTGGCGCAGGCTGATTACCTTATCACTGCCGGCTTTCGCTAAGCTCCCAAGCTGTTGTTTGCTCTGTTGAAGTTCCTTGCGCAACTCATCTCTCAGAGGCTCAGTCCGGGCGACCAATGTTTTGATAATGAATCCGACCCCGTATTGCGTCTTGAACAGACCTTCAGCGACTTGCTCTGCACCACCTGCTCGTGCTTTGATTCCACGAAGTATGTAGCGCTTTGGGTCTTTGGGGTGAGGCTCTAAAAAATCATCATTTATGTTTAAGCTCAGAAGTACAGAAGGATTCCAACCCGTTGTGGCAAGACAAAGATGAAAGGCGGCCCGGATGTCATCACTGTCTGGATAGCTGCCTCGAAGCATATCCTGTAAGGTCAAGCCTCTGAAGTAGAACGTTTGCGGGCTAATATGCCCCTCCCACACGTCTTCCATGCTGGGTCTAGCCTTGCCTGTCCTTTTAACCACCGTATCGAAGTACAAGTAATTTTTCATTAAGCGAGCGTGTTCTTGAGGACAGCCTGATTCGGCAGCAGTCCCGCTCCGCATAGCGTCAGCGAGCCGCCACCGCTCAACAACTGTGAGCCATCGTCGCTTCAGCGCGTGTCGAATGTAGTCTGTCTGCCACTGTGGAGGCAGACGACGCGTTACGGTCTTCTCCTCTGGCACTAGCCAGAACAACTGGGATATGCCCTTCGCCGCGCGTGTAACATTCACCAAAGATAGAAAATTGCTGAATAACAAACGACGAATGCCCGCGTCAATCGCACTCTGTCGATGCACGTCAGTGAGATGAGCAGTAGACGTAACCGGTGGCATCGAGGGCAACTTAGCCTCAACGCTATCGAGAATACGCCACCAACTCCGCAAGGTGGAAAGATACGCAATGACTGATTTCTCAGCCAGAGGTAGCAACCGGTCTTGAATAGCAGGAGCCATTTCTTGAATCAGCTCGGGCCTTCCTCTGAATGGACCGGACCAGGTCCCTCCTCCGTTCTTTCGTGGATTCCGAAACTCTCCCACAGAGAATACGGTAAGGTCGACCCAGCATGGTTTCGTTGGATGTTCTGTAAAGTATCTCAGCGAAACCTCTTCGCCATTAGACCCCTCGTCGGCTCTAGTGATGCTCACGACCGGCGCTTTATCTCCCGCGCGAAGCTGGTCTTTGGTGTTATTACCCGCCCGTATACCCATAAATTTACGCTTCGCCCGTTATTATTTCATCCAAATCAAGCAACACCGGTATGCCTACCATGTCCCGAACCCACCTCAAGTACAGCATTGTCGTTGCTTCGTCGGAATGCCCTAGCTGCGGTTGGATTTGCAATCGGATAACGCCAAGAGCAGTACTATCAAGCAAGGCTGCGGCCGTTTCGCCTAATAAACTATCCTGAACGACAGATTGATTCTTTAGCTCCCGCCACAAGACCGAACAAGCCCACCAGTGACGTCCGTCATGAGGGGACCAACTATCGAGGGGTAACTCAACACTTGTCCAAGCATCATAGAGATTGGGGCCAGTGAATCTTGCACCATCTGACTCGCGAAGAAATAGATGAACGCATTGCTTCGCGCGAATATGACGCGCAGCGCCCTTTACCCCGAGCATCCACTTCGCAAACGCAGAATTTCGCTGATGTCTCCGATAGCTATGCCATTTTTGAGCAAGAGGCAATGGGATAAGTATGTCGCGTTCAGGGCCAATCTTGTCACCCTGTTCGCTGACGCCATAGTACGGCCCCTTAGTTCCATACTTAATAGTGATTCGGACCTGCTGCTGTTCTGGAGGAGCCAATGGATTCGCGATGTGCCACTGGTCGGGCTGCTCATGAAGAACATCGGCATGCAAGCTCACGACTTCTTCTCGGCGCATTGCTGTCAACAATACCGTTTCGCACAAGAGGCCAAGCGTAAGACCCCGGCGCTGATAAACCCGCCCTAACCATTTTGATACCAGCTCGTCGCTAGGCATTCGGAGCACCCGTTTCTTCTGCCGAACCTTTCCGTCTCGCACAGACACTTCAAATCCAACATGGCCTATAGAACTTGTAGCGGAGCCTTTGCGCAGCCTCATAGTTGAGTATGGAACTTGAAACTGCGGACGGTGCCCCATGTCATGCATCCAAGTCAAGAACTCACAAGCTTGCTGCACTCGGACATTAACGGTGCTGGGTGATAGCCCGTTACCATCTCGAGACCACAAGCCTTTCAGCATTTCTTGCTGATATCGTCCCGCTACGTGCGTCATATAGTCGCAGGTGGTGACATCGACACCCCTCAACTCCGCCCACTCCAAAAAATTAGCCAGCCATTCAGCGTAGGTGCGCATTGACCTCGGCGATGGGATACGCCTGACCAGCCCTCCAACGGAAACCTTCGGCCCCCACCTACCGAGGCCGCGGTCTATGAGGTAGCGGTTACCGTGACGATGGTAGCCAGGTCGGGAGTCGAGAATGAACGGAAGGTTAGCAAGCGCCGGGTAGCTGCTAGCAAATTTACCGTCCGGTGCGGTGTAGTTCACAGTGAAGCTTCGGCCACGTTGCATTAATGAAATTTCCACTCTCGATAATACAGATGTAACAATACTACACTGAAAATATCAATTGTGGTTAATTATTCTTGAACATCAACATAACGAGGAACAGCACGCCCCGATGCGCCAGACTGATTTCGCCGGGACGAGCGCGTACACCGCCTCCTACCAGTGCCGGGGCGGAGGCCGAATGATGCGGAGCCCGGAATGGGGGAGTTTCGCCGAACCGGGATTCCAGTCCGCAAAGACTGGCTATTGCCGAAACTTCCAAAGCATGATGTTGATCCAGAGGCGGAAGCAAGTCGGGTAGACGATGCGCCAACATACTTTTTCCCGTCCCCGGCGGCCCCGCCATGAGCAGGCTATGACCACCCGCTGCCGCAATTTCCAGGGCACGACGCGCCAGCGGCTGGCCACGCACCTCGGAAAGACAGCGCAGGGCCGCCTTGGCAGGTTCCATCTGCATGGGTTGCGCCGCGACGAGGGGAACCCGCCCTGAGAAATGTTCGACCACCTGGCTCAACGTTGCTGCGCCAAACACGATAAGCCCAGGAACCTTGGCCGCAATGCGGGCGCAGTCGGGCGGCATTATCAGTTTCGCATCCTGACTGCTACGCGCGACCGCCAACGCAATCGCCAGCGGGGCACCTACGGGGACAACGGCCCCGGTAAGAGAAAGTTCGCCGGCGAACACGTAATGCCGCAAATCGGGCAGATCGGCACCGGCCTCAGGTTGCACCTGTCCCGAGGCAAGCAACACGCCCAACGCGATAGGTAGGTCGAATCGACCAGACTCCTTGGGAAGATCGGCTGGCGCGAGATTGGCGGTTATCCGTCCTGCCGGGAACTCGAACCCGCTGCTGATGATCGCCGACCGTACGCGCTCGCGACTTTCGCGTACACCAGTATCAGGCAGGCCCACCAGGTGAAAGGCCGGCAACCCGGGGCCCACATGCACTTCAACTCGCACGGGGTGACCCTCCAGGCCACATAGGGCGCGGCTCGCCAGGATTGCCAATGACATTCCTCCTCCTCGTTCAATAGCTCCTCGAGAAAGAAGTATGCCGCCTCAAGCACGCTGGGCGACGGGCCCAGCTGCTCTATTGTCTATGGGAAAACTACGTAGGACAAATGCTCCCACAGGACCGCATGGGGTTATAGGGCGTCTGTGACCGGCCCTGATTGTAATGGCGTGGCTGGGCGGCCTTCCAACGCCTGCACTCGGGACTCAAGTGCCGTAATTCGAGCCAGTGACCGCTCGAGCAGCTGGGCTTGAATATCGAATTCCTCCCGGGTCACCAGGTCAAGGCGCGCAAACGTCTGGGCCATCATCGCTTTCACGTTGCGTTCAATATCGGCGGCAGGACTTTTGGCAATCAGGTCCGATATATTCTTTTGGAAGTCTTCAATCCAATCCGTTTTGTTGATCATCGCAGGCTCCGTTGATTTTGAGCATCCAGTGTAATAAATAAAACGAGCCGCGACTGAGCGACGGCCCGCTTTATTTACACTGCGACCAGCGGCGCGGCTGATTCAACAGTTGCCGCTATCAGGGCTTCAGGGTCGAATCGGCGCCAGTACTGGACGTGGCAGGGGTGTCCCCGGAGCCCTGAATAGCCTTGTCGGCCTCTGCGGCTCCGCCCCTGATCGCCTGCCCCATTTCGCCGATCTTCTGGGCGGTGGCGTCTTTAAGATCTCCCGCCCTGGTGCTGACGGCCGCAGCCACTTGCTTGGCATCTTCCTTCAGTTCCGTGCCGAAGCTTGTGGGGGATTGGGTGGCCGGTGCTGTCCCGCTGGATGGGGAAGTCGATGGTGCCGTATCCGGGGCTGGTGTTGGACTTGGAGTCGGGCTTGGCGTGGGTTCAGGTGTCGGTGTGGGCGCCGGGGTCGGTGCCGGCGTAGGACTTGGCGTCGGCGCGGGAGTTTCTGAACCGGCAGTGCCTGGAGCGGCGGTATCGTCACCGTCCGAGCATGCGGCAAGCAGACTCATGGAAGCGACCATTGCAATAACGGCAAGATTGATACGAGTCTTTTTCATAATATTCCTCACTAATCCTAAGTCGCGGTGCGATGTGCTGACCCGGTGCGACTAGCAGGTTCAGCAGCGAGCCTGTTACAACTTGCTTAGGTTGATTCTAGCGACAGACTCAATAAAAGCCCCGTAGCTAGTGTAAATACTGATTTCAATAATATTCATTCCCGTGTTCATAATTTTCCAGAACGTCCCGGGACATCAACCGCTTCGAGCGGCTCCAGCACATCCGGTTTCTCTACATCGAGATACAAAAGCCCTGCTGATCCAAGGTATCGTTACAGTTTTGTGCGCTTTTTCTCAGCACGGCGCGCTCGTTTTCGGTGCGCTTGCATCGGGAATTCGCACCAGATCAGGGCTTAAAGATGCACTTCGCGTAGCGGACACGCCCTCTTTCAGCGCAACTCGACCACCACGTGTAGCACGGACGATGTTCTAGAAGCGATCTATAAATGAGCAAAGTTGGCATATGGTTTGCGTATGTCCTGTGGTCAACCTTACGAGGACATAGCAATGAAACTCATTACCGCCATCATCAAACCCTTTAAGCTCGATGAAGTCCGGGAAGCCTTATCCGGGATAGGCATACAGGGTATGACCGTCACTGAAGTCAAAGGCTTCGGCCGACAGAAAGGTCACACTGAACTCTACCGGGGCGCCGAGTACACGGTCGATTTCCTGCCTAAGCTGCGGCTCGAAATGGTGGTCTCTGATCACATGGTCGAGCAGGCTATCGAGAACCTGTCTGCGGCGGCCCATACCGGCAAGATCGGTGATGGCAAGATTTTTGTCACGCCGGTCGAACAAGCAATTCGAATTCGCACCGGCGAGTCTGGCGAGAGCGCGCTGTAAGCCGCAGAGCCGCTATCAAATCATTCTAAAAAAACCATCGTTCCGCGCCGAGCATGGCGGCGGAAACTCAGGAGTAGAAAATGGATAAAGCCGATTTGGCATGGGTAAGCGTTTCCACCATGCTGGTACTGCTAATGGTCATGCCGGGGCTCGCACTCTTTTATGGCGGCCTGGTGCGCGCAAAGAACGTGCTGTCAGTATTGATTCAGGTCGTATCGACCTTTTCCCTCGCCCTCGTTATCTGGTTTATTTATGGATATTCACTTGCTTTTACTGAAGGAAATGCACTCGTCGGCGGGTTCTCCAGACTTATGTTCAGCGGGATGCTGGATCTGAGCAGCATGAAATTCGAGCTTGCCGGTTCGATTCCCGAACTGAGCTTCGCGACATTCCAGGCGACATTCGCCGGCATTACTTGCGCACTGATCGTCGGTGGATTCGCAGAACGCGCCAGGTACTCCGCCGTCATGATTTTCACTGCGATCTGGCTGACCTTTTCGTACATACCGATAGCCCACATGGTCTGGTCTCCGGGCGGTTGGCTGTTCGAGCGTGGCGCCCTGGATTTCGCAGGCGGAACCGTCGTCCACATCAATGCCGGGGTGGCCGGATTGGTTGGCGCCTATTATGTTGGAAAGCGGGTGGGTTACGGACGTGAATCGATGCAACCTCACAACCTGCCCATGGCCATGATCGGAGCAGCACTTTTATGGGTAGGCTGGTTCGGCTTCAACGCTGGCTCGGCACTCAGTGCCAATGAGACCGCAGCCCTGGCCTTCTTCAATACCATGGTTGCCACGGCAGGCGCAATACTCGCCTGGCTACTGGTCGAATGGAAATACAAAGGCAAGCCTTCCCTGCTGGGTGCCATTTCCGGCGCCGTGGCCGGCTTGGTCGGCATCACCCCAGCGGCTGGCCTGGTCGGTCCCGCAGGAGCCCTGCTTATTGGTGTGGTGACCGGGGCAGTATGCGTCTGGGGAGTAAATGGCTTGAAACGGGCACTGCGTGCCGACGACAGCCTTGACGTATTCGGTATTCACGGCGTAGGCGGGATCGTGGGCGCACTACTTACGGGTATCTTCAATGCCCAGGCATTGGGCGGGCCGGGTCTGGCGACACTAGGCGAAATTCCTCATCAGCTGTGGGTACAGTTCGAAGGCATCATCATCACCATTGTGTGGTCCGGCGTGGTCGCCTTTATTGCTTACTTCGTGGCCGACAAAGTGTGCGGGCTGCGCGTGAGCACGGAAGTCGAACGCGAAGGCCTGGATATCAATTCCCACGGCGAAACCGCCTACCACTACTAATTGGACAAGGCCGCTAAATCGATGCGTTCAGCACGGTTCAGCGCCGAAGCCACCTTGACCCGGAGTGCATTCGAATGGGCCAGCCTGACCTCTTTCTTTACATCCAGCATTTGCTGGGGGTGCATCGAGAATTCGGTCAGGCCAAGTCCCAGCAACATCCGGGTGACCCGCGAGTCTCCCGCGATTTCTCCACAGACTGCCACCGGTATCCCAGCACGTTCGGCCGAGTTGATGGTATGCGCAATGAGCCGCAGCACAGCCGGATGCATGGGATCGTACAGATCGGCAACTTCACTGTCACCGCGGTCAATGGCAAGCGTGTATTGGATCAGGTCGTTGGTGCCAATGGACAAAAAGTCCAAGGCATCCGCGAAAGGTTCGATAGCAATTGCCATGGCGGGAATCTCGACCATCGCGCCCAACGAGATGTTTCGCGCAAACGGCACACCGCTGGCTTCAAGACTTTCGCATGCCGCTTCGATAGCCTGCTTGGTGGCCCTCACCTCGTGCATGTGGGAAATCATGGGGATGAGAATTCGAACGTGGCCGTGCAGAGAGGCACGCAACAGCGCACGCAGCTGAGTAGCAAACAGCTCCGGATTCGCCAGGCAATAGCGGATAGCTCGCAAACCCAGCGCCGGATTCGTGGCAACCGTGACATCACCATCAAGCGTCTTGTCGGCGCCAAGATCCAGCGTGCGTATCGTCACAGGCCGGCCGGCCATGGTCCTGACGACCGAGGCGTACGCCTGGTATTGCTCTTCTTCGCTGGGCAGATCCCGACGGCCCATGAATAGGAACTCGCTGCGAAACAATCCGATGCCGTCGGCCCCAGCCTGCAGAGCGGCAACGGCCTCTTCAGGCAGTTCTATATTGGCCTCGAGCTTGATCTGGATGCCATCGAGCGTTACTGCAGGCGCATCACGCAGCAATGCCAGTTCGGCACGATCACCCGCATAAGCCGCCTGTCGCTGCCGGTACTCCTGAAGCACAAGTTCGGAAGGATTGACCAACACGGCACCGGTGAAGCCGTCGGCAATCAACATATCGCCGTCGCGCACCAGCATGCGGATATGACCCAGCCCTACTACCGCCGGCACATTCATGCTGCGCGCAACAATAGCGGTATGTGAGGTCGGACCGCCGAGATCAGTCAGGAATGCAGCAAACCGGGCGCCACGCAGCTTGAGCATATCGGCAGGAGAAATGTCGCGAGCCACGACAATAAGCGAATCGCCGGCGTCTCCTGCCTCAAGGCTAGGCAGTAAAGCGGTGGATCCCGACAGGACTCGCAACACACGTTCGATGACTTGGCGTATGTCGGCGCCCCGCTCACGCAAATACTCGTCTTCCATGACGGAAAACTGTTCGGCCAGCAGTTGGCCCTGTGTGGTCAACGCCCATTCGGCGTTGTAGTGGCGATTTATGATGAGATCACACGTCTCTTGCAAGAGCGCCGCGTCATCGAGCAACAGACTGTGCACGGTCAATAATGGACCAAGTTCACGTGGCGCATCGTCTGGCAAGGACACTGCCATGGCCTGGAGTTCGCCACTGGCGGTGGCCAGGGCCCTTTTCAGACGCTCGCATTCGGCTTCGACATCCTGCTCTGCAATACGGTAATGCACAACCTCGAGTGCCGCCGCGCTCATGATTGCCGCTCTGCCTATGGCATAGCCTTTGACAACGCCTTGTCCCTGCATACACAACGTGGACCCGAATCCACAATTGCCGTGAGATGAGCGTGAGGTCATTAAGCGATATCCAGGCTGTCGTGGCGCTTCTATTCGTGTTCACCGAACTTGTTGCTGAACAAAGACTGGATATCGAGCAGAGCCTGTTCGGCATCAGTTCCAGTGGCATCCACCTTAACCGTAACGCCCAGGCCGGCAGCAAGCATCATGACGCCCATTATGCTCTTGGCATTGACGCGCTGAGCTCCGCGGGCAATGAAAATATCGCTGCTGAACCTGCTGGCCAGTTGGGTGAGCTTGGCCGCCGCGCGGGCGTGCAGGCCCAACTTGTTGCAAATTACGATGTCGATGGAAGGCATAGAGTTCATTTCGGTTTAACGGCATGCACGGCGGACTGGGAATCAGCTTGTCTAATCGGCATTGACGATGCCTCTTAAGGCACCAAGCCGGACGCTCTCGCTGAGCTTATCCGGGTTTTCCTGTTGATCAGTCAGCGCTTTGAGGACCATGCAAAGATTGGTGCCGGTGATCAGATGCGCTGTCAAACCCTGTTCGCTAGCCAATTTAAGCGCCTGCTTAGCGATATTGAACGGTGTTGCGCCGAATATGTCGCATAAAACCAGCGTTGCTTCGTCGGGATCTTGCAAGAGTTGCCGTGTGAGCTCGGGAACCAGTTCAGACGGCTGCGCGTCGGCCTCGACGTCGAAGACGGTGAGTTCTGGTTTCTGGCCCAAAACATGTTCGGCACATGCAGCGAATCCGGAACCCAGGGGTTCGTGCATGACCAGTACGATGCGTGTCATTCAAATACCTACGGCCTGTTCAACTGCTGTCGCGAAACAGTCTGCGACATCAAAACCGGTTTGCTCTGTGATTTCCACGAAACACGTGGGACTGGTTACGTTGATTTCGGTGATGTAATCGCCGATGACATCGAGACCGACGAGCAGTAATCCACGCGCATTCAATTTCGGACCTATCGCATTTGCCAGTTCAAGGTCACGCGCCGACAGTGGCTGAGCCATCCCCTGCCCCCCGGCGGCCAGGTTGCCGCGAGTCTCGCCCGCAAGTGGGACGCGGGCCAGCGCATACGGCACCGGTTTACCGGCAATCAGGAGGATACGCTTGTCACCCAATAGTATTTCAGGGATATAGCGTTGCGCCATGATGGTACGTGTACCGTCGTCTGTGAGCGTCTCGAGGATGGCGCCCACATTATGTTCGGCTTCGCGCAGGCGGAAAATACCGGTTCCACCCATCCCGTCCAGCGGCTTGACAATGACGTCTTGATATTTCCTATGGAATGCGCGCAATCGGGCTATGTCGCGGGTGACCAGAGTAGGCGCGGTGAAAGAGGAAAACTCGATAATCGCCAGTTTTTCAGGATGATTGCGAATTGCGTCTGGCGAATTGACAACGCGCGCACCCTGGGCCTGCGCGTACTGAAGCAGATGCGTCGCATACACGTATTCCATGTCGAAAGGCGGATCCTTGCGCATGAGCACCGCGTCGAACTCTGACAGCGTATTCTCGCTGCTAGCACCGCGTTCCCGCCACCATGAAGTGCCGTTCAGGTCGGCACCGTCGACCAGGGTAATTCCTGTCGTTACGGCCTTGACCGTGCCTTCATCAATGTACAGATCGCCCTGATGGGTGACACTCAGGGTGTGGCCGCGGGCGGTCAACGCACGCATCATTGCTACTGAAGAGTCTTTATAGGCCCTTAAAGAGAGTAAGGGATCAATAACAAATAGGACGTGCATAGACACCTGCAGGCTTCCACCCGCCGGATGGACCGAGGGGTGGAATGTAAAGGTTCAGTTCAGGAAGCAGCATCGCCGGGCTTGCCCGGAGTCACTTTCTTACGGGGTGCCAACACCATCACCATTTGGCGCCCTTCGAGCTTGGGCATGGCTTCGACCAAGCACAATTCAACGAGATCGTCGCGTACGCGCTCGAGTACGCGCATACCGAGTTCCTGGTGGGCCATCTCGCGGCCGCGGAAACGCAGCGTGACCTTTGCCTTGTCGCCTTCCTCGATAAAGCGGCGCAAATTGCGCAGCTTGACCTGGTAATCGCCTTCGTCGGTTCCGGGACGAAACTTGACTTCTTTTACCTGGATAATCTTTTGCTTCGAGCGTGCTTCTTGTTGGCGCTTTTGTTCTTGATATTTGAACTTGCCATAATCCATCAGTCGACAGACCGGTGGTTCCGCATTGGGTGCAATCTCGACCAGGTCTACTTCGTTTTGTTCCGAGAGAACGAGAGCATCAGCGGTCTTGACAACCCCCAACTGTTCACCCTCTACTCCGATAAGACGCACCTCGGGGACGCGGATTTCACCATTGATGCGATGTGGTTTTTCGGTTGCGATGTCTGAGACTCCTAGAATTAATAAAAAATCAGGCGTATTACGCCCGGGCGTTGATTTCGTTTTGCAGCAGTACGGAGAAACCATCCAGGGACATTACCCCCAGATCGACTCCACCCCTGCCGCGTACCGCCACGCTGCCGGCTTCACGTTCTTTTTCGCCAACCACTAGAATGTACGGTATTTTTTGCATGCTGTGTTCTCGGATTTTACGGGTGATTTTTTCAGCGCGCAAATCAGAGGTGGCTCTAAAGCCTTGTTTTTTCAAGCGTTGAACGATTTCGCCAGCATATTCGGCCGAAGGCTCGGAAATACAGCATACGACGACATGTTCGGGCGACAGCCACGCGGGCATGGCGCCAGCATGATTCTCGATAAGCATGCCTATGAATCGTTCGAATGAGCCAAGTATGGCACGGTGCAGCATCACTGGCGTTTGGCGTTGATCGGCCTGATCGACATATTCGGCACCCAAACGCTGAGGCATCGAGAAATCAACTTGGATTGTGCCACATTGCCAATGGCGCCCAATAGCGTCTTTCAGCGTATATTCGATTTTCGGACCATAGAATGCGCCCTCGCCCGGCGAGACTTCGTACTGACACTGGGTATGGTTCAAGCTGTCCATAAGGGCCTGCTCTGCCTTGTCCCACACCTCATCGGAGCCGATGCGTTTTTCGGGACGCGTTGCGACCTTGTACAGGATCTCTGTAAAGCCAAAATCGGCGTATACCTTTTGCAACAAGGCAGTGAAGGCGACGCACTCTTCCTGCAACTGGTCTTCAGTGCAAAAAATATGGCCGTCGTCCTGAGTGAAACCCCGTACTCGCATCATGCCATGGAGCGAGCCGGACGGCTCGTTCCGATGACACTGGCCGAACTCCCCATAGCGTATGGGCAACTCGCGATAGGAATGCAGGCCAGAATTGAATATTTGCACATGGCCAGGACAATTCATGGGCTTGAGGCCATATGTACGATTTTCCGATTCCGTCGTAAACATGTTCTCGGCGTAATTGTCCCAGTGCCCCGTCTTCTTCCATAGGGAAAGGTCAAGAATCTGCGGCGCCTTGACTTCCTGGTAGCCATTGTCGCGATACACCGCGCGCATATACTGTTCCACCTGCTGCCATAGCGTCCAGCCCTTGGGATGCCAGAAAATCAGCCCCGGCGCTTCGTCCTGGAAATGAAAGAAGTCGAGCTCGCGACCCAGCTTGCGGTGATCGCGCCGTTCCGCCTCTTCCAGCATAGTCAGGTAATTGGATTGGTCATCCTTGGACGCCCAAGCGGTCCCGTAGATGCGCTGGAGCATCTCGTTCTTGCTGTCGCCCCGCCAATAGGCGCCCGCAACCTTCATAAGCTTGAACACCTTCAGGTGTCCAGTGGACGGTACGTGGGGACCCCGACACAAATCAATGAAATCGCCTTCACGATACAGACTGATAGGTTCGTTGGAAGGTATGGAGGCGATGATTTCAGCCTTGTAGTGCTCGCCAATACCGTTGAAATAGGCAACCGCATCGTCGCGCAGCCATTCTTCGCGTGTGACTGGCTCATTTCTGCGCACGATCTCGGTCATTTTCTTTTCGATGGCTTCGAGATCTTCGGGAGTGAAAGGACGCTTATAGGAAAAGTCGTAATAAAAGCCGTTTTCGATGACCGGACCGATGGTGACCTGCGCGTCGGGAAAAAGCGATTTGACGGCATACGCCAACAGGTGGGCTGTGGAGTGACGGATCAGGTCGAGGCCATCGGCGTCCTTGGCCGTTACGATCGCCAGTTTAGCGTCGCATTCGATGACATAGCTTGTGTCGACAAGATTGGTTTGACTGCCTTCTACCGAAACACGCCCACCCAGGGCGGCCCGCCCCAATCCGGCGCCGATGGAGTGCGCCACGTCGCTAACGGATACGGGACCCGGATACTCGCGTTGCGAGCCGTCAGGCAAGGTAATTTGAACCATGGGTTGTCCTGGAATGCAAAAACGCGGCATTCGCCGCGTTTTGGTTTTATTAATTTACCGTCCGAACTGCACAATACGCGGGGGAATTAGGCACAACAAGTCGTAGTTCGCGTAAACGTGGAGTTCATGGCTATCAAAATATAAGTAATGGAATCGTTGTTTCAGTGTAACACCTGGAGCCCACGAACCGCCTTGCTTGGCGGAGATTCCTCCCTTGATGACGCAATGGAAATCCAGTGTGTTGTGAAAATACCAAACCGTATCCCACATAAGACACGTTTTGGAGATTCGGCTGAATAGACCTGTTAAAAAACCACAGCGAAATGGCGTTTTGACAAAGCCCCATTAATCGCGCTAGAATGCTGTTCTTCCTAGGCGGTTAGCTCAGTTGGTTAGAGCGCTACGTTGACATCGTAGAGGTCGCTGGTTCGAACCCAGTACTGCCTACCAAATTCAAATTGTTGCGCCACGCAATGGTTTTAAAATCCCGCAGAAGCACCTTGCTTTTGCGGGATTTTTTACATCGAGCTTCGGATTGACACCGAACTATTGCATCGGGCGCAAAAGCGCCCAACATAAAACAGAACGTAACATTATGCGGCGAATTTAATCCGAAAGTGGGCTTCTCTGGTAGTATGCTGGATGCCGTATTCCTTTCAGCGATTGAATTCCCCTGCGAAGTGAACAGTATATGGATGCGCAGAAGCGATCCTCATTTAGCCTGGGTGTAGTCAGTACAGGAACCCATGACCGCGCTTCAATATGCCATCTATGGTCCGAAATCGGACACGCTTCCATTACTGGATTTCCGCTGCGGCGTCAGGTGGCTCGTCGGCCTCCACTCGTCCACGTCAAGATCTGGACGTTCATCAGGCGGCTTTGAAACATGAACCTAGAGGACCATCCGGCCTGTCGTCCCTTCACTGAGGCAGGAAATCTCACGCAGATTGATCCCTATTATGAAGAAGGCCGCAACATCCTGTGGATGATGCTCAACGCTCAACCTCGGCCCTGCTTCAATCTCGACCTCCTTCGAGATATAGCTCAGCTGGGAAGAGCGGCCCGTGGCAGTGGACTTCGCATCGATTTTTGGGTTACCGGCTCTTCGGTACCGCAAATTTATAATGTCGGTGGCGATTTACAGCTTTTCGCGCAACACATCCGTGCTGGCGAATACGAACCCCTACTGGCGTACGCGCGCGCATGCATCGACGCAGTCTATCAGGCCGCAACCGGCTTCAACACAGGAGCGATTTCAATCGCCATGGTAGAGGGCACCGCACTAGGAGGCGGTTTCGAGGCCGCGTTGGCACATCAGTACGTACTTGCCCAAAAAGACGTAAAAATGGGTTTCCCCGAAATTGCCTTCAATCTCTTTCCCGGCATGGGAGGCTATTCGTTGGTGGCGCGCAAGTCGCACATGCGGTTGGCCGAAGAGTTAATCAGCACGGGCGAGTCGCATACCGCCGAATGGTACCTGGACAGAGGCCTGGTGGATAGCGTGTTCGAGAAAGGCGGCGCATTCAAGGCCACCCGTACCTTTATAGATGTCATTCGCCCCAAGTTGAACGGTATTCGTGCCATGTTGCGTACCCGGCAGCGCGTACTGCCGCTCGATCGCGCTGAACTCATGGAGATAACCGAAGACTGGGCTGCTGCGGCGTTCACCATAGAAGAGAAGGATCTTGCCTACATCGAACGTTTGGTCATGCTGCAGAATAAACATGTTAGAAACGGTAGCCAGAGGGCGGCGTAAGCCCGTTATACCCATCCTGAGCAACTGTGCCATTGCCTGCCTGCAATGCACGCATTTATTTAAAGATCCACAGCCCCGCCACCGTGATGCCCGTCAGGCGACAAGTCTCAATTTCTTGCCCTTGTTATTCAACCAGTCCGCAAACTCTTTGGCCGGCATAGGCCTTGCATACAGGTAGCCCTGGGCATAATCGACGCCGATACTCTTGAGGAATTCTGCTTCGGCATCTGTTTCCACACCCTCAGCCACGACCTGGATCTTCAGTTGCTCCGCGACAGCGACCATGGATCGCACCAGGGCCTGTGACGTTGGCTTCTCGTTGATGGCGCTGACAAAACTGCGATCTAGTTTAATCATGTCCAGCGGCAAGCGCGCCACCTGCGACAACGAAGAATAACCTGTTCCGAAATCATCCAGATGTATTTGAGCGCCGAGTTCACGGAACTGGCGGATTGCCGCCAAGGCCATGGCCTCATCTTCGATGAGGCAGCTTTCGGTCAGCTCAATATCTAGCAGACACGAAGCGTGTCCCGACTCGCGGATGGCCTGCGCAAAATCTTGGACGACAAAAGAATTGCTTAGCTGTCGTGCAGATACATTAATGGCGACACGAATGTTCAAGCCGCTAGCCAGCCACGAGGCAGCCTGCTTGGCGGCTGTCCTCATCACCCACTTGCCAAGCGGAACGATGAGTCCGCTGTCTTCAGCAAACTTGATGAAGTCAATGGGCGATATCCTGCCTCTTTCTGGCGAGTCCCACCGAAGCAATGCCTCTACGCTACGCACAACACCTGTTTCGAGGCAGAGCTTAGGCTGATAATAAAGCTCGAGCTGGTCAAGATCGAGTGCCTTACGGAGGTTGCGATCAAGCCAGATGTACTCGGAAACCTTGTCATCCATTTGGGGCGCGAACATCCGGTAAGTTCGTTTCCCTGCATCCTTGGCGACATACATGGCAGTGTCCGCGCAGCGGATGAGATCGTCGAGCGTCTGTCCGTGCGCCGGGAACATTGCGATACCGATGGAGCACCCTGTATAGACTTCGATGAGGCCGAGGCTGATGGGCATCCTGAGTCGATCCATGATGCGCTGCGCTACCCCTTCCATCAAGGCGTCGGTACCATCCTTTACGAAGACCAGAAATTCGTCGCCGCCGAGGCGGGCTACGATATCGCCGTCCCGCAAGCAAGTCTTGATGTTAAGCGCTACGGCCTGAATAAGGTTGTCGCCTATCAAATGGCCGTAATGATCATTGACTTGTTTGAAGTTGTCCAGGTCCAGGAAAATGACGCCAAAGCGGTCACCCAGCTTAATGGCAGCGGTGATTTTTTCGTAAATGGCATGTCGATTCGGTAAGCTTGTGAGCGTATCGACGGTGGCAAGTTCAAGCAGCCTTGCCTGCGCCTTGCGTTCTTCAGTGACATCCGTACCGGAACAAACCAGATACCGCTCGTCTGGACCGCTGCCGCTTTGCACAAACTTATTGCGCCATAAAATGGTCCGCATGCCGTTCAGCGTATTAATGTTTCGCTCAACTTCGTAAGCCGTGGAAGCTTTGAAGAAATCAGTTATATTTGCCCTCGATGCGGCTTGCTGATCGGACTGCATGAAAGCATGTGCATTTTTCCCGATAACATCTTCTTCGCGCAAGCCTGTGATTTCTTCGCATAAGCGATTAAATCTTAATATGTTGCTGTTGTGGTCGATGATCACCACCAGCGAATTGACTTCAGATATGACTTGCTCGGCGAAGTCGAGTCCATGGGCCAGATCTTTGGCCACCGCCGGGGCGTCGCTATAGTCGGAGGCCGTACCCAGCCATGAGTTGCTTCCGTTCTTCTTGCCGACCAAGCTCAGCTTCTGGGACTCACCGAAAAGCTTGATATCAATGATCGCATGTGAGGTCACCCCGGTAAACGCGCGGATTTCGTCGGCCTGATCGGGGACCAACGCCACTGCGAGGTTCGGAGAGCCTTTGGCGCCGGCCAATTGCAAGGCATCGCTATCGGATGTCAGTTCCCAGAAAGGGCTCCTGGTGCCGAAATACGCAAACAATAATGAGTCGGAAAGCCCGTCGAGCATAGCACTCTCTTCTTTGACAGGTTGGCCGTGCGTACGCAACCGTTTATTTAGAAAACTGATACAGACGCGTTGGCAATAACTTGTTGGAGTATACCGTTACTGTGTAGTTTCTTAACAATTATTTCAGACTTTAACTTTAAAGTATGCCTATTTCATGTTTTTCCTATGTAGTCGCCGCCGCGCCACCCCAAAAATCAGCAATCCCCTGGTGGCCAGCGCTGCGCCGACCCAGCCTGTCGAGGTCCAGCCATAACCAGCAAGCCCATAATGGCGAGCGCGGATCAAGGTTCGTGGGTCGGGACATAGGGGCAGAAAATCGGTGACGTACTGCGTCGAACCCCGTTACGTGACGGCAACACGAGCCTGCCCAGACTGATACGCAGAACTATCAAGAATATCGAACAGGGTATCCACGGCGTCCCATACGTCGCTGAATCGCAGATACAAGGGTGTGAACCCAAAACGCATGATATGTGGTTCGCGATAGTCGCCTATGACCCCGCGTTCAATAAGTGACTGCATGACGGCATAGCCGTCAGGATGCTCGACGCTGACATGACTCCCACGCAGATGATGTTCACGCGGTGTCGCGAGCTTCAGCGGATGCATTGCGCAACGGGTTTCCACGAGGTCGATGAACAGGTCCGTCAAGGCCAGCGATTTCTTGCGAATTGCACCCATATCAGTCCGGGAGAATATATCCAGTCCGCATTCTACGAGCGCCAGTGATATCACGGGCTGCGTACCGCAGAGGGCCCGCTTGATGCCCGAACCCGCCTGGTACGACGGGTCCATGGCAAACGGCGCGGCATGGCCCCACCATCCGGACAGAGGATGGAAGAAGTGTGCCTGGTGCCTGGGCGCCACCCATATGAAGGCGGGTGAGCCTGGTCCACCATTCAAATACTTGTATGTGCATCCCACGGCAAAATCGGCATTGGCCAGATTCAGTTCGACTGGAACCGCACCAGCCGAATGTGCAAGATCCCATATGATCAAGGCGCCCTGACGATGAGCATGGGCGGTGACGCCCTGCAGATCCAGCATATGAGCGCTGCGGTAATTGACGTGGGTGAGCATTACCACCGTTGTATCGCTGTCGATCGCTTCGTGGAGTTCCTCGGGACTGTCCACGAGTCTCAGCTGGTATCCGCGATTGAGCCATTGGGACAGGCCCTGGGCGATATAGATGTCGCTGGGAAAATTGCTGCGCTCGGTGACAATGACCTTGCGCTGCGCCGTCGCTGGTTCGAGGCTCTGGATGCGCAGGGCTCCCGCAAGCGCCTTGAACAGATTGATCGAGGTCGAGTCCGTAACCACGACTTCTCCGGCGTTGGCCCCTATCAAGGGCGCAAGCTTGTCGCCCAGCCTTGTCGGCAGATCGAACCACCCTGCCTTGTTCCAGCTTTGTATCAAGTTTGCGGCCCACTCGTGCTGGACCAATTGGCGAGCCCGGGATACCGACGCTTTGGGGGTGACGCCCAACGAATTGCCATCCAGGTAAATCAGCCCTTCGGGCAGAAGGAACTCGTTCCTGAGAGGCGCCAGCGGGTCGTGCTGGTCCAGCGCGACACACTCGTTACGACTCAACAATCTGGTACACCAGACAAGTTGAATGCCTGAGCGGCAGCTACGAATCGGCGGATCTTATCAGGCGATTTAATGCCAGGCGCCGTCTCGACACCACTGCTGACGTCGACGGCATAAGGCCGAACTTTTTGTACGGATGCGCAGACGGAGTCCGGCGTCAAGCCCCCAGCCAGAATCATGGGTCGGCTGTCATCGGCACTTTGAACCGCCTGCAGCAAGGACGTATCGAGCGTCCGGCCGCTCCCGCCATAGCCTTCACTGTAGCTGTCGAACAACCAGGCACTGGCCGACTGATACAGCCTGCACTGCTGTAGAACAGCATCAGCGCTGTCCAGGCCAGGTGCTCCGATACGGAAGGCCCGTACATATCGGCGGCCAAACCGCTGGCAATATTCGGGAGACTCGTCGCCGTGGAATTGCAGGAGGTCTGGCTGCACCTTTTCGATGACCTCCATTACCTCGGATTCCGATGCGTTGACAACCAGGCAAACCACTGAAATGAAGGCGGGGACTCCTGATCGCAAGGCGCGGGCCTGATCTACCGTGAGTGCCCGGGAGCTCTTCGAATACATCACGAGGCCGATGGCATCGGCGCCCGCTTGTACAGCCGAAAGAATATCGTCAGGCCGCGTCAGGCCACATATCTTTATGCGAGTGCGAGCGGCCGCCAACATGCTTGAATGCTCCTGTAATTACTTGAACGCGGCGCCGGGGTCCGGCGCACCGTCAAAACTGGAACCTGAATCGTAGGAATCAGATCCATATGCGTCTTCCGTCCCAAACTTGATGGTGGCTGGATCGACCACCACAACGTCATCTTTATAGTGCGTAACCATCCCCGGAAAAAGCATGACGGCGGCGACCATCGCGATCTGGATACAAATGAACGGCACCGAACCCCAGTATATCTGCCCCGTGGTGACCTTCGGTATGAGCTTGCCCGTAACACGATCCTGATAGTCGTCTTTCGGCGCCACCGAACGAAGATAAAACAAGGCAAACCCAAACGGCGGGTGCATGAAAGAAGTTTGCATATTGACGGCAAGCAGCACGCCAAACCAAATCAGGTCTATGCCCATTTTATCGGCTACGGGACCGAGCAGCGGAACAATAATAAATGCCAGCTCGAAAAAGTCGAGGAAAAACGCCAGGAAAAACGTGAGAAGGCTTACGACGATAAGAAAGCCCCACTCGCCGCCAGGCAGGCCGATCAGCAAGTGCTCCACCCACAGATCGCCGTTGACACCCCGAAAGCTCAGGGTGAACACCGTGGAACCTACCAGGATGAAAACCACGAAGCACGACAGCTTGGTAGTAGTGTCCATCGCCTGCTTGAGCAATGTCCAGCTAAACCTGCCCCGGGAGACCGCCATTATCAATGCGCCCACGGCCCCCATTGCACCGCCTTCAGTGGGCGTGGCCACGCCGATGAAAATGGTACCGAGCACCAGGAAAATCAGGAACAAAGGCGGAATCATCACGAAGGTGACACGCTCGGCGATCTCGGAGAGCAACCCCAGACGCAGCACCCTGTTCACCAAGGCAATAATCAGTGCGGTTATGCCCCAGCCCATCAGGTAGATGACAACGCGCTCGTCCACCGGGACCTGGGTGTGTTCGCTGAAATAGTATTCCGCCCCGAAATAGGAAACGATGGAGGCAATGATGGTCAGAATGGCCAGTGAACGCAAGCCTCGGCTGCCGTCCGGCTTAACATAGATGCGGGCTTCTTCCGGCAGTGCGGGCGCTTTCGCCGGCGTGATCAGAGACACGACCACGACATAAGCGATGTATGACAACGCAAGCAACATACCTGGGATCATGGCGCCGCGATACATGTCGCCGATGGATCGGCCCAGCTGATCGGCAAGGATAATCAGCACCAGCGAAGGCGGGATGATTTGCGAAAGGGTTCCGGATGCCGCAATGACACCGGTGGCCAGTCGCCGGTCATAGCCATATCGCAACATGATGGGCAGCGAAATAAGCCCCATCGAGATCACCGACGCAGATACCACGCCCGTGGTTGCCGCAAGCATGGCGCCCACCAGCACGACCGCAATGGCAAGCCCACCGCGTATGGGCCCGAATAACTGCCCGACAGTTTCAAGAAGGTCCTCCGCCATTCCGGAGCGCTCGAGAATAAGCCCCATGAGCGTGAAGAATGGCACGGCGAGCAAGGTGTCGTTGGCCACGATACCGAACACCCGCTGAGGCAAGGCCTGAAACAGCGCAGGTTGCATCAATCCGAGGTCGATCGCCACAAGACCATACAGGATACCGTTGGCAGCCAGTGAAAAGGCCACGGGAAACCCCAGCAACAGGAACACGATCAGGTTGATGAACATGATCGGGGCCAGATTATCGACAAAAAACTCCATGATTAACGGCCCTTTCCTGAGGCTATGTTTCGTTCAGCTGCGACCGGATCCTGTTCCGCCAACCGGCGGATTTCATCGGCCAGTTCTTCTTCGGCAGTCTTTCCATTCGTTCGGACGGTAGGATCGGGACAAACCCCGATCAGAAAGCCGACGCATTTAATGAGGTGCGAGAGGCCGGCGAGTATCAATAAGCCAAAGCCGACGGGAATCAACAATTTTGCCGGCCAGCGGATCAGGCCACCCGTATTGGACGACAGCTCGTTCAGCACAAAGGACTCGTAGAAATATGGCAGGGATAGCCAAAAAATGAGAATGCAAGCAGGGAACAGAAAGAAAATGACCCCGAAGATCTCGATCATTATTTGTGTACGCCTGGAAAACCGCTGTGCAAGCACATCCACGCGCACGTGTTCGTTTCGCAAGAAGGTATATCCGGCTGCCAAGAGGAAAATTGCACCGAACAAATACCACTGCAACTCGAGCCATGCGTTGGAGCTGATATTGAACACTTTGCGTACGACCGCGTTTGAGGCGCTGACCAGCACGACGACAAGCGTGAGCCATATAACGGCCTGCCCAACCCTCACGTTCAGCGTGTCAATCAACCTGGACAAAGTCAGAAGGAATTTCATGAGATCAACTCGAAGAGAAGCAAAACGCTGGTGCCATCCGCAAGGCGAAAAGCCTGCAAGTATAGACCATGTTGCTAAAAGAAACGGAACGGATTTTAGACGATCCCACCGATTTACGATGTCGGTATATGCCCAGGGTCAGCAGCGCGCCAAGCTGATCCCGAGATGCGAAAACAAAGCTTCGCGTGCGGATATATCCGGAAGGTTGAACTCCTGCGGATAGTCGACTTTGGCCAGATAGAGGCCGTCAGGCGAGAATGTGGGCGCAGCCAGCCGGCGATCGCGATGCCGCAGCAATTCGGCCATCCATGACGGTTCGTTCTTCCCTTGGCCCACATACAGGAGCGCACCCATCAGATTGCGCACCATGTGATGCAGGAAGGCATTCGCTTTGAAGGTGAATAGAAAAAAATCGCTGTGTTGATCTATCTCCAATGCCTGTAAAGTTCGGACCGGACTGGCGGCCTGGCACTGGGAAGAACGAAAACAACTGAAATCGTGTTCGCCGACAAGCATCTGCGCGGCTTCGCGCATGCGGGCAAGGTCAAGGGCATGATAGACCCAACCAGCGCGACCGTACAACATCGGCGACCGCACACGCGCATTGCGAACAATATAAAGATAGGTACGGGAAGCGGCGGAAAACCTCGCATGAAAGCTGTCTGGCACCGTCTGCGCCCACTGTACGGCAATGCTGTCTGGAAGCAAGGCGTTGAGTCCACGCACCCAGGATTCCATGCGTCGCTGGACGGCTGTGTCGATATGGACCACCTGGCCCAGTCCATGCACGCCGGTATCGGTACGACCCGCGCAAATAGTGCCGACCTCTTCTGTCAGAAACGTGCTGAGCGCGTTCTCGACGCGGTCCTGCACGGTGCGCCCGCTAGGTTGCGTTTGCCACCCTTGCCAGAACGAACCGTCGTAGGCGACGCCAAGAGCCATACGCGGCACGGTATCTAGCGCCTAGGTGCCGATGGTTCATCCGGTGTCGAGTGTTCGAGATCCAGATTGATCTGATCAAGTTTTTCCTTGACCATGGCCTCTGTGACGAGCCCTGGGTGATCATCGTCGTGCGCCGCGTTTGCCCGACGCAATATCCAGGCGATGATCAGTACCACCAATGCCAGAAGGCCAGTAATGACACCCAGCATATGTTCTTGTATCCACGACACGGTTTGTTCTGCCTTGCTTGAAATGGATTCTGTCACGCCATCCGGTCCGTTGGCCCCGGATAGCGACGATGATTTGCCCGCATTGCTGTTATCGGGTCCGGAAGTATTGGCGTTGGACTTGTCTGCGGCGGACGGTGATTCCGACGGTGTCGGTGTTGCTGCCGCCGTCCCGGAAGTACTGTCCTTGGCCGATGTGCCCGCCGCCTCGGAGTCGCCGCCGCCGTTTGGACTGGAGCCCTGGCCAATGCCAGCACTTGTCGCCTCACTGGGTGTTGAGCCTGCATCCACACCGGGTTTCGAATCTGCATCCACACCGGGTGTTGAGCCTGCACCCTCACCGGTCGCCGAGTCCGCACTCGGGCCGGAGCCTGCGTGCTGCCCGGGCGCCACGCCCGTACCCTGGCCAGACCCGATGTCAGTACTGGAAGCGGCGCCCTGGCCGGTACCGGTTTGGCTTTTCGCAGGCACGCTGTTCACCGCTGCAGCAGTGCCTGCGGAATCGCCACTCGGGGCGCGCGCCTGATTTGAGCCTGCTTCTGTCGCGTTGCCAGCCGCTTTGCCATCCGCTTTGCCATCCGCAGGCGCGGACGCTGAACCGACAAGCGTATTGGCTTTGCTACTACCGACGCTACTTGATGGACTTGAGCCACCAGCGACATTGGCATTCGTTCCAGAGGCGGGCGTGGCATTTGTATTTCCCGGTGCAACACCGGTACGGGCGCTGCCAGCCGTGCCCGCATTGCCCGCCATGCCCGGCAACGTGATGCCCAACCCCTTGGCGCCATCGACCAGCAGATCTGTGGCCGCCTCGCCCTGCGCCTGCAAGGCCTGATTCAAGTCTTTGACGTTACGCTCAAGTTGTGACACGCGTGCTTCAGAATCTTTAATGCCTTTTTGCGTTGCTAGACGGTCATCTGCACGCACGTCGGATAATGGTTGTCCACTGGAGGTTTCATTGCCCGCCCCGGCGGCATCTTGGCCGCTGGCTTGTGCGGCGGTGCCGCCCGACGCGCCGTCAGCGCCAACCGATGGACCGGGGCTACCCGATAAACGCAACTGATCGCGCTGCCCTTGCTCGGGTTGGGCTTCGTCCAGGGCGCCAGCTGCGGAGACGACGCCTTTGGCTGGACTGCCTTCCTGCCCGACTATGGGGGCCTGCCCTGCCAGACGCTGACGATATAAGGCAAAAGCTTGTGCCTGCTTTTGAAAAATCCGTCGCGCCTCGCGATCGGAAATGGCAGTGAGTTGTGCCCTGCCCGGCATGGTCAGCGTGGCGCCAGCCTTGACAAGGTTAAGGTTGTTTTCGATGAAGGCTTTCGGGTTTTGCCGTTGCAGCGCTACCATCATTTGGTAAACCGTGACACCTGGCACGGCATGGCGCTGCGCGATGTCAAACATGGTGTCGCCCTGCTGCACGCGGATGGAGCGCGACACGCCACCCGCTTTTGCCGACGTGCTGGAATGCGTCAGGAGACTGACCTGATACCGTTGCTGGCCCGAAGCCGTGCGGATGTCGAGTAATAGATCGGCCACAGGCTTATCGAAAGCCTGCGAGGAACTTACCTGTATGACTTTACTACCCGGAGTGAGACCGTCGGCGATCCGCGTTTTCAGGGTACCGAGGTCGACCGGAGGTGTGAGGCCAGCCTGCGCCCAGGCGGCGGCTGGAGCGGGACTGACCTGGAGGGTCCGCAAGTCGTCGGCACTAAGCTGCTTGACCGGCACATCAATGCGTAGCGGCTGCCCCAGCGTGGATAGGATACGAGAATGCCCGAAACCCGCCGAGTGTGCCGTTGTACACATCAGCAATGCCGTCGCCAGGACCCCAACCAGGAACCTCGGTTTCTGCATTGCGGGAGCAGACGTAGACACGCGGCGGGACATATGCATTTTTATAGTTCACCCAGAGTAATTCGCAACATTCGGCGCAGTGGTTCGGCCGCCCCCCATAATAGCTGATCTCCTACGGTAAAAGCGCTTAGATACTCTGGTCCCATTGACATTTTCCGCAAGCGACCCACCGGAATATCCAAGGTGCCGGTGACCGCAACGGGAGTCAGCTGTCGCATGGTTATATCGCGCTCGTTCGGAATAACCTTGGCCCATGCCGAGCCTTCCCGCAGCATGGAGGAAATTTCGTCCAAGGGCACGTCGCGCTTGAGCTTGATGGTCAAAGCCTGGCTGTGACAACGCATGGCCCCGATCCGAACGCAAAGGCCATCGATAGGCGTAGGTGCCGTGCCGAACGCCGCGCCCCGGCCGAGAATCTTGTTGGTCTCAGCCTCGGCCTTCCACTCTTCGCGCGACATGCCGTTGCCGAGGTCTTTGTCAATCCACGGTATAAGGTTGCCGCCCAGTGGTACGCCGAAATGTTCGTGGGGAAGATCGGGATCTTGCTGCGCACGAAGCACACCGCGGTCAATGTCGAGAATTGCCGATGCGGGGTCGTCCAGCTGCAGCTTGACCGCTGCGTTCAGCGCACCGAACTGGGTGAGCAATTCTCGCATATGCTGGGCGCCGCCTCCCGACGCCGCTTGATAGGTCATGCTGCTCATCCATTCGATGAGATCATTGTTGAACAGGCCCGATAGACCCATGAGCATGCAGCTGACCGTGCAGTTTCCGCCGATGAAGTTCTTCACACCGCGTTGCAACGCGGCATCGATAACGGGACGATTGACCGGGTCGAGGACAATGATGGCGTCGTCGGCCATGCGCAAGGTGCTGGCCGCGTCGATCCAGACTCCGGACCAGCCCGCTGCACGCAGTTTGGGATACACGGCCGAGGTGTAGTCCCCACCCTGAGCGGTGAGAATGATGGGCAGTTTTTTGAGCGCGTCGATGTCGTAGGCATCTTGCAATGGACCCGCACCTTGGGCCCACGTTGGCGCCAATCCGCCTGCGTTGCTGGTCGAGAAAAACACGGGCTCGAAAAGGGAAAAATCATTCTCGTCGCGCATGCGCTGCATGAGGACCGAACCCACCATGCCACGCCAGCCGACCAATCCGACTACTTGGTTCATGTTGCTGTCACTTTAAAAATAGAAATAGATCTGAATTGTTAGTTTAATGCTTTGAGAACGGCGTCGCCCATTTGCGAGGTCGAAACCTTGGTCGTCCCAGCCTCATGGATGTCAGCCGTGCGCAAGCCCTGCTCAAGAACCGCCTGGACCGCGGCCTCGATGCGTTCGGCCTGCCCGGCTTCATTCAATGAATAGCGCAACAGCATTGCTGCCGACAGTATTGTCGCCAGGGGGTTGGCGATATTCTTCCCGGCAATGTCCGGAGCGGAGCCATGACTGGGTTCGTATAGCCCCTGATTGGATGAATTCAGCGACGCCGAAGGTAGCATGCCGATGGAACCGGTAAGCATTGCCGCTTCATCGGAAAGGATATCGCCGAACAGATTGCCGGTAACAATGACGTCAAATTCCTTCGGAGCGCGAACAAGCTGCATTGCTGCATTGTCCACATACATATGTGAAAGCTGGACATCCGGGTAGTCGGAGGCGACCGCGATCATGATGTCGCGCCAGAACTGCGATGTTTCAAGCACATTGGCCTTATCGACGCTGCACAATTTCTTGTCACGTTTGCGGGCAGCCTGGAATGCTACGTGCGCAATGCGCCGCACTTCAGATTCGGCATAATGCATGGTGTCGAACCCCTGGCGTTCACCCTTGTAAGGCCCGTCTTCCACCTGCCGGACGCCACGCGGCTGCCCGAAATAAATGTCACCTGTCAGCTCGCGGACAATAAGAATGTCGAGGCCCGACACCACTTCGGGCTTCAGTGACGAAGCATTGGCCAATTGAGGATACAAGATGGCGGGACGCAAATTTGCAAACAGGCCTAATGCCTTGCGCAGTCCCAATATGGCTTGTTCGGGACGCAGTTCGCGTGGCAGGGTGTCATATTTCCAGTCGCCTACCGCACCAAACAGGATTGCCGCGGAATTTTTGGCTAAGTCCAGCGTGGCCGGCGGCAGTGGGTGCTCATGGGCATCGAAAGCGGCTCCTCCTACCGGCTCGCTATGCAATTCCAGGTCCAGGCCCAGCGCGGTCAATACCCGAACAGCCTGCTCGGTTATTTCGGTACCGATCCCATCGCCCGGCAGTACGGCAATCTTGTGACTCATTATTTTTTCCTAAACTAATTTGTTGGCTATATACAACAGAAAAGGGCTGCGTCCCGGCGGCCCTTCTCTTTTCTTGGCGAACCGGGACAAGGTCCCTAAGCAATCGGATGCGCTTCCAGCCACGGGTGGCGCGCCAGCCGATCAGCCTCGAACGCACGAATCACATCGGCTTTTTGCAGAGTAAGCGCAATTTCATCCAGGCCATTTATCAAACAATGCTTGCGAAAAGGCTCGATGTCAAAGGCCAACTCACGACCATCGTGAGTAATGACGACCTGGCGTTCGAGATCGATACGCAGCTTGTAGCCGACGAATCCTTTCACCTCGTCGAATAGGCGCGCAATCTGAAGCTCGGGCAGGACAATGGGCAAAAGGCCATTCTTGAAACTGTTGTTGAAAAAGATGTCGGCGTAAGACGGCGCAATGACCGCGCGAAACCCAAACTGCACAAGTGCCCAGGGCGCATGTTCGCGACTCGATCCGCAGCCGAAATTTTTCCGCGCGAGCAGAATGGAAGCACCCTGGTATCGCGGTTGGTTCAGGATGAAATCCGGATTCAGAGGGCGCTTGCTATTGTCCATGCCCGGTTCTCCGTGGTCCAGATACCGCAGCTCGTCGAACAGGTTCTCGCCAAAACCTGTACGCTTGATGGACTTTAAAAACTGCTTGGGAATGATCAGGTCGGTATCGACGTTTTCACGGTCGAGCGGCGCTACCAGGCCATGATGGGTCGTAAATGCTTGCATGATGGCTTCCTATCGAAAATTGCGTACGTCAACAAAATGACCGGCAGCCATGGCAGGGCTCACCAGGTGAGTGCGTCCTCCCTGACCCTGACGCCCCTCGAAATTGCGGTTCGATGTCGAAGCACAGCGCTCGCCGGGTTCCAGGCGGTCAGCGTTCATTGCCAGGCACATGGAGCAGCCCGGCTCACGCCACTCGAACCCGGCTTCCAGAAAGATCTTGTCCAAGCCTTCCCGTTCTGCCTGGAGCTTGACGAGCCCCGAGCCGGGAACCACCATGGCCTGCTTGACTGAAGACGCAACCCGTTTGCCGCGTGCGACGAGCGCCGCGGCACGGAGATCTTCGATACGGGCATTGGTGCAGGAACCAATAAAAATGCGATCGACGGGAATGTCGACCAGAGGTGTATTGGGTTTCAGACCCATATACTGCAGGGCGCGTTCCATGCCGCTGCGTCGCACATCGTCTTTCTCTTTGTCCGGATCCGGCACTCGGCCATCGACCGACAAAACCATTTCGGGCGACGTACCCCAGGTAACTTGCGGCATGATGTCACGCGCATTGATTTCCACGACGCGGTCGAAATGGGCGCCTTGATCGGTGTGCAATGTACTCCAGTACTGGACGGCCTGATCCCACAAGATGCCGGAGGGCGCATAAGGACGTCCCCGGAAATAATCAATGGTTTTCTGGTCGACGGCGACCATTCCGGAACGGGCGCCCGCTTCGATAGCCATATTGCATACCGTCATGCGACCCTCGACGGACAACGACCGTATTGTGCTGCCGCCAAATTCGATGGCATAGCCCGTACCACCAGCCGTGCCGATCTTCCCGATGACAAAAAGAACCAGGTCCTTGGCCGTACAGCCAAACGGAAGCTCGCCATCTACCTTGATCAACATGCTCTTGTTTTTCTTCATGAGCAATGTTTGTGTAGCCAGTACGTGTTCGACTTCCGACGTGCCGATCCCGAATGCCAATGTACCCAGCGCGCCATGAGTGCTGGTGTGGGAATCGCCGCAGACGACCGTCATGCCAGGCAAGGTTGCACCCTGCTCCGGGCCGATGATGTGCACAATACCCTGGCGCACATCGTTCATGCGAAATTCGGTAATACCGTACTTTTCGCAGTTTTCGTCCAGCGTATCAACTTGCAGGCGCGAGATCGGATCGGCGATGCCGGCCGCGCGTGCTGTGGTCGGAACGTTATGGTCGGCGACCGCCAGGTTGGCGCTGATGCGCCACGGCTTTCTGCCGGCGAGTCCCAACCCCTCGAAGGCCTGAGGGCTGGTGACCTCGTGGACCAGGTGGCGGTCGATATACAGTAAACAGGTACCGTCGGACTCCTGATGCACTACGTGCGCATTCCAGAGCTTGTCGTACAAGGTTTGTGCCATGGCATTGCTCTTTGAAGTAAGGGAAAAAAGAAACCTCCCCTAATTATGCCAGTCCGCTAACCTGGTACAAGACTAGTACGTATACTGGTATACCGAGTGCCACCCTGCATGTTCAACTAAATTGATCAGGCTCCCCACCGGCCACGCACAAACCTTGCGCCTTATTTGCCGCCCGTTTGTTGATACAAAGGCATGACTTTGTTGGCTGCCTCGGTCAAATCGCCGGTACGGCTGGCCGCCGAGGGATGAGTAGACAGGAATTCCGGTGGCGAACTGCCGGCGCTCAGTGATCCCATTTTTTGCCATAGGGTGATCGCGGCGCGCGGATCGTAGCCCGCACGTGCGGCCAATTCCACGCCAATGCGGTCGGCTTCGGTCTCATGCGTCCGACTGTTGGGCAAGGTGAACATGACCTCGCTGAGCGCGCTGCCCAGGTCGGCGGCGCCGCCGACGCCCGTTACGGCCGAAAGCACCGACAAGCCTACGCTGGTAGCCATTTTCTGAGACACTTGCTCACGCGAATGCTCACGCAAGGCGTGCGCCATTTCGTGCCCGATGACCGCAGCGAGTTCGGCATCTGTCGGCTTGATCTTGTTAATCAGACCTGTATAGACGGCAATCTTGCCGCCGGGCATGCACCACGCATTTACCTCGTCGGAACTGAATACATGGGTTTCCCAATTCCAGCCGGTGGCATCCGGCCGGAAACTTCCGACATGTTGTATCAGCTTTTGAGTGATGGCCTTAACGCGCCGGGTTTGCGCCGGGTCGGCGTCGAGCGCGCCCTGAGCCTTGGCCTGCGACACCAGGGTTGCGTATTGTTGCGCTGCTTCCTGGTCGAGAGCCTGGGCCGACACCATGCCGGACATATATTGTTTGCGTTCAACACCTACTGAACCCGCACCTGTCGTTTCGACGGTCGAGCAGGCTGAAAGTGCTGTGATGACGCAGGCAATGCCCAGTCCGGAAAGTACTCGGGAAATCGAGGTTTTAGTGTGCATGAGAGTTCCTTTCTGTGGTCGCATGTTTATTTAGCCGCATTGCGCGCGATGACGCAATGCATGGTCCATCAAAACGATGGCAAGCAACGCCTCAACGATAGGTGTGGCGCGTATGCCAACGCAAGGGTCATGGCGACCCAGAGTCTGTACCTTAACGGCTTCGCCCGCGCGATTTATCGATTGGCGCTCGATCCGTATGCTGGATGTCGGCTTGATAGCCACGGAGACCGTGATGGCCTGTCCCGAAGAGATGCCCCCGAGCACACCACCCGCATGGTTGCTGAGAAAACCTTCCGGGGTGATCTCGTCGCCGTGTTCCGATCCGCGCTGTGTCACACAGGCAAAGCCCGCCCCGATGGATACCCCTTTTACAGCGTTCAGGCCCATCATGGCATGGGCAATATCGGCGTCCAGCCGATCATACAGCGGCTCGCCCCACCCGGCAGGCGGATTTTCCGCGACAACTTCGATACGCGCCCCAATGGAGTCACCGTCCCGGCGCAATTGATCCATGTAGGCCTCGAGTTCGGGTACGACCCGCGCATTCGGAGCATAGAATGGGTTGTTGGGGACCTCGTCCCATGATTCGAAGGGAATGGACACAGGACCCAGCTGACTCATGTAGCCTCGTATCTTGATGCCATGGGTTTGGGCCAGCCACTTTTTGGCAATGGCACCCGCGGCGACCGTAGGCGCCGTCAGGCGCGCCGATGACCGGCCTCCACCGCGCGGGTCTCGGTCGCCGAACTTGCGATCATACGTGTAGTCGGCATGTCCGGGACGGAAAGTGTCGACAATATTACCGTAGTCTTTACTGCGCGCATCGGTGTTGCGGATGAGTATCCCGATAGGCGTGCCCGTGCTGACCCCTTGATAGACTCCTGAAAGAATTTCGACCTGATCCGCTTCCTGGCGCTGGGTGACATGCCGCGACGTGCCGGGACGGCGCCTGTCGAGCTCTATCTGGAGATCCGCTTCGGTCAATGCGAGTCCGGGCGGGCAACCATCGATGACAGCCCCAATGGCGGGGCCATGCGATTCGCCAAAATTGGTGACGCAGAAGAGCTTACCTAGAGTATTACCGGACATAGTCGATTTTTATGATTCAAGACGGTGAAAAACAAGCAAGACGGACACTGGTCCGGCAAGCATCATGACGAACAACTGACCTCGAGCTGGCATGCCCATTCAGGCGGTTTGGCCGCATAGGCATCATAGCCGGGCCGTTCGGTATAAGGATCACGCAGCAGCTTGAGCAATGTTTCGATTTCGCTCGCATCGCCCTTGCTGGCGGCCTGTATCGCCGCCTCTGCCAGATGATTCCGCAGTACATAGAGGGGGTTTGCACTATTCATCAGCGCACGTCGCTCTTGATCGGGAAGCGCCTGCCGGGACAGCCGCGCCACATAGTGATCGAGCCATGTCTGCGCGGCAGCCGCGTCCTCGAACGCGGCCACAAACGCGTCATTGTCCCGTGGCGCGTTGGCTAGACCGCGAAAACTCAAGGTGAAATCCGCGCGCTGACCGTGCAACAAGGCCCACCAGTCGTCCACCAGTTTTTCGTCAGTCGGCTCCCACTGGCTCAAGCCCAGTTTTTTGCACATATCGCCACGATAGGCGTCGAGGAAAGCAGGTTCGAAATGCGCAAGTTGCTCTTTGAGTGCTTGCGCATCCACACCCAGGCACAGCAAGCTACTGGCGAGGCGATACAAATTCCAGTGGGCCACGGAGGGCTGGGCGTTCCACGCGTAACGGCCCTGCTCATCGCTGTGATTGCACACATGATTGGCCTGAAACGCATCCATGAAACCGTAAGGGCCGTAGTCGATGGTCAGACCCAGAATCGACATGTTGTCGGTATTCATGACGCCGTGGCAAAACCCCACTGTTTGCCAATGGGCCACCAGTTGTGCCGTTTTCACGACGACCGATTTCAGGAACCGCAACACGGCGCCGTCGTCACCGCCACCCTCGCCGGGATCCGCATCCCTGCATTCCGGGTAATGCCGATTTATGACGTAGTCCAGAAGGATGCGCAGATTATCGGGTGAGGAGGACCAATGCTCGAATGAACCGAACCGTATGAAACTTGGGGACACCCGGGTGACGATGGCAGCCGTTTCCACCGTTTCGCGATAAACCGGATCGTCCGATACGACGAGCGCCAGGGCCCGTGTCGTCGGTATGGACAGACCGACCATCGCCTCACTGGCCAAATACTCTCGTACTGACGAGCGTAGTACCGCCCGCCCGTCGCCCATGCGCGAATAAGGAGTTCGTCCAGAACCTTTCAGCTGCAGTTCCCACGATCCCGATGAACTGACGACCTCGCCCAGCAAGTGTGCACGGCCATCGCCCAATTGACCCGCCCAGACGCCAAATTGATGTCCGCTGTAGACAGCGGCAAGTGTCAGGCCACCTGGCAACGGAGCCGATCCGGCGACCACATCAAGGAATTCCGGGGTATCCAGGGCCGCCTGGGACAACCCCAGCAAGCGTGCGACATCGGCATTCGCATGCAATAAGCGCGGGTTGCGCAAGACTTGCGGCTCCAGCCGTGTATAGAATGCCGCGGGCAATTGCGCAAAGGAGTTTTCCACCCGGAGCTGTTCAATGGAATTGATCATGCTACGTCCTTAAGCTGCGGCATTCTTCTTGGAGGCCTGCTTGGCAGGCCTAAGATAGAAGATAGCGCATAAATAGAACACCAGCGAGAACAGTATCTCGAAGCCCGCCATGAGTGCTGACATGGGAGAAGGGTCGGACCATGCCCGCACCACGCCTTCCATAAAATAGAGCAGTATCAGCATCGCGGCCCATTGCAGCGTGTACAAGCGTCCCTTCAGGACGCCCGGCAGAGGCAACAGCAGCGGTAGAACTTTTAAAGCCAGCAGGGAGCCACCGGGCCGCAGCGGCGCGATGTACATCTCCCACAACAGGCATAAAACGATGAGCCCGATGAGCGATGCCGACGCGCCATGGCGCAAAACAGGGTTAAGTTGCGTATTCATACTGGTATTATGACTCGAAAGGGACGAGTCTCGCCCGAACAATGCTCCGGAATGTAAAGCTAAGAGCGCCGCTACCATGACTACTGACCCGATCAGCGACAAGCCCTCGCCCCCCGGCTCTGCCGATGGCGCGGCATTGCCAGCCCCGAACGACCCAACGGAAGGGCCGCGACTGGAAAACACCAGCACACCGGCAGTGGGCTTTAACAACGCAAAAAAAATCGCCACCTTCGCCTTGCAACGCGCCGCCGAAAAAAAGCTCACTCAGGTCGCCGCCAGCTTAACCTTCACCACCGTCCTGAGCATAGTGCCTCTGCTCGCCGTCGTGCTCTCGCTCTTTACCGCTTTTCCACTGTTTGCGGAGTTCAGGATTGCACTGGAAAGTTTTCTGACCAGCAGCCTGATGCCGCCGTCCGTGTCGGAAAACGTCATGCAGTACTTAAACCAGTTTGCCGCCAAGGCCTCGGGTCTTACCGCCGCCGGTACGCTTTTCCTGATCGTCACATCAGTCATGCTATTCATGACCATCGACGAAGCATTCAACGACATCTGGCAGGTGGAACGCCAGCGGCCGCTGCGCCAGCGCATGCTGGTCTATTGGGCAATCATATCCCTGGGGCCCATACTGGCTGGCGGCAGCCTGTGGGCCACGTCCATGCTGGCGAGGGAGTCTCTGGGCCATGTCGAAGAACTTCCGGCCATTGTCGGCTTCGCACTTTCTTTTGTACCCTTGATTGTCACCGGCCTGGGCTTTACCGCCCTTTTTGTCGGTGTCCCGAATCGCCGCGTACTGTGGCGCGATGCCCTGGTCGGCGGCATGGGAACCGCCATTGTGCTGGAAATAATGCGCGCGGGCTTTGCCTATTATCTTACGCAGTTTCCCTCATACACCATCGTGTATGGCGCCTTTGCCACCTTGCCGATATTCCTGTTATGGATCTATCTTTCCTGGCTGGCCATTTTGCTGGGCGCCACGGTCGCAGCCACCCTTCCCGCGCTAAAACAGCGTCGTTGGGAACTTCAACACTACCCCGGCGCCCTGTTTGTCGATGCCATCCGGGTATTGCGCTTACTGTGGCTGGCGCAAGGCGCCCAACCGCCCGGGCGCAGCATGCGCTTTCTCTGTGCCCGTCTACAACTGCACCAGGACGAACTCAGTGCCGTATTGAGAGCGCTGAGAAAACTGGGTTACGTCGTGGACACCGAAGGCCAGGACGCCGACCAGTGGGTTCTGGCTTGCGACCAGCGTGAAACAACGATCGGGCCTCTGATCGATGGTCTCCTCATCGATCGAAACCAGCCTGGGCTGGCCGTAGAGGATTTACTGCTTGATGCGCTTTCCATATCTTTGACACATGCGGATCAAAGACTGGCAGACTTGATGGACGGCCATATAGCACTACCCGAAAGCACATATATGGTGCAAAATAGGTCTACCGTGGCGCACGGGGAAACACAGGAGCAAAACCATGTTGAAAGTCAGTGAAATCTTACGCGTGAAGGGCGACACCCTTTATACCGCCACGCCAGATATGCCCATCCTGCAAGCGCTAGAAACCATGAGCGAGCAAGACATCGGTTCGCTGGTCATTATGGAACATGGCCAACTAGTGGGTATGCTGACCTTCCGGGAAATCATCCGCCATCTGCACGATAACCATGGCAATACCGGCACGCACACGGTACGCAGCATCATGGACGATGCACCCGTAAGCGTCTCGCCCAATACCAGCGCCGACGAAGTTCAGCGCCTGATGCTGGAAAAGCATGCGCGCTATATGCCTGTCATGGACGGCCCCATACTGATGGGGGTCATTTCCTTTTACGACATGGCGCAAGCCATCGTTGCCGCCCAAGCCTTCGAGAACAACATGCTCAAGGCTTATATCCGCGACTGGCCATCTGACTCGGAAGCAGCCAGCCAGTAGGCGAAGCTGCATCGGCGCGCGACTCGCCTTATCCCACGACAGACGGGTCGCGCAAACGCCACAAACGCAACGCGATATGAACTTCAAGGGCACGGGCCGAGTCGCGCCATGCCCCCAACAGCCTGTGCAGCGCATCCAGGCGCTGACGAAATGTATTGATGTGTATGTCCAGCGCACGGGCAGCGGTACGCGCGTTATAGCCATGATCCAGGTAGGCAAGCAACGTACGTCCCAACTCCACCTTCCGGGGGGCGCAAGCCTGATATAAGGGTCCCAATATCGACTGCAAGTAGGCGTCAATCTCGAGCGGATCCAGTCTTCCGAACAGAAACGAGTACATGCCAAGTTCGCGTTCCCGGAAAATTTCACCTCGGCGTTCCAGCACACCCAGGAAGCGCAGGCAGTTGCTCGCGGACTGGTAAGAGGCCGGAATACGCGATGGATCGGCAGTGGACTCCGAAACGACGCCGGTGAAATCCAGGCGGCGTTCGACAAAATAACGCGTCAGCGACTCCTGCAGGCCGGCGAGCGAAATCTGGTTGACCACGAAAACCAATGCATCGCCGACTTCGTCGAACAGCGCATGGGAGCCGTCCAGCAGCCGGCGCAACTGCTGCGCGATGTAGGTCGCCCGTCCGGATGGCACCTGGATGACCAGCACACATACAGGCTGCGCGAGGTCCAGTCCATAAACCAATGTCTGCACGGCCAACGCATTCAGATTGCTTTGCGGCTGCAGAATCAGTCGGCGCAACGCGACCGGATTGTCAGACCATAGCGTGGATTCGCGCCGTTCCTTGAGCAACAGGACAATGCTGGTCACGAGCGAACTGCGTTCCAGAATCCGTACCGCGACCTCATTGAGTGCAGCGTGTGTATGGATGATGAGTCCACCAAGCAAACCTGCTCCGCCCGTCACCGCCGAGACCCGGCATTCGTGCCCCTCTTCGCTCAAGGCAACCACTGACCGGCCAAGACGGCGGCTTTCATCAAGGGCCGCGTGTATCCGGTCTTCAAGACTATGCCGGCGGGTAGGATCGGCAATCGCCGCAACCGGATGGGTGTATCCCGGTCCGGTCGATGTACATACCTCTAGTTCGCCCTCGTCGCATACCACGACGTGGCCTCCAAGCCGGTGTGCCACCATGTGGCAGATGTCACGCAGCTCTCCTCCACGCGCCACCAACGAAGTCAGTTGCTCGTGCACCTCGGCGGCTGCCCGGGTGTCGGCCGTCTGCTTGACCAGCAAGGCATTGGCCGCGCCGGCTTGCTGCAATGCGAATTCAGCCTGCTCGAACAACCTGGCGTTGCCGATCGCAACGGAGGCGTGCGCGGCAAGCGTCGATAGTATCGACATCTCCCATGCGATGTACGACCTGACATAGCGGTCGCCAACAAAGAGCACGCCGATCACCTGATCCGCGGCCAGCAGCGGAACGCCCAATATGGACTGAATATTCTCGTCGGTCATAGCCGAATCGATTAGGCGGTTATGGGTAAAGCGGCTGTCCGCGACGTAGTCGGACGAGGCGTACGGCGCGCGATTGCGGGCGACATAACCGCATACACCGATATCGATTCCTACCCTGACCTGCTTGAACTTTGCCGAGAACGCGCCATCGGTGGCACGCACGTAAAAATCGCCTTGCTGATCGTCGTAGATGGACAGGTAGCCGACGTCGCAGCCGATCAGCTTGCGCGCGCGCTGCACGATCGCCTGCAGGACGCGATCCAGGTCGGTAAGCGCAGTGAGATCCTGAGCGGTCTCAATCACCGCCAACAATCCGCGCTCACGCAGTTGATGCTGCTCGAATCGCTCGCGTATGGTGATAGCCATCTCCACGCTTCGGATCAAATCCCCCTTGGCTGCGCTTTCCGGCAAGGACATGATTCCATCATCCCGCAAACCGACAAGTTCGTGGCGATCCTCGCCTTGATACAGCGCACGCAGAATGCGGTAGTGATAGTCGTCAACAGAAAGCACTGGCGGGCCTCGTTGCATTTGAACATACAAGAATGATTTATATGTGCACTTATAACATTTGTTTTCGAACCTCCGCTACCTATACTAAGCGCACCCCTCTTGACCAACATCCATTATTAGAACCTGACCTCCCATGAGCCTGGATTCACGCCTACCGAATTTTCGCGCCCTCAATCCCGCCGAGCGCCTGAACCACATTGCCGAAAAGGCCCAGCTGACCACCGAAGAACGCCAACTCCTGGCCGCGGCCGGCGCTCTCCCGATCGACACCGCCGATGGCATGATCGAGAACGTCGTCGCGAAGTTTGAATTGCCTTACGCCATTGCCGGTTATTTCCAGATCAACGGCAAAGATGTACTGGTACCGATGGCCGTGGAAGAGCCCTCCGTTGTGGCGGCCGCTTCGTACATGGCCAAGCTGGTACGTGAGAACGGCGGATTCCAGACATCCAGCACCGGTCCCATCATGCGTGCCCAGGTCCAGCTGATGAACGTTTCCGATCCCTATGGCGCCAGGCTTGCCATCTTGCAGCATCGCCAGGAAATCATCGATATCGCCAACAACCGTGACCGCGTTCTCATCGGCCTGGGCGGCGGCTGCCGCGACATCGAAGTGCATGTCTTTGCGGACACCGCGCGCGGCGCCATGGTGATCACGCACCTGATCGTGGACGTGCGCGACGCCATGGGCGCCAATACGGTGAATACCATGGCTGAGGCCGTCGCCGGGCGCATCGAACAAATTACAGGGGGCCGGGTGCGCCTGCGTATTCTGTCGAATCTTGCCGACTTGCGCCTGGCCCGCGCCCGTGTGCAGTTGTCTGGCCAGACGCTCGCCAGCAAAGACTATAGCGGACAGGAAGTGATCGACGGCATCGTGGACGCCTATGCATTCGCGGCGGTCGACCCCTACCGGGCGGCAACGCACAACAAGGGGATCATGAACGGTATCGATCCCATCATCGTCGCCACGGGCAACGACTGGCGTGCCGTAGAAGCTGGCGCTCATGCCTATGCCTGCCGCCAAGGCCGCTATACCTCCTTGAGCACCTGGGAAATCGCCGCCAACGGAGACCTGGTCGGGACGCTGGAAATGCCCATGCCTGTGGGGCTGGTGGGTGGCGCCACTAAAACGCATCCACTTGCCCGGCTTTCCTTGAAGATCATGGCCGTGACGTCCGCCCAGGAATTGGCCGAGATCGCCGTGGCTGTCGGTCTTGCTCAAAATATGGCGGCCCTGCGCGCCTTGTCCACCGAAGGTATCCAGCGCGGTCACATGGCCTTGCATGCGCGCAACATAGCCATCGCCGCGGGCGCCAAAGGCCAGGATGTGGACTGGGTAGTACGAGAAATGGTAATCAACAAAGATGTGCGCGTTGACCTGGCCATCCAACTACTGCAGCAGCGCAACGCCGCAAAAGCTTGAAACCAGAAAAAGAATCTGCTGGGCCCTGGAACTGAACACCCCAATAAAAACTGGAGACAACATCATGAACAAATCGCTATTTCATCTGAACGCATTCGCGCTGATGCTTGCATCAGCCTTCAGCACCAATGGTCACGCACAAAGCCCGCAAGACGTGGTGCGCATCGGTTTCATTACCGATATGTCTGGCCCTTATGCCGATACGGACGGGCCGGGAGGCGTCGAGGCAATCAGGATGGCGGTGCAGGATGCCGGCGGGAAGGTGCTAGGCAAGAAAATAGAAATTCTTTCCGCGGATCACCAGAACAAGCCCGAGATTGCGTCGGCGCGAGCCCGGGAATGGATAGACCAGCAGGGGCTGTCCTTGCTGATCGGCGGGGTGAATTCGGCTGCGGGACTCGCCATGAATACCATCGTGGCAGAAAAGAAAATCCCCTACATCAACATCGGCGCCGCCACGGCCCGCCTGACTAACGAGGACTGCACCCCGTACACGGTGCACTATGAATACGACACGGTTGCGCTGGCCAAGGGCACGGGTTCCGCTGTCATCAAGCAAGGCGGCAAATCCTGGTACTTCCTGGTGGCCGATTATGCATTCGGCCATTCGCTGGAAGCCGACACCGGCGCCGTGATCAAGGCCAACGGCGGCACCGTGGTGGGATCCGTTCGTCACCCGCCCACCTCGTCGGACATGTCCTCGTACATTCTGCAGGCCAGGGCCTCCAAGGCACAGGTCCTGGGCCTTGCCAATGCCGGCGCAGACACCATCAACTCCATCAAGGCGGCCAACGATTTCGGACTGACCAAGGACATGAAGCTGGTGGGTCTGCTCATGACCATCAACGATATCCACGGCCTGGGGTTGCCAGTGGCCCAAAAATTGATGATGACAGACAGCTGGTATTGGGACAGGGACGAAGCGTCGCGGGCGTTCGCGCAACGGTTCTACAAAACGATGAACAAAATGCCCAGTACCCATCAGGTGGCTGCTTACTCCGCCACGCTGACCTACCTGAAGGCGGTCGAAGCCGCCAAGACCACAGATTCGGACCAGGTAATGAAAACGCTGAAAAGCATGAAGATAGACGATGTATATACCAAAGGCCATATCAGAGCTGACGGACGCTACATACACGACATGTATCTCATGCAAGTCAAAACGCCTGAAGAATCGACCAAACCCTGGGACTATATGAAAATAGTCGCCACCATTCCGGGCGATGAGGCGTTTACGAAAGCGACCGATTCCAAATGTTCCCTGCTTAAACCGTAAACGGTCAGCCTTCCTCGCTGGCCCGTAGTACAAGATCGGACCACGCCCGGTCAATCAGCCTGGCATCATTGTCGTTCAACTGCGAATGATCGGACAGGGTGCGGCGCCAATAACGCGCCCCAGCCCTGCCGCTCATCCAGCCAAGCATCGAGCGCACAATAAGGCGCAAGGGAACGCCCTTCTCGATCTCGCGGCCAGCGTACTGCACCATGGCCTGAACGATTTGCGCCGGCTCGGACACTATGAGGTCGGGATGCATGGAACGTGAAATATCCGACAGTATGCCCGGGTTGTGCCAAGCCGCACGGCCCAGCATCACGCCATCGAACTCACCTAACAAGCTTGCCACCTCGTACACGCCCGTTATTCCGCCGTTCAGCACGATCGTGCAGTCGGGAAAATCAGCCTTGATGCGGGCTGCCATGTCGTAGCGCAGGGGCGGCTTTTCGCGATTATCTTTAGGCGACAGTCCTTTGAGCACGGCGTTGCGGGCATGCACAATAAAGACGCGGCAGCCCGTGTCGTGAATCTTGCCAACGAAGTCCCGCACAAAGCCATAGGAGTCGTCATAGTCCAGCCCCAGCCTGTGCTTGACGGTAACGGGAATCGACACGGCGTCCTGCATGGCTTTTACGCAGTCGGCCACCAATGCGGGTTCCGCCATCAGGCAGGCGCCGAAAGCCCCCTTCTGCACGCGTTCGGATGGGCAACCGCAGTTCAGATTGATTTCGTCATAGCCCCATTGCTGGCCCAACCGCGCGGATTCGGCCAGCGCTTCGGGTTCGCTGCCGCCCAGTTGCAGCGCCACGGGCTCTTCGGCCGGATCGAAATCCAGGTGCCGCGCCACCTTGCCGTGCAACAACGCGCCGGTCGTGATCATTTCAGTATAGAGCCGGGCACGGGGTGCCAGCAGGCGATGGAAATAGCGGCAATGCCGGTCAGTCACATCTATCATGGGCGCCACACAGAGTCGCCAGTCGGGAACGGGGATAGCGGACAATTCAGTCGTCACGGGAAACAGGTTTGAGCCACAAAAAATAAACGATAAACCGTATTTTGCGTCATTTTCACGTTTCAAGCTTGGGGCATAGGAACAGCCAGGCGGCCACTCCGCTTGTTGCCAGGAAGTTCGCGCCGCACGAAGGCGGAACCTGGACTAAAATCACTGTCCCGGCTTTGCCGGTTTTTATTCATCCGCGGTTTACCACAAGCAGAGTTTGCAGCCCATGGCCGTTTTTACCCCTGTCAGCGACGACGATGTGCGCGCACTTTTGACCCATTACACCCTGGGCGAACTCGTCTCCCTGCGCGGCATTACTGCCGGTATTGAAAACACCAACTACTTTCTGACCACCACACAGGGTGAATATGTACTCACTCTGTTCGAGGTCCTGACCTGCGAGCAACTGCCGTTTTATATTGAACTCATGCACCACTTGGCGCAACGCCACATTCCCGTGCCCGAGCCGCAAACGTTGCGCGACGGCACGCGCCTGACCGCACTGTATGACAAACCCTGCACCATCGTCACACGTTTGTCCGGCGGCTACGAACCGGCGCCCAGCGCCGCGCATTGCGCACTGGCCGGCGCAACGCTGGCGCAAGCGCATCTGGCCGCCCGGGACTTCGGCATAAACCAGCCCAATCTGCGCGGACTTTCCTGGTGGCGGGAAACTACACCTAAAGTGCTGCCCTTCCTGAGCGGCACGCAATCCGCACTGCTGCAGGAAACCCTGGATGAACAAATACGGTTCGCCGAAAATAATGTCTATCGGGCGCTGCCAACAGGGCCGGCTCATTGCGATCTGTTTCGCGACAACGTGCTGTTCGACGGCACATTCGAGATGCCCCGCATGGGCGGTTTCATCGACTTTTATTTTGCCGGCTGCGACACCTGGCTATTCGACGTTGCGGTAAGCGTAAATGACTGGTGCATCGAGCCCAATACCGGCGTGTTCGATACGGAAAAACTGGCCGCATGGGTGGGCGCCTACGCAGAAAACAGGCCGTTTACGAGCAACGAAAAAGCAGCATGGCCTGTTCTATTGCGGGCCGCTGCCTTGCGCTTCTGGGTATCGCGGCTCTATGACTTCTATTTGCCGCGGCCTGCGCAAACGCTCAAACCGCATGATCCCCGGCACTTTGAACGCATATTGCTTGAGCGCCGCAAGACCACAGTTCTGGCGCTTCCTTAGCAAGCTAACAAGCTATCATTAAACCTACGCGCATCGTTGCGCGTTCACCTCCGGCGCGATGCGTCTCCAGGAAGTCCAAGTCACTATGCAAGCTGCCACCCTTCCCATCACGTCAGGCTGGTCCTGGATTCAAGATGGATTCAAGCTGTTCAAACTCCAGCCCATGGCGATGTTTTTCTGGAGCCTGATGACCGGCTTTTTCATTACTGTCAGCTATCTGATCCCTCTGCTCGGCCAAATGGTGCTGATCGCCAGCACGCCCCTGCTCACCTTTATCACGCTGAGTGCCTGCCGCAATATCGCCGCAGGGCGACCCATGCTTTTGCCAATGTGGCTGGAACCCCTGAGCGATAAAGAAACCCGCAAGAGCCTGTTCGGTCTTGGATTCGCTTACATGGTGTGCTGTCTGGCCGGTGGATTCATCGCCACGCTGCCATTCCTGGATGGTTTGATGAGCACCATCACTGCGGACGGCGCCATCGACGAGCGGGCGTTGATGCTGGCCATGCGCGGCCCTTTCATCACTTTTGCGCTGATATATGTGGTGATCTCGGCGCTGTTCTGGCATGCGCCCGCACTGATAGGCTGGCATCGCATCAAGATGACACAGGCGCTCTTCTTTTCCATGGTGGCATGTTGGCGCAACAAGTGGCCTTTCCTGGCCTACGGCGTCAGCTGGGCTGCGATATTCTTTGCCATACAAATGGCGGGTGCGACCCTGACTTCGCTTGGCATACCCCCGGGCATAATGCAGATACTGCTGACACCCGTGAACATCGTGGTCGCAGCAGTCTTGTACTGCAGCTTTTATCCCGCTTATATCAGCGTGTTCGGCACCAACTATCCGGGTCAAGGCCATGGTGATGCCCATGGCAGCGGGGATGAAGACAGCGTTCTATAGCACTTTCATAGGCCGGATACGCCAGACAGTAACCACCCGGCAGTTCGATGGCCGATGCGGCACGCAGACAGAATGCCACGCGCCCGGGCAGCATATTACTGACCTGCTTCAAGCGCTTGCCATCCGCGCCCAGGAACACGACGTCGATCGCGTAGCGCATCCCGAACGAGTGGACGGCCCGGCAGGGCGACAGGTACAGGCCAGTATGCCAGGGCAGGCACGGCAAGCCATGCAGGCCGCGCAGACGAGCCCAAAAGCTCTCGGCTCTGCGCAGAGTGAGTGGGGGTAAGGTGTCAACGGCCTTAACACTATCCCGGCGTGACACCTCAGCGTTCTGTAATCGGCTCATCAAAATTCGTTTCCCATGATCTTGATGGCGATGGGGAATCCGATTACAAGAAACGTGCACGGGAAAATGCACAGCACCATAGGAAACAGCATTTTCACAGGGGCCTCAAGAGCCAGTTTTTCGGCCCGCAAGAACCGTTCTGTACGCCGCTGATCCGATTGCGATCGCAATAAGGGCCCCAGGCTCATACCGAGCTGATCCGCCTGGGTCAACGCCGTCACAAGACTTCGGACCGCGGCAAGGCCTGTTCGTTCCGCCAGTTCGTCAAGCGCTTGCAATCGCGGCATACCCGCGCGCATATCGGCCAGGGCATGCCGCAACTCGCTGCGCAGAGGGCCTTCGGGTCCATGATGCGCAGCCTGTTGCAAAGCACCTTGAAGATTCAGGCCGGCCTCCACGCATAAGGTCGTCATGTCCAGCAAGAAAGGAAACTCGCGCAGCATTAGATTCTGCCGGCGCTTTCCCATATCGTGCAACCATAGTCGCGGCCACCACATGAGACACAGGCCTGCCCCCATGGGAAGGACTACACTCTGTAGCGCCGCCACATCGAGTGAAAAAAACAGGAACATCGGTGCAGCCAGACCGACCAATAGAAATACGAGGCACTGCAGCGCGACCACATGATCTGGCTGCCATGCCGAAGCCAGGCCCGCTATTTGGATACGTCTTCCGAGCGCCTCGCGCATCGGCCACGAGATGAATGGCCCGCATAGCCGGGAAAGGACGGATATCCAAGGCCACGCCAGCCTGAATAGCGTGCCTTGAGACGGTCTTTCAATATCGGCATCCTGCGTGACCACGGGACGCGTAAATACCCAGACGACAAGACAAAGCGACACACCCGCGGCCGCGCAGCTAATCCAGAAGAACATAGGTCATACCTGAATATTGACGATACGTTGAATGAAAAATATGCCGAGCAACTCGAGGACGGTGATGACGGCCAATACAAGCCAGCCCATGGGAGTCTGCCATAAGGCCTGCATGGAGTGCGGATCAAGTTGGTTCAACACAACACCCAAAGCAGCAGGAAGACAGGCCATGACCCAGGCTTGCATGCGCCCTTGCGAGGTCAAGGCCCGTATACGCCCGAGCAAATGCAAACGGGCGCGCAAGGTCGCGGCAATGCGTTCGAGCGTTTCAGCAAGGCTCCCACCGCTTTGGGACGCTATTTTCAATGAAGAGACGACCAGTCCGGCGCCCTCGGTGGGCACCCGCTGATAGAGATTAGCCAGGGCCTGCTCGAACGATACCCCCATGCGCTGCTCACGCAACACAAGACCGAATTCCTGTATCAACGGCGCAGGAGACTGGGCCACGATATGCCGCAAGGCCGAGTGCACGCCTGAACCTGAACGCAAGGCGCCTGCAAGCGCCTGGACCAGATCGGGCAGCTGTTCGTCGAAATGTTGCAGTCGTCGTCGTTTCAGGCGCTTGATGCTGTACTGAGGAGCTACCAGCGCAAGCGTGCCCGCCGCTGCGCAGACCCATACCGAGCCTGACGCGATATAAAACAACACGATGACCAGCGCACAAATCAAGACATTGGCGAACCATAGCTGCGCAGGGTCCAGAAACAGGAAAAATTCGCTCATGCGCTGCTTGGCTTCCTTCTTGAACGCCGTGCGATAGCGCTTGTAGGCTTCCGCGGCCGACTTCTGGAAAATCCAGCTGATTACCGTGACCAGCACGGCAATCGAGAGCAAAAAGATCATCACCATAAAAGTCTTCCGTCAGGCCGGGTGCGCACGCGTCGCCCCTGAAGGGTCCGAACGAACGAAAGCTTGAATTTCGCTGCGGGCCGGTGTGCGTCGATTGAACCAATCAAGGGGCAGCCGTGCGGATCCCGCTTCATCCTGGAAGCATTCGGGGACCACACCGCAGCCGATAAATAGGGCGGAAGGGCCGCCCTGATAGCGAAAAAGCGCTTGCGTTTGTATCCTGCCGCTCTCCATGCCGGTGACTTCGACGATAGAAGTGATCAGCCGCAGACCGGTATTCAACCGGGCCTGCTGGACGATGACGTTAATGCTGCCTGCTATGTGTTCCCGCACCGCGGCCAAGGGAATATCCATGCCAGCCATCAGGATCATGGTTTCCAGACGAGACAGCGCATCGCGAGGGCTGTTGGCATGCAGAGTGGTCAAGGAACCTTCATGCCCCGTATTCATGGCGGCCAACATATCGAAGGATTCCCCGCCACGGCATTCGCCGATGACAATGCGATCGGGCCGCATGCGCAGGGCATTGCGCACCAGGTCGCGGATATTGATCTCGCCACGGCCCTCCAGATTTGCCGGACGCGCTTCCAGCGCCACCAGATGCTGGTGATTAAGACGGAGTTCAGCTGCATCTTCAATGGTGACTATGCGCTCGCCAGCCGGAATACAATTGGACAGAATATTCAGCAGCGTGGTCTTGCCCGAACCTGTTCCGCCGGAGACGATGATGTTCTTCCTGTGCTCGACACAGGCTGACAGGAAATCGCGCATGGACTCGTCCAGAGCGCCGACACGCAAGAGATCCGCCATTCCGGGCCTGCTTTGCGGAAATTTGCGTATGGTGATGCTGGCTCCGCGCAATGCAACTGGCGGAATCACCGCGTTGACGCGCGAGCCATCGCGAAGGCGCGCATCGACCATGGGAGAGCTTTCATCGATCCGCCGTCCCAGCGGTGAAACAATGCGCTCGATAACGCCCAGTACCGCCTGCTCGCTGCTGAAGGCCGCGTTATGCCGGAGAAGGCGGCCTCCCGTTTCGATATAGATTTCATCGTGCCGATTCACCATGATTTCGGTGACGACATGATCAGCCAGCAAGGGCTCCAAGGGACCTAATCCTACTGCCTCGTCGACCACATCCGTCAAGAGTGCAGTCCTATCCATTGAGTCAGGCAGTTCTGCATCGTGCACAATAATTTCGCGCAGTGCGGCCGTCGCTTCACTGCGCAAGGCGTCGTCGCTCATGCTGGCAATGTCGCGGCGCCGTAAATCCAGTGCTTCGAGAAGGGCGACATGCAAGCGCCGACGATGACGAAGAAGGGTATCGAGATCTAATTCATTTGAGGCATGAGCCTCACCCTTGCATGGCGGTTGCCGATCGACCAGCACTGGGCGCAGCGGCGCCGACCCGCCCGTCACGACCGCCCCCACTGAGTCGTCGTCTGAAGGATGATCGCAAGGCAATGCGTTTTCGGTCATTGGAGCAATCGGGTGATGCTGGATCGATCCGCATAAACGGAGCAAGCAGGGGCCGATCACAATTTCGTCATCGAGTCCAAGCGGTCCATACTGTGTTATTCGCTGCCCGTTGACCAGCGTGCCGCTCAATGCGCCGAAGTCTTCAAGAAAAAGGCCGCCCGCGCGCCGCTCTATGCGTGCGTGACGCTTTGCGACCCGCCAGGCCTTTAGCCGTAAGCCGCAACCGGACGCTCTTCCGATATCGAGCGGCAATGCGGCTCGGAGCGTATTCACGGTGCCATCTTCAAAGCGCAGTTCCATCTCGATCATGTTCACTCCCGAAAATCATATTGATTGGAGCCAGGGCGGGTATGGGCTTGCGGCCAAACTGCTGCATCCGACCGAACACCTTCCTGCCATTGGGAGCCTTCGCCTTCCCAGGGATCCCAGCGTGTACCAGACAGATCCGGGAGCGCGCTCGGAAAACTACTGGCGGCACGTACCGGCACATTGATGAGCTGCTCGTCAGGGAACGCGGCGTCGAGAATTCCCTGACTCTTATGAACGCGGCGCATGAGGTCGGGATGGTCTGGCGCCACGACCACAGGGGTGACAAATATCGCGAGTTCAGTCTCGTTGCGCTGGTAACGGGTTGACTTGAACAAGCGACCCAGCACCGGAACGTCGGCTAGCCCCGGCATCTTGTCGACGTTACGCGATTCATCACGCGACAGGAAGCCCGCGAGTACAAGCGTCTGCCCGGACCGCACATTGAACTCGGTAGCAGCCCGCCTTGTTTTGAGCGATGGTCCGTTGGGAACCGAGATTGACGTGTCGACCGAACTGACTTCGACTTCGATGCGCGACCGTACCGCAGCGTTGCGCTCGATTTGCGGCGTTATTCTGAGGGAAACCCCGTAAGGCTTGAACACCGTGTTCGTATTTCCGTTTTTGTCTACGGTGGAATATGGAACTTCACCGCCCGCGAGGAATTCCGCGGTCGCGCCACTGCGGGCGAGCAATTGGGGCTGGGCCAGCACGACAGCTTCGCCAGTCTGCGCCATGGCGTTGATGCGTGGTGAAGTACATTAAAGTTCTGTTCCGGAACAATAAGTTCTGTTCCAGCACTTTAGTGACAATAAGTTCTGTTCTGGAAGACCGTTTTCGGCGAAAAACAGTGACAT
>LNAP01000795.1_pt1 | contig 49215 bp, 56 predicted proteins | sample 602601 | NCBI WGS metagenome assembly LNAP01 (sample SAMN02440304, study PRJNA202911) | soil metagenome | biome: Subtropical and temperate rainforests or woodlands; isolation source: soil samples (1 kg each in a 20% v/v slurry with milli Q water) were... ...
GCAAGCGCCATTTGAAAGCACTGAAAACAAAGTCGATTACATTGTCATTGGCGACATTGGCAATGCGTGGAGCTATTCGTTGCTCAACGAGCTTTTTCAGAATTTGCTCAACGGCGCAAAGCTGATTGCCATTCACAAAAACCGTTTCTGGCAAACGGGGGGCGGTTTGCAAATGGACATCGGCGGGTTTGTGCATGCGCTGGAATATGCCAGTGGCACTACGGCCATGCTGATCGGCAAACCCTCACCGCATTTTTTTCATAGTGCGCTGGAAAGCCTTGGCTTGCCACCGGAGGTGACTCGTTCGCAAGTAGCGATGGTGGGTGACGATATTGATGCGGATGTGGGCGGCGCCCAGCGTGCGGGACTGAGCGGCATACTTGTCAAAACGGGCAAATACCGGCAGGCTTATGCCGAGGCGTCTTTGGTCAAGCCAGATTGCGTGGTTGATTCGATTAAGAATTTGCCTGAAGTATTGGGCTTGGTCTTGTAATTTTGCACGTCCAACTGATGTTAACTGATGTTAATTGATGTTTCCAGGTTTAATAATCGCCGTCTCGTCAGCGCCGACTTTTAAGTGGAATCACCCGGCAGGTGAGGGTCGCAGAAAAAATTCAGTATTCATCAGCGGTTCAACGGCATTGGAAGCGGAAAACGGAAGTTTCCAGCTCAATGCTTTAGCCGGGGCCATTGAAGAAAGCGCACAGCGCTTGCTCGTTCGCCGCACATATTGCTTTTGAAGAGTTGGGGATTCCCTATGAGCCTGTGCGGGTGGTGATTGCCGAAGGGCAAAATCAAACCCTCGCGTATCTGGCCATCAACCCGCGCGGCCGTGTGCCGGCATTGGCAATTAGGGGGCGTCTCAGAAAACGGAAAAAATCGTACTAAGCCTGCGCTGAGGCTGGCACCCAGCGGTACAGCGTAGGAACGGACACGCCGAGGTTCTTGGCCACGTCCTTGGGCGGCACGCCGCTGGCCAGTAGCTTCTTGGCCGACTCAATCTTGCTGCCGGTCATCTTCGGTTTGCGGCCGCCTTTGCGCCCGAGTTGCTTGGCGACTTCCAACCCGGCGCGGGTGCGCTCGACAATCAACTCGCGCTCCATGTTGGCGAGGCTGGCCATGACGTGGAAGAAGAACCGGCCAGAGGGCGTGCCGGTGTCGATGGCGTCGGTCAGGCTCTTGAACTGGACGCCTTGCTTGTGCAGCTCGCCGACCAGATCGACCAGTTGCTTGACACTGCGACCGAGGCGGTCGAGCTTCCAGGCAACCAGGGTGTCGCCCTCGCGCAGCATTTCCAGCGCCTTGGCCAGACCGGGACGGTCGGCCCGCGTACCGCTCACCTTGTCCTCAAAGATCTTCTGGCACCCGGCCTTGGTCAAGGCTTCTCGCTGCGATTCAAGGTTCTGATCCTGGGTCGAGACACGCGCATAGCCGATCAACATGGCTTGTCTCGCGCCCGGTCGATGCGCTCCTGGATCGCCTCGCTGGCTTGATGCGCCTCGGGCGAAGCGGTGCCTTCATAGTCGGTAGGAAATCCCACCTCCTCGGCGATCTGCGCCCAGACACTGGCCAGCGTTTCGATGTCGGTGGGGGTGCCCATGGTGGCATCTCAATCCAAGCCTTTGGCTTCCCAGCCTTGGCTGGTCAGCTTGACGGTATGCTTGGATTCCTTGTTGCCAACACCATCGAGAATGCTCTTGACCACCGGGAAAGCGACTTGCACATCGGATTTCTTGGCCCATTCGGCAAGGTTGTTGACCTTATAGGTGTAGGTGATGCCTGCTTTCTGGTAGTCGCCGAACTTCATCGGGCCTTCCCACTTCACCACTTTGTCGAGTCCCTTCTGCCCCCAGCACAGATCGGTCTGGGTCACCTTCTGGGAACCGTTCAACCCCCAAATGGTTGCCTCCCTCTCACGGACAAAGGGTTTGGCAGCATCGGTCAGCGAGCAACGCTGTCCCTTGTCCGCAGCTTCGCACTTCACCAGCCCGGCAGCCTCAAGCGCGGCCATCTGATTGGCTGTACCGCTTTGCATGGTTTTCTGAAGACGCATGTCCATTTCGGTAACCATTACCGGGAAGTCGGAGTACTCGTACTGGTTGAGGCACAACTGCCCCTTCTTCTCGAAATACTGGCTCAGCGCCGCACCGAAGTTCTTTTCGTTGGCGTCAGTTTTGCTGCCGCAGGCGGTGAGCGAAACGGCTCCGGCCACGATGGCGAGCGCAAGCTTCTTCTTCATTGAATGTCCTTCCTGGTTGTTGTGAAAGCGATTGGTTCGATGGTCGGCCTATTTGCTTATCCACTTGCGCAGCAGGCGCTTTTTCAGGGAGGTACGTTCCTGTGGATTGCGTCCCTTGTGGTTGGCGATGCGATCCGCCGTGGCGGACTGGCGCTTGACGGGCCAGTAGGAGCGGCCATCCTTGCCCATCGACCAGACGCTGCTGACCTGGTTTTCCAGCAAGGACAGATGGGCGCTCAGGGCTTCCGGCGATGCGCTGGCCAGCGCCGTGCGTTCGCGGGTTCGCCAGCGTTGATGCCAGAGCTTTTTGTCCTCGCGCTCGCTGCGGCAGGTCGTGTGCCCGACGATGGGCGTTTTGCGGCGGCTGCGGCTCATGAGGCGGTGTTCCCTCCAGGTCGATGTCCGGTTACATGCCATCGGCCAGATCAACCTTGAGCGTGACATCCTTGTAGGCGTTGCGGTCTTCGTCGTCGACATCCTGACGCACGGCAGGCAGTTGCTTGAGCAGATCAGGTAGTGCTGCCTGCACGGTGTCCTACACCACATCGAGGTTGATGTCGAAGTAGCCGTGGGCGATGCGGTTGCGCATGCCGCGCATATTGCGCCACGGCACTTGCGCGTGTGCCTGGGCGAACTCGGCATAGCCATCCATCACCTTCGTGACGGCCTCACCAATGATGATGAGGCTCATGATGACAGCCTGCTGGGTGCGCTTGTCTTCAAGGAAGTCCTCTTTGGCCAATCCTTCCACGAAGCTGCACGCATCGGTTGCAGCCTGCTGGATGTGATCGAGGTAGTCGGGCAGTCGGTGGTTCTCGCTCATACCGGTTGCGCCTCCGCGAGTACCTTGGCCCGGAACTTCGGCGGTAAGTCGCCGGGCGTCAGCAGATCGACGTCAACGCCGAGCAGCGATTTCAGTTCGTCTTCCAGATCGCCCAAGTCCAACAACGTGGCACCAGGCAGCGCATCGACCAGCAGATCAATGTCGCTGCCATCACGGTCGGTGCCATGCAGCACCGAACCGAAGACGCGCGGGTTCGCGGTGCGGAAACGGCCTACCACTTCACGCACTGCGCTTCGCTTCATTTCAAGCACAACAGACGGTCGCATGGGCATCCTTTCTTATCGAAACTCGTTGAGAGTGTATGCAATCAAGAATAGAGTTACAAGAACTATTTTCGAGAACAGCAATGCCTTGATTTTCCGTGCCGCGCCGGTTGCCTTGGCGGGCTTGTCACAAACCTACCTTTTGGTGTTCTATCGCTGGGGCAACCGCATAGGCTTGACCATGCGGCAAGCGTATCCCGATTATGCACGTATCATGGATGCCGTACGTGCCCGCCCTGCGGTACAGGGGAGGATTGCGCATGAGGGGATAGCGATTGAATAAAAGGGCTTGATTGATTATCAGGAAAGACAGGAATTCAATGCTTTAATCGCGTACCCGCCTAGAGTGCCTGACAGCTATTGAACGATGCAACCAGCAAGCGATGGCCAGGGCGCAACTTATTTTTATGCCCATACGAGAACATGACGAGAACATGAAAAAACCATCTTATGATCAATTGCTTGCCAATCTTGCCCTCATCTTGCTGGGAATTGGTTGCGCCCTGATATTGTGGCCATTTCTGACTGCCCTGATCTGGGCGGCCATTCTGGTATCCACCAGTTGGCCTGTTCTTTTGAAACTGGACCAACTGCTGGGAGGGCGGCGTACCTTGGCCGCCAGCCTGATGACCCTACTGGTCACCCTGGCACTTTTCGGACCGGTCGTTGCAGTCTCACTGGCGCTGGCCGACGACGTAGCCGAATTAGCGCGTGCTGCCGCCACCGTGATCGAAAACGGCCTGCCAGATGCACCTGCCTGGCTCACCCACTTGCCGTTGGTGGGGCAAATCATCCATGACTATTGGCAGCATCTTGCCCATGACAGCCAAGGGCTGATGGATACACTGAAAAAGTTTGCCGAACCCGCGCAGACCGCAGCACTCACCAGCGGACGCTTGATGGCGCGTGGTGCGGTGGATATCGGGCTTTCCATCTTTCTCGCCTTCTTCTTTTTCCTGCATGGCGAAGCGCTGGCCAAACGCCTGCACATTACCCTGGAACATCTGGCCGGCAGCCGCGCGGTTTATCTGCTGGGCATTGCCCGCGGCACAGTCACCGGCGTGGTGTACGGCATTCTTGGCACGGCGCTGGCGCAAGGTGTGCTGGCTGCCATCGGTTTCGCCATCGCGGGTGTCCCCGGTGCGGTGCTTCTCGGCGTAACCACTTTTTTCCTCTCCGTGGTGCCGGTGGGGCCACCCATCGTCTGGGGCGGCGCGGCTATCTGGCTGTTCCAGCAAGGCCAGCTTGGCTGGGCTATTTTTGTTGCGGCCTGGGGCTTCTTTCTGGTCAGCACGGTGGATAACGTCATCAAGCCCTTCATCATCAGCCGCGGCGCCCATCTGCCTTTCGCCATCGTATTCCTTGGCGTGCTGGGTGGCGTGCTGGCCTTCGGCGTCATCGGCGCCTTCCTCGGACCGACCTTGCTTGCCGTCGGCTACAGTTTGGTCATTGAATGGACGACGCTGAACAAGGCAACGCAAGCAGCGTCGGACGGCAAGGAAGGCTAAGCTAAGCTGGCGACCGTGTGCCGTACCGCCAGCGCCAGCGCGATGCTTGCGCTGTACTGTCTTCGGGTCGCCTTCGGGAACTTTTACCGCGTCACCGGTTTGTAGCGTATCCGTTTCGGCTTCGCCCCTTCCTCGCCCAGCCGCTTTCTCTTGTCGTCTTCGTATTCCTGATAATTCCCGGCGAAGAAATGCCATTGCGATTCGCCTTCCGCCGCCAGAATGTGGGTGCAGATGCGGTCGAGAAACCAGCGGTCATGGCTGATGACCATGGCGCAGCCGGCGAATTCGAGCAGGGCGTCTTCCAGCGCGCGCAGGGTTTCCACGTCCAGATCGTTCGAGGGTTCATCGAGCAGCAACACGTTGCCGCCGGTCATCAGGGTCTTGGCCAGATGCAGCCGCCCGCGCTCGCCACCCGAAAGATTGCCCACCAGTTTTTGCTGGTCGCCGCCCTTGAAATTGAAGCGGCCGATATAGGCGCGGCTGGGCAACTCGATTTTTCCAATGGTCAAAATATCGGCGCCACCTGCCAGTTCATCAAACACGGTTTTCGCGCCATCCAGGCAATCGCGGCTTTGGTCGACGTAGGAAATCTTCACTGTGGAGCCAATCACGACTTCGCCAGTATCTGGCTTGTCTTGCCCGGTGATCATCTTGAACAGGGTGGATTTACCCGCGCCGTTGGGACCGATGATGCCGACTATCGCGCCAGGAGGGATGCTGAACGAGAGCTTGTCGATCAGCAGGCGATCACCGAAGCCTTTGCTGACATCGTGGAATTCGATCACCTTGTCGCCCAGCCGTTCGGCGACGGGGATGAAGATTTCCTGCGTTTCGTTGCGCTTTTGATAGTCCTCGTTGGAAAGTTCATTAAAGCGGGCGAGGCGCGATTTGCTCTTGGCCTGGCGCGCCTTGGGGTTGCTGCGCACCCATTCGAGCTCCTGCTTCATGGCTTTCATGTGCGCATCCTGCTGTTTGGACTCAGTTTCCAGCCGCGCTTCTTTTTGCTCCAGCCAGCTCGAATAATTGCCCTTCCACGGGATGCCCTGGCCACGGTCGAGCTCCAATATCCATTCGGCGGCATTGTCTAAGAAGTAGCGGTCGTGGGTCACGGCGACCACGGTGCCGGGAAAGCGGGTGAGGAATTGTTCCAGCCATTCGACGGATTCGGCGTCCAGGTGGTTGGTTGGTTCATCCAGCAGCAACATGTCGGGGCGCGAGAGCAGCAGCTTGCACAGCGCGACGCGGCGTTTTTCGCCGCCGGAAAGATTTTTGATGACGGCGTCCCACGGTGGCAGGCGCAGCGCGTCGGCGGCCAGGTCGAGTTGATGCTGCGTATCGCTGCCCGACGTGGAGAGAATGGCTTCGAGGCGCGCCTGCTCTTCGGCGAGCTTGTCGAAATCCGCGTCCGGCTCGGCATAGGCCGCATAGATGGCCTCCAGCTTGGCTTGCGCCGCCATGACTTCGCCCATGCCGGATTCGACTTCCTCGCGCACGGTTTTCGCCGGATCGAGCTGGGGCTCCTGTTCCAGATAGCCGATGTTGAGCTTGGGCTGCCATTGCACTTCGCCGTCGTATTCCTTGTCCGCACCGGCCATGATGCGTAGCACGGTGGACTTGCCCGAGCCGTTCAAACCAAGCAGGCCGATTTTGGCGCCAGGGAAGAAAGAGAGGGAAATATCCTTGATGATCTGCCGTTTGGGCGGCACAGTTTTGCTCACGCGGAGCATCGACATTACGTAGTTGGCCATGATTGAAGTGGGGTGAATTAAAAACCGGTAAACAGAAAATCCAGCGCGGCGAGAATTTCATCGCGCTGGGCGGAAAGGTTGGCGATGGGCGTTTTCAGCAGACGGGCCGGAATGGCAGAGAGCTCTTGCGGACGCAGAAAATACTGTGTGTCGCCCAAGGTAACCTGCGGATTGAGTTTCAGCACGGGAATAGCTACATCCTCTGCCTTGATACGCAAGGGCGCAACAACGGCTGCATCAAACGCACTCAAAAGGTCGCTCTGCAGCACGACGAGATAAGGAACCTTCTTGCGGCTTGGCACATCAGGGTTAGGGAAAACGTCGAACTGCGCCATCAGAAAAGTCTCAGCCGATCACACCAGAGCCCCTCTTCGGCGATCTCACGGTTGTAGGCTTCGATGGCCGCCCGATTTTGCGCTAGCCATTCCACCTCGCGACGCTTTTTCAGCTCGGCAGTTAAAGCTGTTTCGAGAGTTTGCGAGAGGTTTATCTTGTAACTCCTTGCTGCTTCAAGCAAATCTATTCGAACAGTAAGGTTAGCGGCTTTTTTAGGCTGGGTGCTCATGGCGTCATTCCTTACAAAAGGATGCGCGTAAATTACGCGCATAGGGCATGTGCGTCAAGCGGGTGTTTTTACAGCTTGATCTATAAATCGCGCAATAAATGCACCTTCACAGCCGGGAGGCAAAGGGATGCGCACGCGGTGTCCGCTGCCGGGGGCGACATCCACCGATTGATCCGCTGCAGCTTTGGATTTCGCCGTCTTGCCATCGCTGACTATTTGCGTGATTACCTGTTCGCTATTACCTGAAGGATGAATAACTTCCACACGATCGCCCAAGCTAAACCGGTTTTTTACCTCAATTTCCGCCATGCCGTCTGCCGCATAGCCCAGCACATCGCCGACATACAAACTGCGGTTGGACTCGGAACTGCCATTCAAGTAGTTTTGATGTTCCCGGTCAGGATGGCGATCATAAAACCCAGGCGTGTAACCGCGATTGGCCAGGCCATCCAGATCACCCACCAGACGCGGGTTGAATGGCCGACCGGCGACTGCATCCTCAATTGCTTGCCGGTAGCTCTGGCAGGTGCGGGCAACGTAATAAGGCGACTTGGTGCGGCCTTCGATCTTCAGCGAGTCAATGCCCAGCGCGGTGAGTTGCGCGACATATTCAATGGCGCGCAGGTCTTTCGAGTTAAGGATGTAAGTGCCATGCTCATCCTCTTCAATCGGCATCAACTGGCCGGGGCGCAAGGCCTCTTCAATCAGCCAGGCGTCTTCATCCGGCCGGTTGACGAGCTTGGTGAGGCTTTGGCTTGCGCTATAGACGGACTTTTCAGCGCTTGCTGAGGGTTGATTGGTTTGGCAACAGCCGCTGGCTTCATCCGCTTTGGCTACCGCGATGGTTTTGGGTTGGGGATGCAGCGGACTCATATCGCCCGAGCCATCGGTTTTGGCGGGGATCACCTTGTAATCCCAGCGGCAGGAGTTGGTGCAGCTACCCTGGTTCGGGTCGCGATGGTTAAAGTAGCCCGACAGCAGACAACGGCCGGAATAGGCGATACACAGCGCACCATGGACAAAAACTTCAAGTTCCATGTCCGGGCATTGCTGACGGATTTCGGCAATCTCGTCGATAGACAATTCGCGCGACAAAATCACCCGTGAGACACCGATGCTGTGCCAGAAACGCACCGCCGCGTAGTTCACCGTATTGGCCTGCACCGACAAATGAATCGGCATGTCCGGCCAGGTCTCCCGAATCATCAGCATGAGCCCCGGGTCAGCCATGATCAGCGCGTCGGGCTTTAATTCAATGACCGGCGCCATGTCCGCCAGATAGGTTTTGAGCTTGGCGTTATGCGGCACGATGTTGCTGACCACATAGAACTTGCCACCGCGGGCATGCGCCAGATCAATGCCTTGGGCGAGGTTTTCCAGCTTGCCAAAATCATTGTTGCGCACGCGCAACGAATAGCGCGGCTGGCCGGCGTAAATAGCGGTGGCGCCAAAATCCAGCGCGGTGCGCGTCATTTTCAGCGAGCCTGCGGGGGCTAGGAGTTCTGGCGTTTTCATGCGTCGTACCTCAAAACGAATCAAGCCGCGTAGTTTACTGGTTAGTTGCGTGAAAGGCGACCATTTAAAGGCGGCCATTGAAGCGGATAATCAAGACGACAATTTAGCTCACGTTATGGCGAATTGTCGGCATAATTCGCGCATGAATGATGACTTTTGGATGAATGAAGCACTCGCCCTGGCGCGCCAGGCAGGTGCTGCGGGCGAGGTGCCGGTGGGCGCGGTGGTGGTGCTAGACGGGCAGATTATCGGCCGCGGGTTTAATCAACCCATTGGCCGCCACGATCCGACAGCGCATGCAGAAGTCATGGCCTTGCGCGATGCGGCGGCCAGGATCGGCAACTACCGCCTGCCAGGGGCAACGCTGTATGTCACTTTAGAGCCTTGTCTCATGTGCGCTGGCGCGATGATGCACGCACGGGTTGCGCGCGTGGTGTTTGGCGCGCAGGACCCAAAAACTGGCGTAGCGGGCAGTGTGCTGGATTTATTTGCCGAGCAGCGCCTGAACCATCATGCCGAGATTACCGGCGGCGTGCGCGCGGTTGAATGCGGGCAGTTGTTGTCGAGCTTTTTTGCCGCCCGCCGCAACCGCACTGCGCTGACTTGAATTCGCCCGGCTGCTTTTTTTAAATAATGAACTCATGGAAATGAACAAACCACCTGCCATGCACATCCGCATTAGCCTGCCACAACAAACGCTGGAACTTTTTGATGCACGGAGCAATTTGCTTGCCTCCTATCGTGTATCCACCGCAAAGAACGGCGCGGGCGAGCAAAATGGCAGCTATTGCACGCCGCGCGGACGGCACATCATTCGCGCAAAAATCGGCGCTGGCGATACGGCGAGATGCGTGGCGAATACAGTTTTCAAACGCCGTCGGCCAACGGGCGAAATCTGGTCGCCCGAGCTAGCGGCGCAATTTCCCGATCGCGACTGGATTTTGACGCGCATTCTATGGTTATCGGGTACGGAGCCTGGCAAAAACCGACTGGGCAATGTCGATACCATGCGCCGCTGTATTTACATTCACGGCTCGCCAGATACCGTCCCCATGGGCACGCCGGGTTCCATTGGCTGCGTGCGCATGCGGAACGAAGACATCATCGAACTGTTCGATCAAACCTCCATTTATACGCCACTCGACATCGTCGAATTTAGCCTCGCCAGCGGCACCTGGGATGCACTCGGCGCGCTGGCCAAGCCCGTGCGCGAAGCCGTTTTCGTGGTCGAGCAGGGCGTGCCGCTGGAACTGGAATGGGATGAATACGATGCGGTAAGCCTGCATGTGGTTGCCCGGGACAGCAACGGTACAGTGATCGGCACAGGGCGTCTGTTGCCTGATGGCCATATTGGCCGTCTGGCCGTATTGGCTAACTGGCGCGGCAAGGATGTGGGCCGTGCGTTGATGGAGCGTTTGATTGACGAAGCGGCGAAAAAACAGCAACAAGCTTTGCTGCTCCATGCCCAGGTGCAAGCGCTGGGTTTTTACGAAAAACTGGGGTTTGTGGCCGAAGGTGATGTTTTCATGGAGGCGGGCATTCCGCATCGGCTGATGCAGCGATCCGTCGGTTAAACTGCCTTTGCTATTTGATAGTGAAACACAAGTGAAAGCACAAGCCCGCTCGGCACTCTTCGGGAAGCCGACGATTGGCGCCCAGCTATCATCTATAAAAACCGGTACAGCAGAAAAAAATAGAAAAAGGAGAAATACATGAAGAAAAATTTTTTAAACCTGATCACGGAAAAAGTTCACATTTCGCATCGCCTCTATTACATCACCATAGCCTCTGTTGTCCTGTATCTTGTCGCAGCGAGTATTGGTTGGCTGGGTTTGGAAGCAGCAAGTGCTTCACTCAAGTCAGTGTATGAGGATCGTGCCAATCCGATGCGTGACCTGGCTACGATTGATGCCAACATCCGCGAAGATTCCCTCAAGCTCATCTTTGCCTTTGAATATGCGCCTGGACAACCTGCAGCTGGCCTGATGACAGAAAGTATTGCCTCTCTGACGTCGGAAGTTCGCAATAACGAAAAACGCTTTAAAGAACTGTGGCAAAGGTATCAGTCTATTCATCACGAGGCGAAAGAAAAGGCACTGGCGGCTGCTTTTGTAGCGAAAAATCAGGCGTGGATGACTAAGGTCGACCAGACGGCCAGCGAAATCGAAGCGGGAAAGTTCAATGCTGGATTACTGGTGAACTTCCTGTATGCAGTCCAGGAGGAGCGGCAAGCCGTACTGGACGCATTGCGTGAGTTGATTAATTATCAGGCCAATGCCGCTAAGGAAGAATATAAAGCCGCTGAACAACGCTACCGGACTAGCCGCTATTTACTGATTGGTTTCCTTGTTTTTGGTGCCATGATTGTGGGTGGCCCTGCCTTTCTGACCTTGCGCTACATCAATAAAAGCCTGAAAGAGGCAGGCCAGACGGCGTCAGCCATTGCCAGTGGGGATCTGACGGGAAATGGCAGTAACTACAGGCAAGATGAAATCGGCGAGTTGATGCAGAAGCTCTCAAGCATGAGAGAAAGCCTCCGCGATCTGATTGGCGCCATTCGCACGAATACCGAAGGCTTAAGTCAGCAAGCGGCGGCACTTTCTGATGCAGCAGAAAGCAGTGCGCAGACGGTAGATAGCCAGAGCGCCGCTTCAGCGGCTGTCGCCTCGGCAATCAATGATTTGTCCCAGTCGCTGAATTACATTGACCAAAATGCGCAGGAAGCGCATACGATCAGCCAGACTTCCAGCCGACACGCCGATGAAGGCGGGCAAATTATTTTCCGTACCACCGAAGAAATGGAGCGAATTGCCCATGCGGTCAATCTGGGTTCAGCGAGCATCGGTGAGCTGGAAGATCTGTCTCGCCAGATTTCCAGCATTGTCCAGGTAATCAAAGAAATCGCCGACCAGACCAATTTGCTGGCACTTAATGCTGCGATTGAAGCCGCCCGGGCAGGTGAGCACGGGCGTGGTTTTGCCGTGGTAGCTGACGAAGTCAAAAAACTCGCCGAGCGCACCAGCACATCGACGCACGAAATTGGCAACATGATTGATCAAATCCAGTTAGGTACGCAAAGTGCCGTCACGCAGATGGCAGACAGTGTTTCCTCTGTGAATAATGGTGTCGCGCTGGCAAAAGAGGCAGGTCAATCGGTGACTGAAATTCGCGATGCGGCCCAGCGCACAGCGAATGTGGTCGCTGAAATCACCAAGGTGCTAATGGAACAAAATGAATCTTCAAAAGATGTCGCGCAAAAAGTCGACACGATTGCGCAAGGCATTGAAAGCAATTCTGTTTCCGTGGCCAAAACAGCCGAAGCTGCACGGCAACTGGCTGATCTTTCTAGCGAATTGGCACGCTTAGCTGGACATTTCCGGATTGACTGAAATGCTGCGCGTTTGCCCTCAGTTTGCCCTCAAGTAGTTAGGCAGTTTTATTTTTGCCAGCGATAGCGCACCCGCCCACCACGCTGCGCATCCGCCAACCAGGTTTGTTCATCAAAGGTCAGCCAGCCGTCGCGCCGCTGGCAGAACACCGTCGAACTGCGCGTGCCATAGGTGGGCGATTTGACAAAGGCAGCGGAGAGCAGGCGTTCCCATTCCTGCGGGATGCCGGTCGCTGGCAGGTGTTCATCGGGATGGATGGCGTCGTTCCGCAACAGGTCGAACAGCGGCCCGTCGTCGGGTAAACGGTCGATCGCTTGCAGCATCGCCGTCTTGCCAGCGCCGACTTTTGGCCAGGGCGTGTCGAGCAGGTCGTTCGAGACACCGTAAATGCCGGGGGAAAGTTGTTTTTTCTCTATGCTGACGTTGGATGTCCACCATAGCGACTGGCTATCGCCGAGCAGCAGGTTGTAGCCGTTATAGCGAACACCGCTGGCGGCGATGCGCGCCAGATAGTTTTCCGGGATTTCTTTTCCTGTCAGGAAGTCGGCGACCAATCTGCCGCGCGAGGGCAACTGCTGGTTTTGCGCCGGGTCGCGATAGTTGGTGAGCGCGGCAAAACGGCCGCTGCGCGTCACGCCCAGCCAACTACCCCCCGCCTGCAAATCTCGCCCGGCCAGCACCTGCGGCGATTCAGGCCAGAACGCGGCTTGCGCCGTTGGCCGAGCAAAAAACTCATCGCGGTTGGCGGCAACGATGAGCGGGTAATCAGGGTGAACCTGCCAGGCAAGCAAAATCAGGCACATCGGCGGGTATGCTCAGGCATTGAGCTAACACTCAGGGTAAGTAAATGCCACCCGCTGATGATGAAACACGCGAAAGGCGGCATCAAGGCCCGCCCCCGCCCAGCCGCGAGGCGAGACATGGCCGGCTTTGCACAGCGAGCCGACTGCGGCGACGCAAGCGTCGCGTATTTCCGCCTCGCCCAACCTTCTCCGCACAGGGAAGGGGGCTGTCTGGCCCGCTACGCGAGCGGCGTGAGTCGGCATCAAATGGCGTTGTTTCATTACGTTAATAAGCGCAGGGTTAATCAACCGGGTAGGGCAGGGGCAAAAAGCTAAGTTGTTCGCCATCCGGTGCACCCATATGCACTTCATCTGCGGCAACGGCGGTGCTTTGCACGCTCACCAGGCATGCAAAGCCGCCTTGCGGTGCTGGGGCGATACTTACCAAGGCGCCGCAGGGTTGATCGCCCGTTTCTGGCGTAAAAACCTGTGTGCCGGGTGCGGCAAACCGGCTTAACTGCGCGCGATAAGTGCGCCGTTTGACTTTGCCCAGGTAATGCGTGCGGGCAACAATTTCCTGTCCGGGATAACAGCCTTTGGTAAAGCTCACGCCGGCAATGGCGGGCAACTCCATGTTGAGCATTTGCGGCACGAAGACTTCTTGCGTGGCGGCGACCACGCGCGGCTGGCCAGCGACAATCTCCAGCCAGTGCCATGAATCCAACCCCGTGGCGCTCGCGCTCGCGGTGAATTCCGGCCAGCGCTGGATGGCTTCTGCCGATGTCAGTGACATCAACCAGCGCGTGGCATCCAGGCGGATGATCTGTCCACCCTCGGTTGCAGCCACGCCATGAATGGGCAGGGTGGCGTCCAGAAAAGTCGGTGCTGGTGATACGGCGGCCAAGTTAGAAACGCCAAGCAAAACGCGCTCCTTTGTCGCATCGCTCAGTTTGACCTTGGCGCGCAACACGTACATGGACAGTTTTTTGAGCAAAGACGGCAAAATCTCGCGCGGTAGCATCAGCAGGTAATCATTGCCTTCGCGCCAGATGAGGAAAATGCCCAGCAGACGGCCTTTGGCGGTGCAAAATCCCGCGGTGCGTGCCGTTACTGTGTCCAGTCCCATGATGTCATTGGTCACCAGATTATGCAAAAAGCCCGCTGCTTCCTCGCCACTGGCGCGAATCAGGCCAAGATCGCTCAAAGGCGTGATGATCGCAGCTGTTTGCGCGAGTTGCAGGCCGTGCAGTTCGTGTCTTTCGTCTAGGCTGCTCGTTTCAGGCGTCAGCGTTAATCCTTGTTCAGCCAGAAAATCTGTCCATTCTTGCGTCATGATGCGCACCCATAAGCCATATGAAGAGCGTGTATTATCGCGCCCCAGCGCTTGATTTTGGATTTTCAATCAAGCTTAAATTCAAGTTGCGCATTGCCTATTTAATAACCAGATCAAACACAGCGCCTGCCAGGCTTTAGCTTTTAGTCAGTCTTCAACTCATGCCAGTCAAGAAAAAAAAACAGGGAATCAGTCGAATACGCAAGTTTTTTGCAGGCATGCTCCTGAGCATCATTCTGCTTATCATGGCCGGCGGATGGATAAGTCATCAGCTGACGCAGCGAACATGGTCGCATTTTCCATCCCGCCGGGAGCCAGCTTACGGCGCGCAGCGCAAGTGATAGAAAACTCGCCGCTGGCCTTGCCTGCCTGGCAGTTAGAGCTAATTGGCCGCGTGCTTGGCCGGGCCTCTGCAATCAAAGCGGGCAATTATGAGGTGCCAGGCAATACGACGCTTTGGGATTTGCTCACTCGCCTCACCCGCGGTGATGTGAGCCAAGTACAAATCGTGCTAATTGAAGGGCGGGTTTTCGATGATTTCAGAGCCGAACTCAATGCCCATCCTGACTTGCGGCATGACACCATCAATTTGTCTCCCGCCGAATTGCTGAGCCAGCTCACTGGCGCCACAATTCAAGGTTCTGCCACCCAAGGAAAGACAAGCCAAGAAGCGCCAATTCCAGGCGCCGTATTGCCTGACAACCTATTAGCCGAAGCGAGCTCGCCAGAAGGGCTGTTTTACCCGGACACTTATCTATTTGATAAAGACAGCAGTGACTTGCATCTGTTAAAGCGTGCCTACCGGGCCATGCAGCAGCATCTGGCGACTGTTTGGGCACAACGCGATCCTGATCTACCCATCAAAACCCCCTATGAGTTATTAATTTTGGCCTCATTAATTGAAAAAGAAACGGGAAAAGCCAGCGATCGGGGCATGATTGCTGCCGTTTTTATCAATCGCTTGCGCGCGGGCTGGCCGTTACAAACCGATCCCGCAGTGATTTACGGGTTGGGGCAAAAGTTTGACGGCAACTTGCGCCGCCAGCATTTGCAAACCGACACGCGCTGGAATACTTACGTGCGCCGGGGACTGCCGCCAACACCCATAGCCATGCCTGGACTTGCGTCACTGCAAGCGGCAGCTAATCCGCCGGTAAGTGACAACTTTTATTTTGTAGCCAAAGGTGATGGCACGAGCGTTTTTTCACGCACACTGGAAGAACATAATCGCGCTGTGGCAAAGTATCAAAAAGCGCAGCAATAAAACAAGCACTGTGCAATAACGAAAGAAAACCGCATTGGAAAACTGCATGACCGGACGATTTATCACGTTTGAAGGGATTGATGGCGCAGGCAAAAGCACCCAACACGCCTGGCTGATTGCGCATTTGCGCGCACTGGGGCAAGCCGTTGTGGCAACGCGCGAACCGGGTGGCACCCCGTTGGGGGAGCAATTGCGCAATCTCTTGTTATCTCAACCCATGCACATCGAAACCGAGGCTTTATTGATGTTTGCAGCGCGTCGGGAGCATATGGATAAAGTGATTTCACCGGCGCTAACCCGGGGGGCATGGGTGGTTTGCGATCGGTTTGCTGATGCATCTTTTGCCTACCAAAGCGGCGGACGCGGCTTGGCGTGGGAAAAAATCGAAACCTTGCGCAATTGGGCGCTGGGTGATTTTGGGCCTGATCTCACCTTTATTTTTGATTTACCTGTTGCGATTGCGCAAACGCGCCTAGCGCAGCTGGATCAACAGCGAGACCGCTTTGAACAGGAAGAAACTGATTTTTTTGAGCGCGTCCGCGCAGCGTATCATCGCATCGCACAAGAAAATCCACAGCGAGTCATTTTGATTGATGCCGCCCAGAAGCCTGAAATAATCAATAAATTACTAGAGAAGTCAATTGCAAGCATTTGATCTATTGATAAATTACGAGGTTATCTCCCCGCTCATCAACGAGGGATTTGAGCGCTTGCCGCATGCCTTGCTCTTTGCTGGCCCAAGCGGCGTCGGCAAGCGTGCCCTGGCCGAACATTTGGCGGTAGCCTTGTTATGTGAAGCCGTCACCCCACAGCACCACGCTTGCGGCGAGTGCGTTGCCTGTCGCTGGATGGCCGCCGGAACCCACCCCGATTTTCGGCGCATTTCATTGGATGATGCAAGCAGTGAAGGCAGCCCAGGCGGCGAGGGCGGGGGAGAGAAAGTCGCTGAAAAATCAGATGACAAAGCGAAAAAGCAGAAATCACGCAGTATCGGCATTGACCAGATTCGCGCATTGGAAGAGTTTGTTTTTGTCGGTAGCCATCGCAATGCGCGCCGCGTGATCTTGCTGGATGAAGCGGAATTGATGACGATTCCCGCTGCCAACTCACTTCTTAAGATACTTGAAGAACCTCCTTCAAATGTCTATTTTATATTGATATCCAATCATCAAAAATCTCTGCTACCCACTTTGCGCAGTCGCTCTCGCGTAGTGCTGTTCTCGCATCCTGATCACGTCACGGCAACCCAATGGCTCAAAGAGGCCGGTTTGGGAGATAAAGCTGCGCGTTATCTCAACCGGGCGGGCGGGGCGCCTTTACGTGTCATGCAATGGAAAACAGATGATCAATTAACCGCCATTGATGCACTCATTGAAAGCCTGGCTTCCAGCGACACAACCGCCGACCCGATCACCTTGGCCTCACGCTGGGAGGGGTTGCTTAAAGCGAAGGGCGAAAATCCTTTTTTAATGGAAAATCTTGTCGAAGGCATACAGTGCTGGCTGTTTGATTTGGCCCTGGAACAAGCCACAGGCGAGGTTCGCTATCATGCGGGCTGGCCACGCCCGCGTGAAATAAAGCAACTTAATTCCTTCGCCTTGCTCAGCGCATGGCGCGAAATCAATGCCTATCGACGGAGCGCAAGGCATCCGCTCAATCCTTTGCTATTTCTTGAGTCGCTCGCCATCCACTATCTGCGTGCGCTAAAACCTGCGACTTAAAAAACACTGTAAAAATGATCACCAGCACAACTACGCCTCGATTTGACCCGCAAACAGAATCAACACCCCCCTTGCTCGTCGATTCCCACTGCCATCTCGACTTTCCTGACTTTAGCGGGAATGAGATAGCCTATCTTGACGCGATGCAAGCCTATCATGTCGGTTGGGCGCTGATAGCAGGCGTCACGCTAGAGCGTTTTCCGAGGGTTTTATCTCTCGTTGAACGATTCCCCAACCTCTATGCCGGGGTTGGCGTTCATCCAGATACCGAAGCAGGCGAGGAGCCAACGGTCGAGCGCCTGTTAGCCTTGGCGGCGCACCCGAAAATTGTCGCCCTTGGTGAAACGGGCCTGGATTACTATCGCCTCAGCGGCGATTTAACCTGGCAGCGGAATCGCTTTCGCACCCATATTCAAGCCGCGAAAATATCCCGAAAGCCTCTGATTATTCATACCAGGGAGGCGGCAAAAGATACCTTGCGCATTTTGCGAGAAGAAAATGCAGGTGAAGTGGGGGGCGTTTTCCATTGTTTTACAGAAACCACCGACGTTGCCAGAGTCGCACTGGATTTGGGTTTTCATATCTCGATCTCGGGGATTGTTACTTTCAAAAAAGCCACCCAGGTTAAAGAAGTCGCAGCCTTTGTGCCCTTGGACCGCTTACTGGTCGAAACTGATTCCCCGTATCTCGCGCCAACACCGCATCGTGGCAAACTCAATCAATCGGCTTGGGTGCGTCATGTGGCGGATGATGTAGCCCAGTTACGGGGCATATCCACTAACGAATTAGCCCTTGCCACCACCCGAAACTTCTTTAAGTTATTTATTAAAAATGAGACCTAAGAAACTGTTTTTTTTATTATTTATTATATTTAGCCATATCAGCCATGCCGGTAGTTACGACGACATGCTGATTGCGATTAAAAATAACGACAATGCCACCGTGATGGATTTAATTGAGCGCGGCATGGATGTGAATACGACCGATGCCGATGGTTCGACGATGCTGATGCTGGCCGCACGCAGCGGCAATCTTGCACTGGTGAATTCCTTGCTGACACTGAGAGCATCAGTTAATCATGCCAACCGCCTTGGCGAAACCGCCTTGTCCTTGGCCGCTTATTCAGGCCAGCTAGAGATCGTCAAACGACTCATCAGTGCATCCGCTGCCGTGAATATCAACGCTTGGACGCCGCTGCATTACGCTGCCTTTAAAGGGCACGTCGAAATAGCGAATTTGCTCCTTGCCACTGGTGCAAAGATTGATGAGCGTGCGCCAAACCAGCAAACTGCATTGATGCTCGCGGCTAAAAATGGTCACGAAGCCATGGTGCGGCAATTAGTTAAAGCTGGGGCAAATGTCCATTTGACCGATGGGGATGGCAAAACAGCCAAGCAATTGGCTTTAGAAAAAGACAATACAAATGTCGCAGCTTGGCTGGAGTAATGGCGTCTTCACTCAGGGACTTATTGACGCTGTGTCGCTACCCGGTTTTGTTTAGCGTTTATTTGGTTGTTTTTTTCGTTCAGTTTCTTTGGTTCAGTTTCTTTGATCCTATTAGTTCGCATAATTTGTATTATGTCTAATTCGTTTCGCAATCCATTCATATCTGGCCAGCAGCCAGCCGGTGTGATTGATGATAATTGGCGAAACGTTTGAAATAGTATGGTTCTTTAGAAAAACGCAAAAGCGAACCGCACCTCAAACGCGGCTTCTTAAAACCTCAAAGAAAACGCCTGGGTAGCAAGCCACTCCCTCTGGCCTGTTTTTCCAGCGCCTCGCGATCTTCTGGATGCGCAATGCTGATCAAGGCATTTACGCGATCAGGAATGCTTTTCCCCTTCAAGTTCACCATTCCAAACTCGGTGACCACGTACATCACGTCAGTTCGCGGTGTTGTGATGGTCGTTCCCGGTGGGTGTCCTGCCACTATGCGGGAGCGTGGCTGATCGCCCTTCATGTAACGGGACGACAGGCACATGAAGGATTTACCGCCTTCCGACATAAATGCGCCACGTACAAACTGGAGTTGCCCGCCTGTGCCAGTGCGATGTTTAAAGCCCGCACTTTCAGATGCAACCTGCCCCATCAGGTCAATTTGCATGGCATTGTTGATCGACACGACTTTGCGGTTACGCGCAATATTTTCGGTCAGATTGGTCTCATTGACTGGCAAGCTGATGCACATTTCATTGCCATCCAGAAAGTCATATGTTCGCTGGGTGCCTTGTGTGAAGGTATAGACAATCTTGCCGCGATAGGTACTTTTATAAGCGCCGGTAACTTTGCCCGCGAGGACAAGATCGACCATGCCGTCCACAAACATTTCCGTATGAATGCCTAAATCCTTGATCGGTGCTGTGGCCAAAGCGCTGCAAACTGCATTGGGCATGCCCCCAATGCCAATTTGCAGGCAAGCACCGTTTTCAATCTCGGGAATAATCAAATTTGCAACGCTTATGTCTGCTGACGTTACCGGCGCACTCATCAGTTCCGTCAGGGCGGCATTATCTCCTTCGATGACGGCATCTACTTCGGAAATATGGATAACATTTTCTACACCATAGCAAACCGGTAGCGCAGTGCTGGTTTCAACAATGACGCGCTGGGCTTTTTCGCAAATGGCACGTACATGACTGGTAGAGGCGCCAAAGTTGAAATAGCCATGTTTATCCATGGGTGTGGTTTTAATCACCGCCAAATCCACGTCAATGTAATCACGATAAAGCCTGGGGCCTTCGCCAAAGTTGAATGGGATGTAACTGGCCACGCCCTGGTCGTAAAGCTTGCGGTCGTAGGCAGAAAAATGCCAGTTTTCACCATGAAAATGTTGCTGCTCTGGATCACTTTCAAATACTTTGCGCGGCTTTGTGGTCAGAAAATATCGAATCCGCACGTCACGCAGCGCCAATTTGCATTCCGCTAATGCAGCATCAAACACATCGGGCTGATTTAAGGATGAACCATAATCCACGGCCCAACCGGATTCAACCATTGCGGCTGCCGTGGTTGCCATAATGGTTTTTTGTTTCAGCATTACTTGGAAATCCATGTTTAACCTCCTTGAATGTTTTATTTTTTATATTTCATAATCGCCTTGCAACGATTGCATTCTACGTCGACGACTTTGCTTTTTCGCCACCCCATACAGCATCCACTGCTGCTGCACCCTGCGCGTATTTCACTTCGTCTGCGCGCCAAGGCACATCCGGCATTAACTGACTTAACAAGCGAACCTGGAAATTTTTAGCGGTATTTTCTTCAGTATTTTTCACCTTGGTACCGACAGGCCTTGTTGATGCAGGTTGCCAACGATCAAGCAGAATAGCCACCTCATCCGGCGCGTTGCACACCAGCAAAACGTCGCATCCTGCAGTCCAAGCGGCATTGGCGCGCGCCAAAATATCACCTGCGACACTGGCGCCTTGCATGGATAAATCATCGCTAAAGATCACGCCATCGAAGTTAAACTCTTCCCGCAGTTTTTTGAGCCAGACCGCAGAAAACCCGGCGGGTTGGCTATCCACTGCCGGGTAAATCACATGGGCTGGCATGACGGCATCCAGTTTCAATTGACGATAAGGCAAGAGATCGTCATGCATCTGGTTCAAACTGCGCCCATCCACAGGAATTGCCACATGGGAGTCTGCGGCCACCCAACCATGCCCAGGAAAGTGCTTGCCGCAACAGCGCATACCGGCTACGCGCAGCCCTTCGATAAAGGCGCCCGCTAATTCAGCCACGGCCTGCGGGTTGCGATGAAACGCCCGATCGCCAATCACCCCACTTTGCCCCCAATCCAGATCCAGCACAGGTGTAAAGGAGAAATCCACGCCACATTCGCGCAGTTCTGCCGCCAGCAGATAGCCGATAGCCTGCGCCTTTTCGCATGCCTGTTCTGCCTCTTTATCCCACATTTCACCCAGTTTGCGCATGGCGGGCACCAGGGTGAATTGTTCCCGGCAGCGCTGCACTCGTCCGCCTTCGTGATCAATGGCTATGAGTAGTTGCGGGGCACGCAAGTTATGAATTTCCTCACATAAAGCGGTCAGTTGCGCACGGTCAACATAATTGCGGGTAAACAAAATTACGCCCCCCACCAAGGGGTGGGTAAGCCGCTCAATATCCAGCGCACTTAAGCCATGCCCGGCAATGTCTATCATCAAAGGGCCAAGGGGGATAGTTTTCATATCGTTTTTGATCAGCAAACTTGAATAAAGGTTTAAGCCGTTTCCAACACCACAAAAGCGACGGCGTAATCTCTCTCGTCGCTCAGCGATAGATGGGAGATGATTTTTTTTTGCGCCAAAAAGGCCGTCAATTCAGCAGAAAAAGTAAATTCTGGCTTGCCCAGCGCATTATGCGCCACGGTAATTTCCGGCAACAGCACCGGAGCACGAATGCCTGTGCCCAGCGCTTTGCCCAAGGCCTCCTTGGCGGCAAAGCGTTTGGCCAACAAGCGTGCCGGGTCGGCACTGACTAGGCAATCCGCTTGTTCAGGCGGCGAGAGTATTTTGCCCAGCGCACGCTCGCCGTGGCGTTGCCATAAATCGGCCATGCGCTGGATTGCTACAATATCTGTGCCTATCCCTAAAATCATGCTGCAACGGATGGAGAGATCAGGCGTTTCATTTCACGCACCGCTTCCCGCATGCCGACAAACACCGCACGACTCACGATGGCGTGGCCTATGTGCAATTCACGGATATTCGGTAGCGCGGCAATCCTGGGGACATTGACGTAGTTCAGGGCATGTCCCGCATTTAACTGCATGCCCGCCTGAACAATTGCAGCGCCTGCCAGACGCAGTTTTTCTAATTCGGCCGCAACGGCCGTGCCTTGATCATCGCGGCCAGCGTGATGGAAGGCATGGGCATAAGGGCCGGTGTGCAGTTCGCACACGCGCACGCCGATTTTCGCAGCGGCTTCGACTTGCTGTGCTTCCGCGTCAATAAACACGCTGGCTTGAATACCGGCGTCCGCCAACCGCGCCACCACCGTTTGCAAGCGCTGCGCATGTGCAGCGACATTCAGGCCGCCTTCGGTAGTGACTTCATTGCGGCCTTCCGGCACGAGCATGGCCATATCAGGCTGGACTTCGCAGGCAATGGCCACCATCTCGTCGGTGGCGGCCATTTCCAGGTTGAGCTTCACGTGGGTGAGCGCTTTCAAGCGCTGCACATCGGCATCCTGAATGTGGCGGCGATCTTCCCGCAGATGGATGGTAATGCCATCGGCCCCGCCGAGTTGCGCTTCCACCGCAGCCCAGACGGGATCAGGCTCATAGGTTTGCCGCGCCTGACGAATCGTGGCAACGTGGTCGATATTGACACCCAGCTTGATCATAGTGCTTGTAACTCCATAAAAACGCGGCGCGACTGCAAGGGTTTGCCGCCGAGATGATAGGCAATCAGTTGCCGCATGAGCAATTTGCTCTCTTGTTGGGTTTGCGGGTCGCTGTAGTCTTCAGCGGCCATATCGAGCAGCGTTTTACCACGCAAAAAGGGCTTATTCGCCGTATCGCCAGCGCCGACTTTTTTAATTGGACCACGTTCGACTTGAAAATCATAATGCGCGTCTGGCAGGATACTTTCGCCCGTGACCACGTCCCGATCCAGGGTCAGGCCGTAGCCCAGCTCTTTTAAAAGGGTTTGCTCAAACCGACGCAATTCTGGAGCATCCGCCTGCCCCAGCGCCAAGGCATGCAAAGCGGCGCTGTACGCATCAAATAAAGCCGTGTGCGGATCCTCGCGCGGCAGCATTTTGACTAGCAATTCATTGAGGTAATACCCCAACAGCAAGCAGCGTCCGTTAAGCAAGGGCATGCCGCCTTGCCACTCTGCCTTGGCCAGGGTTTTAACCTCCCCTGCCCCAAACCAGCCCAGTTCCAGGGGTTGAAAAGCCATCAGCAAACCGCGCACCGCCGAGCGCGGCTGTCGCGCACCACGCGCCAGCAAAGCCAGGCGGCCGTAGTCGCTGGAAAACACATCGGCAATCAAACTGGTTTCACTGTAAGGATGGACATGCAAGACAAACGCGCGCTGCCCATCAATGCGTTTTTTGCTGCTCACCGCGTGTTTAATCGTAGCCGAGCGACTTTAATGCGCGCTCATCGTCCGCCCAGCCGGCTTTGACCTTGACCCAGGTTTCCAGCCACACCTTGCCACCGAAAAGCTTTTCCATATCGCGGCGCGCATCCGTTGAAATGCGTTTCAAGCGTTCACCAGACTTGCCAATCACCATCACTTTATGCGCCGAGCGATCGACGATGATCGCCGCAAAAATGCGCCGCAAATCGCCTTCTTGCTCGAATTTTTCGATCTCGACCGCCAAGCCATAAGGCAACTCTTCACCCAAATTGCGGAACAGCTTTTCGCGCAGAATTTCGGACGCTAAAAATCGCTCGGAACGGTCGGTAATGTCGTCTGCATCAAACACCGGCGGCATGACGGGTAAATAGGTGGCCACCGTTTTCAAAAGCGCTTCCGTGCCCATGCCCTTTTCAGCTGACAAGGGCACGATTTCAGCAAATTGATGCTCCGTTGAGAGCTTGGTGATAAAAGGAAGCAACTGTCCTTTGTCTTCCCAGCGGTCAATTTTGTTGATGACCAAAATAACCGGCTTGCCTTCAGGCAACATGGCCAAGAGCGCTTCTTCACCTGCGCCCCACCGCCCGGCTTCGATCACCAGCAAAATCACGTCGACATCCGCAAAGGATGAGGTCACGCTACGATTCATCAAGCGGTTCAGGGCATTGGTGTGCGTGGTCTGAAAACCCGGTGTATCGACAAAGATATATTGCGTGTTGTCCGTGGTCAGTACGCCGTGAATGCGATGCCGCGTGGTTTGGGCTTTTCTCGACGTAATGCTGACTTTGGCGCCCACCAAGCGGTTGGTGAGCGTTGATTTACCCACATTGGGGCGGCCGATGATGGCAAGATAGCCCGTACGAAAATTTTCAGACATGTGGTTTATTCTGGTTTGGGGTACTCAATTATTGTGTTCAATATAAGATAACGCCAGGCGCGCAGCATTCTGTTCGGCGATGCGTCGGCTGCTGCCCTTGCCAACACAGGAAATGTTCAAACCCGGCACGGCGCAGGATACTTCGAACTCTTGCGCATGGGCTTCGCCGCGCAGCGCCACGAGGGCATAACTTGGTAAAGACAAACGTCTTGCCTGCATGAGTTCCTGCAATGAAGTCTTGGGATCCTTACCCGAGCTTTTAAGGTCTATGCGCGCAATCCAAGGGAGAAATAAACGGTCAATTACTTGCTGTGCAGCAAGAAATCCCGCATCCAGATAAATCGCACCAAACAAGGCTTCCAGTGCATCCGCCATGGTTGATGGGCGACTGTCACCGCCACTTTTAACCTCACCCTCGCCCAGACGCAAATAACCGCCCAACTGCAGGGTATTGGCGATTTCAGCCAAGGTATCCTGCCGTACCAGACTAGCTCTCAAGCGTGATAGCTCACCTTCGGCACAGTCCGGGTAACGCAAAAACAAGGCGTGCGCGATAACGCAATTCAGGATCGAGTCACCCAGAAACTCAAGCCGCTCGTTGTGGGGTGTACAGAAGCTGCGATGGGTCAAGGCCTGCTGGAGCAACTCCGCGCGGACAAATTGATAGCCGAGTTGCGCTTCCAGAATCGCCTGATTACGCTGACGCTTCATTTAGAGGCGCTATGACCCTCAAAGTCAAAGACCAGGCTGACGTTATAAAACAGGGGTACTTTTTTGGTGTAGGCAAAGGTAATGTTCAAGTTGTTGCTTTCCTTGGTTATATCCAAGTCTTGCCCGCTCACGCTTTTGATCAGGTCGATATCAGCCCGTTTATCGTAAGCCGCACGCACATCGGCAATTGAGGCATCTTTCAAGTTGCCATCATTCGCCGTGGCTTTAACCACTTTGACAATTTTCCCGTATTCAACCCACTCAGGCAAAACCTTCATGGTCAACAAGGCCAGCAGCGCAAAAATCACCCCGCCGATCATCAGGCCATTCAAACCCATGCCACGTTGAAATTTCATGTTTCCTCCTAATGGAAAGCGCCAATACGCTTTAAGTCACTGAAGTTAAACCAGATAAAAAATGCCTTGCCGACTAAATTGGTATCCGGCACAAATCCCCAATAACGACTGTCTTGCGAGTTATCGCGATTATCGCCCATGACGAAATAATGACCTGCAGGTACTTGGCACGTTATGCCTTCATGATTGTAATGACATTTATCTGCATGGGGGTAAGACACAATGGGCCGTGAAGCATTCATCGTGTCAGGATCAATCAGGATGGCATGTTGAACAGCGCCCAAAGACTCATTGAATTTTGGCGTGTAATACAGATGCACCGGGTCAAGGTAATCACCCGCACTTTCATGCTTGATCACTTGACCGTTAACGATTAATTGCTTACCGCGGTATTCAACCGTATCACCTGGCAGACCGACCACGCGCTTGATGTAATCCAAAGAAGGATTCGGTGGATAGCGAAAAACAACCACGTCGCCACGTTGCGGGCGATTCAACTCGACTATTTTTTTATTGATTACTGGCAAGCGAATGCCATAAGTAAATTTATTCACCAGGATGAAGTCACCCACCAGCAAAGTCGGAATCATTGAGCCCGAAGGTATTTTGAAGGGCTCGACAACAAATGAGCGCAAAACAAACACGGACAGGATGACAGGGAAAAAGCTGGCGCCATATTCAACCCACCAAGGATCCTTGGCATGAGCCGGGCGGTTCTTTTTAGCCCAAAAATGATTGAAGACCCACAAAATGCCAGTGAGAACAACAAATAAAAACAAAATCAACGCAAAATTCATGGAATCTCCGTGAAACCGTCGTCAAGGCGACATCTCAAAACATATCAATCAAAAATGAAACAACCTGCGTAACCGAACCGACAGGCCAAGGAGCCGTGCCTATGACTTGTCGCCAACCCGCAACACCGCCAGAAAAGCCTCCTGAGGAATCTCAACTCGCCCAACCTGTTTCATGCGTTTTTTGCCAGCCTTTTGTTTTTCCAGCAATTTCTTCTTGCGTGAAATATCCCCGCCATAGCACTTGGCCAGCACATCCTTGCGCATGGCTTTAACATTTTCGCGCGCAACAATGGTCGCGCCAATCGCCGCCTGAATTGCTACGTCATACATTTGCCGCGGAATCAATTCGCGCATCTTGGCAGCCAGCTCGCGTCCTCTGTAAGCGGCGTTGGCGCGATGAACAATCAATGACAATGCATCTACCTTTTCCGAATTGATCAAGACATCGAGCTTGACCACATCGGCCGCTTGGTATTCCTTGAAATCGTAATCCAGCGAGGCATAGCCGCGAGAGACCGACTTTAACTTGTCAAAAAAATCCATCACGACCTCGGCCATGGGCATCTCGTAGGTCAGCTGCACTTGTCGGCCCCGGTAAGCAATATTGATTTGCCGCCCGCGCTTTTGTTCGCATAAGGTAATCACCGCGCCGAGATATTCCTGTGGCACAAAAATCACCGTGGTAATAATTGGCTCCCGAATCTCTTCGATTTTTGGCAGTTCCGGCAGTTTGGACGGATTTTCCACCAACACTTCGGTGCCATCGCGCAAACGAACTTCATACACCACCGTAGGCGCGGTGGTGATCAAATCCTGATCAAATTCGCGCTCCAGGCGTTCTTGTACAATTTCCATGTGCAACAAGCCTAAAAAGCCACAGCGAAAGCCAAATCCTAATGCCTGGGATACTTCCGGCTCGTAGTGCAGGGAGGCGTCATTCAGTTGCAACTTTTCCAGCGCATCACGCAGCGAGTCATACTGGTTTGCTTCGACGGGATACAGACCGGCAAACACTTGCGGCTTGATTTCCTTAAAACCTGGCAAAGGCTCAGCAGCGGGTTTATCTGCCGCCGTGATGGTATCGCCGACTTTTGCTGCATGCAGTTCCTTGATACCGGCGATAATAAAGCCCACCTCGCCTGCCTTTAACGCGGTGCGTGGCAAGGATTTTGGCGTGAACACACCCACCTGTTCACACAAATGCACGCTGCCGGTGGACATGAATTTCAACTTGTCCTTGGGCTGAGCCATGCCGTCCACCATGCGCACCAGCATCACCACGCCGACGTAATTATCAAACCAGGAATCAATGATCAGCGCCTTGAGCGGCGCATCCAGATGCCCTTGCGGCGGGGGGATGCGCGCAATGACGGCTTCGAGCACATCGTCAACGCCCAAACCGGTTTTGGCTGAACACAGCACCGCTTCGGTCGCATCAATGCCGATGACATCCTCAATTTCCTGCCGCGCGTTATCCGGATCAGCCTGGGGCAAGTCGATCTTGTTTAACACGGGTACAACTTCCACGCCCAGTTCAATGGCGGTGTAGCAGTTGGCCACGGTTTGCGCTTCGACCCCTTGCGAGGCATCAACGACCAGAAGCGCACCTTCACAAGCAGATAATGAGCGACTGACCTCGTAAGAGAAATCGACATGCCCAGGAGTGTCAATCAGGTTGAGATTATAAATTTGGCCATCGCGCGCCCTGTAACTCAGCGCGGCGGTCTGCGCCTTGATCGTAATCCCGCGTTCACGCTCAATATCCATTGAGTCAAGTACCTGGGCTTCCATTTCGCGGTCGGACAAACCGCCACATTTATGAATAATTCGATCGGCCAGCGTGGATTTGCCGTGATCAATGTGGGCGATGATAGAAAAATTACGGATGTGTTTCATAAACAACCAATAAAAAAGGCGCTCGAACCTGGCAGAGCACCTTTAACGGTTAAAAAAGAGCTTGAATTTTAACGGAAAGCGCTTAAATACTCACGGACTTTCGGGGTATCGAGAAAATAATGGCACAGAACCTGGCCCTCCGCACTCAATAAAACCGGCACCAACTCATCATATTGCGCAACCAGTTGCGGATCGGCATCAACATCCACCACGTCAATGCGCAGATCGCGCAGGGCATCAAGTCTGGTCTCCTTTGCGTATCCCTCAAGCAATTCACGCAAGGCGATAAGCATGTCGTCGCACAAGTGGCAATAGCTGCGGCTCAATAAACTGAATTTGGGCAGCGCTTGCTGAAAGGATAAGCGAGCCGAATCCGTCATTTCACAAACCACGCTTATCTATCACTTTTATCTTTTAACGGCTTGATGATGACAAAGGTTTGCACATCGCCCCGGCGCACCAGCAAGGTGAGGGACTCGTTTTTACCCACTGTCGCGATCATTTCATTAAATTGCGCAACTGTTTTAAGCTCCACTTGCGCACCTTGAAAAATCAACGAGAGCAAAATGTCGCCCGGCCTAAGGCCCGTTGCACTACCGTCACTGCTGACATTTTCAACAATCAAGCCATTGGCGACGCCTAACGCACGTTTTTGTTCGGCAGACAAGGCAGACAGCACAATCCCTAAACGATTGGTCTTGGCAGACTCTGCGGATTTGCGGCCGGGCTTGTTCAAAGCCACTTGATCATCCGGCATTTGTCCCATTGTCACCATGACCTCCATGGTTTTGCCTTTGCGCCAAAGCTGCACCGGCACTTTAACACCAGGCTTGGTGGCGCCGGCTTGACGTGGCAGGTCTTTGGTTTCGGTCACCGGCTTGCCACCAAATTGCAAAATGATGTCACCCGCCATAATGCCAGCGGCATCAGCAGGCGCCCCCTTTTCAACCGCAGACACCAAGGCTCCCTGCGCTTTGGGTAAGCCGAATGAAGCGGCAAGTTCTTTATCCACTTCCTGAATCACCACCCCCATGCGGCCACGGCTCACACGCCCTTTGGCTTTTAACTGGGTTTGGATTTCCATGGCCAAATCAATGGGAATGGCAAACGATAACCCCATAAAACCACCTGAGCGTGAATAAATCTGCGAGTTGATGCCAACCACTTCGCCACGCATGTTAAATAGCGGACCACCGGAGTTGCCGGGATTGATGGGGACATCGGTTTGAATGAAAGGCACAAAATTCTCCTGTGCCAAAGAGCGCCCTTTTGCACTCACAATTCCTGCAGTCACCGTGTTTTCAAAACCAAAAGGCGAGCCTATGGCCACAACCCATTCACCCACTTTGAGATTTTCTGGGTTACCCAGACGGGTAACAGGCAATCGGTTGGCGTCAATTTTGAGCAAAGCCACATCGGTGCGTTTGTCAGCGCCCAATACTTTGGCTTTGAATTCCCGCTTGTCAGTGAGCTTGACCGTCACATCATCAGCGCTATCCACCACGTGGGCATTGGTCAAAATGTAGCCATCGGCACTGATGATAAAACCTGAGCCTAGCGATTGATTTTTATACTCGCGAGGCGCCCTGCCCGGTGCGTCTCGCTGTTCAGGCATACCCGGGATTTGGCCGGGGAAAAAACGCCGAAACAGCTCTAGCGCCGGATCATCGTCATCAAACGGGGTAAGCTGCTCTTGAGGATTTTGCTTGATGATATGCGTCGTACTGATATTCACGACTGCCGGGCCTTGCGCCTCGACCAGCGCCGTAAAGTCCGGTAAATTCTGTGCCATGCCTGGCATGCTGGATACGCTAAAAAAAACAAAAACAGCAGTGAATGCGCTTCGATATAATTTCGTCATATTCCTCATGTTGCGTCTTCGCTCCTTAAAGAAGATGTATCAGGAAAATCCTTTTTACTACCGCTTTTACTCTCCTGGCCGCTACCCTTTTGCCTTGCCTGCCCTGCCTGCCATGCGCCAATATCTCGCGACCTACGCCTGATTAGCTCCTCGGGTTCGGGATGCTGGCAGATGGAAGGGATTCGTGGATTTGCCAGAGGAAGCGTTGAGCCAAGAATACCCGCCTCAATTTGACCAGCGGGAAGCTGCTGTATGCCCAAAAGGCGTTGTCTGCGGTTGAGACGCTCATATAGGCTGAAATACTTGAGTACCAGAAAACCCAGGACCACGCCGAACAACATCCCTAGCATCGCGCCCACGTCACGCCCCAAAAACTGTCCGGCGAAGGCAAAACCCAGCATCAAAAACAGGGGCAATCCATAAGAGAGACATGCCGCCCTGAAAACTGCGCCATCTGCCACGGTGATAGCGACCGAACTACCTGCGTCATCTGCAGTCAAGTTCATCGTGTTGGGTAGGTGATAGCGCCGTAATTTTCTTGCCGCAGACGCCATACCTGCCTGACAAAGCACAGGGGTTGGACAGTGCGCGCAAGCAGCTTGCCGAGGGGCAATTTCAACGCACACCTCCTCGGGTGTGGTGCTAAGAACCCTAGCCTCACAATGCATCATTGGCCACTCCAGACAATGCCGTCGCCGAATTGCTTCAACGATAATACAGGCACTTCTCCCATGACAACGACCATATGGCCATGCACGTCACGATGATAAACATTCAACGCCCCCATGCGCGCGATACGGGATGGGTTGACGATCTTTGTGTCCCCTTGCTCGTTCTTGGTCTGGGCGGATTGCAGTTTGGCGGGATCTTTGGCGGCGTTTTGAGCCACATCCCACGCTACATTATGCGCAGCCTCGATAAACGTGGAGATCGTGGCAACGCCATCAGAAAACAAAACATGCAATGCTGGTTGTTCGGTATCCGACTCGCGTCTCATGGCATGAACACGGCGAAAGCCGGGAATTTTCTTTTGAAAAACCCAGCCCAGATGTTCAGGGGAAACCTCGGTGGCAACGATCTTTTGGACAGACAAGCCTTCGCTGGGGAACTTGGGCTTGAAGACTTGTCGAGACAGTGGACTGCCAATCTTGACTTGGGTAAAACTGAATGAATCCAGGGTTTCACCGCCACGATTTAAAATAGTCGCGCGCAACAACAAACCGCTGGCTTCATCCAGCCAAAACTGGTGTCCGTAGCGCAAAGCGTCGCGTGGCACGAGTTCGATGACTCGGCAATCCAGCCCTGCCACACGCCCTTGCCCGACATAACGCACGGCATAATGATCATGCAACTGGCGCAGACCGTTAAACAACAGCGACGGAAACTGCCGTTGTCTGACCCCTGTTTCAATGATCAAGCGTTTTTCCTGAGAAAAAAAACTGATTGTCTCGTCACCACGACGAATCATTTCGCGCGGGCTCCCGTCGAGCACTTCCATGTACTCTACTTCCTGCCCATCCATGAAGGCATGTGCCACACGCGAAGTTTCCATGCGCTCAGCACTGCTGGAGACAAATACGCCTTCGTAGGTGAGCTGGTGTGCCGCTTGCGCCATTTTGTGTAATGCGGCCAAATTTGGCTCGGCATAAGCAAAAGTTGCAAAAGTCGGCGCTAGCGAGACGGCAATGCAGCCCATTATGGCGCGATAAAGCGCGCAATGCAGGGCATAACACTGTCTCAACTGTCTGGCCAACTGACGATACGGCACGGCAAAGCAGACAAGCATTGCCCGTTTTGCATGCGTTGCTGACGTCACCGGACTCACTCGCGTTCCACGAGCCGGGGACGCCAAAGCGATCAATGGATTCACGCTAAACATCAACGCTGCCCACTTGCAACCGAGACTGTACGGATAGGATTCGCACTACCGCCCAGCACACTACCGTGATACGCCCGATGTGCGGCCAGATACTCCTGCAAGCGGGCAACTTGGGCTGACTCAACCGCGGTCAGCTGTACCTTATTTGCGCTGACCACTTGATGGGAACTCGCAGCCGCTCCATTCACTGCGGGCTTGTTTGACTGAAACCCTGCCTTACGCGGTACAGAGGAGCCAGAGGAGCCAGCCGAATCGGCAGTGTCGCGCGATGCTACCAGTACGGATTGATCAGGCGATTGAGCGGCAGGCTCGGTCGCCTGATCCGACGGATTTTTCAATGCCAGCGCCAAGGGATTATTGGCTAATCGAGCAACATGGTTCATATCGCCTGAAGGGTTTTTGATCGGCGCCAACGCCACCCAAGCCACCCAGGCCACACCTGCCATGGACGCTGCAAGTGCCAGGGCAGGACGTTGCCAGCGTGGTGATTTACGGTGTGCAGACATTGCGTGGGGGGCAAGAATGGTCGGCTCCAAAGACAACGCGGCCATCACGTTGCGGCTAACATCAATATCAAGTTCAGAGGTTTCATCTATGGCTTCGCGTATGGCATCACCTGCCACGTGATACAAATGCCAGTTTGCCTTGCCCTCGCCATCCTTGGGCAGTGCGGCAATCGCTTGCGCCATCTCATGCAAATCCAGCTCGCCATCAATGAGTGCTGAAATATGAATACTCATGGTCTTGTCCTCGATAAATTCTTTTTGTGCGCTTCTGCGTTCTTGATCATGGCTGAGTTTCATCCGTTAACCCCGTTGTTAGCCACATTCTCACCAGCGCTTGTCTGCTGCTGTATCCAGCAAAGGACGCAACTTCAAGGCAATGGCATCGCGAGCACGGAAAATTCTGGAACGCACCGTGCCGATCGGACAATCCATCACTTCAGCAATTTCTTCGTAGGTGAGCCCTTCAATTTCGCGCAAGGTAATCGCCGTGCGCAAATCCTCAGGGAGCGATTCGACTACGCTATTGACGGTCTGCCCAATCTGTTTCGTCATCAGCAAGCGTTCGGGTGTTTCATGATTACGCAACAACTCCGGCTCATCATGATTTTCACGCTCATCATCATCGGTTGTTGATGTTAATTGCGCGCGCCTGCCATGCGTCACCAACCAGTTTTTAGCGGTATTCACGCCGATTCGGTACAACCAGGTATAAAACGCGCTGTCATTACGAAAACCAGGCAGCGCGCGATAAGCGCGAATAAAACTATCTTGCACGATGTCCTCTACCTCGGCCGGGTCGCGCACCATGCGCGAAACCAAACGCGCCAGCTTGCGCTGATACTTCGTAACCAAGAGTCCAAACGCTTGTTTATCACCCGCTTGAACACGTTCAACGAGTACCCGATCTGTTTCACGATCTCCCATGGGCTTTTTGTTGTGATTTCACCTAAATACAAAATATCGCCACTAAATTGGCTATTGGTCAGTATAGCAAGCCGCTCAGTTCGGTTCATATCACACGCCTCTAATTCGCCTTAAGCTAACACCTGTTTTAATGCCTTTTAATACCAGGTCACCTCCAACCACCCTGCTTAAAAAAGCACAATTGACACCCATCCATTTTTCTTGCCTAGCAATGACCCCCTTGTCTCGTAATAGTTCCCAACAGCCGACTGCACGATAAGTGATATATTTCCGGATTATGAAAAAAAAAGCCACCCTCCGTTTTGATGTTCTGATTATTGGCAGCGGTCTGGCCGGCCAGTCTCTCGCCCTGCGCCTGGCGGATACTCATCGCGTCGCCTTGGTGACTAAAAAGACCCTGGGCGACTCTGCCTCCGCCTGGGCACAAGGCGGCATTGCTGCCGTGCTGGACGAAAGCGATACAGTAGATGCCCATATTGCCGACACGCTGACCGCAGGTGCCGGCTTGTGCGACCCGGTCGCCACGCGCTTTGTGGTGGAGCACAGCCATGACGCTATCGACTGGCTGATTGAGCGCGGTGTACCTTTCACGCGCGACAGTTCCGCCTTCGGCTTTCATTTGACGCGCGAAGGCGGCCACGGCCAGCGCCGGATTATTCACGCAGCGGATGCCACCGGCCTGGCGGTGCAAACCACGCTAACCGAGCAGGTCAAACAGCACCCGCGCATCACGATTTTTGAACAGCACATTGCCGTTGATCTCATCACGGCGCATAAGCTTGAACAAGCAGATAAAGATCCATCCACGGTAACGCCCAATCGTTGTCTGGGTGCCTACTTGCTGGACATTAAAGGCGATACTGTCATCACGATAGCCGCAGACCACACCGTGTTGGCAACAGGTGGCACAGGCAAGGTATACCTTTACACCACCAACCCGGATACTGCCACAGGTGATGGCGTCGCCATGGCATGGCGCGCAGGATGCCGGGTCGCCAACATGGAGTTTGTACAGTTCCACCCCACGTGCCTGTATCACCCGCATGCCAAGTCATTTTTAATATCCGAAGCCCTGCGCGGCGAAGGTGGCTTATTGCGCTTGCCGGACGGCACGCGCTTTATGCCCGCCTATGACGAACGTGCCGAGTTAGCCCCCAGGGATATTGTGGCGCGTGCCATCGACTTTGAAATGAAGCGCCATGGCGTGGACTGCGTCTTTCTGGACATGACGCACAGGCCAGCCGATTTTCTCAAAGAACATTTCCCCACTATTTATGCACACTGTTTGGCATTGGGCATAGACATCACCAAAGAACCTATTCCCGTGGTTCCCTCAGCCCATTACTCCTGCGGTGGCATTGTGACTGATCTTTCTGCGCGAACTGATTTGCCCAATCTCTACGCCATTGGCGAGACCACCTACACCGGTTTGCATGGAGCAAACCGCCTGGCGTCCAATTCCTTGCTTGAATGCGTTGTGTTTGCTGCATCAGCCGCCAAAGCCATTGCTGAAACGGGGGTACCACCTTTGCCCGCCTTGCCTTCATGGGATGAAAGCCGCGTCCGCGATGCCGATGAAGAAATTGTCATCTCGCACAACTGGGCGGAATTGCGCCGCTTCATGTGGGATTATGTCGGCATTGTGCGCACCAACAAACGCCTGGAACGCGCGCTGCACCGTATTATCTTGCTGGAAAAAGAAATTACCGAGTACTACGAAAAATTTCGCGTCAGCAACGATCTGATTGAACTGCGCAATCTCGTCCTCACCGCGCATCTTATCGTCAATAGCGCCCAAAAACGCCATGAGAGTCGTGGCCTGCATTTCAGCAGGGATTATCCCAGCACCCTGCCCCGCGCACTTGACACAGTGCTGCACCCTAATTCACCCACTTAAGTGGTTGGCTTAATACTTAGTCCCGGCATGCCATTTCACTTGCCAGCGCAACCAAATCCTGAGATAGCGAAAGTCTTCCGCTGACAAACTGTCGCTCAGGATCAGCAAGGCTTGCAAACGGCGTCTGGATGCCTGGCGGTAAAGCAAAACCACCAAAAATGGCAACACCACGGTTTGCGGCTGCAAGGTCAAGGTGATGGTTTCTGCATTGCCATCATCAACTGTCGGAGTAGCGGTTATACCGCGGCTGGACGTCGTAAGACCGGGTTTACCCGCCGCTGGGCACCGCAAAAAATTCTTGGACGCCGTCTTGCCAGAGCCGACTTTTTGCATTCCTTCAGGCACTTTTTTAAGCTGGCCATCACCGTCCAAAACAAGTAAAACAGCACCCGATTGCGGATTGGATTGAAATAAAAAGCCAGCTTCAAGCAGGTGCTTTATTTTGGGTGGCAAGCCATTTAAAACCGCAGGCATATAGCTGATCCAGGAAGCCAAAACTGCTAGCAATAAAACCGCACGCACACCCAACGGCAGCGTTGCCAGAAAAACGCTGCAAGCTGCCACCGCATGGGCAGCATACAAAAGATATTTGAGACGCTTTGAAGGGACAACGACGAGAGTTCGATTGGCGACGGGTCTCATCGCACGCCCGGTCTTGTAAGTAACAGCTTGAAGAGATTAAATCTTCTTGAAAATCAAGGTGCCGTTGGTGCCGCCAAAGCCAAAATTATTTTTCATCGCAACATCAATTTTCATCGGTCGCGCGATATTGGCACAGTAATCCAGATCGCACTCCGGGTCTTGATCAAAAATATTGATCGTGGGCGGACTGATCTGGTGATGAACGGCCAGCACGGTGAAAATGGATTCAATGCCACCCGCACCACCGAGCAAATGTCCGGTCATCGACTTGGTGGAATTAACGACTAATGTTTTAGCCACATCCTGACCAAAAGCCAATTTAATCGCCTCGGTTTCGTTTTTGTCGCCGAGCGGCGTGGAGGTGCCATGGGCGTTGAGGTACTGTACTTCATCAGGATTCAGCCCGGCGTTTTTCATGGCATTTTGCATGCTGCGCCTGGGGCCGTCGGTGTCTGGCGCCGTCATGTGAAATGCATCGGCCGCCATGCCAAAACCCGAGAGCTCCGCGTAAATTTTCGCGCCACGACGTTTGGCATGTTCATATTCTTCAATCACCATCACGCCTGCGCCTTCACCCAAGACGAAACCATCGCGCTCTTTATCCCACGGACGGCTCGCCGTTGCCGGATCGTCATTGCGTGCGGATAGCGCCTTGGCCGAAGCAAAGCCACCGACAGCCAAGGGCGTGACTGAACCTTCAGCGCCACCGCAAACCATTACGTCCGCATCGCCATATTCGATCATGCGGGCAGATAGGCCAATGGCGTGCAGACCTGTGCTGCAGGCGGTCACAACCGCAATATTCGGCCCTTTCATGCCAAACATGATCGACAAATTACCGGATATCATGTTGATGATGGTGCTGGGAATGAAAAAGGGCGAGATTTTGCGCGGGCCACCGCTTAAAAAATCGTTATGGGTTTCTTCAATCATCGGCAAGCCGCCGATGCCTGAACCAATATTCACGCCGATGCGATCCGCATTGGCGTCTGTCACCTCCAGGCCGGAATCACGTACAGCCTGAATGCCAGCGGCCATGCCGTAATGGATAAAGGCATCCATGCGACGCGCTTCCTTGGCCGATAAATAAGTGGTGACATCAAAACCTTTCACTTCGCCAGCAATGCGCACAGACAAAGCCGAAGCATCAAACCGGGTGATCGGCGCAATGCCGCTTTTGCCGGCAATGATGTTTTCCCAAGCTTCAGGAACGGAGTTCCCCACGGGTGAAACAAGACCCAAACCAGTAACAACTACGCGACGTCTCGACACACGTGACTCCCGAAATGAAAGGTGATGATGTTTTAAAACTTACTTCTTCAAATGCGTATTGACGTAATCAATCGCTTGCTGAACGCTGGTGATTTTTTCTGCATCTTCGTCCGGGATTTCACATTCGAACTCTTCTTCCAAGGCCATCACGAGCTCAACAGTATCTAAAGAGTCAGCGCCGAGATCTTCTACAAATGAAGATTCATTCTTGATGTCGGCTTCATTGACGCCGAGTTGTTCAGCCACGATTTTCTTGACGCGTTGTTCGATGTTATCCATAGTGAAACTCCTTCCCTAATTGATCGGGTGTTAAAAAACCCGACTAGTTTAACAAAAAAAGCACTGACTCTTGGAGAGTAATCAGGCCATGTACATCCCGCCATTTACATTGATGGTGCTGCCTGTAATGTAACCAGCTTGCGGCGAAGCAATAAATGCCACTGTCGCCGCAATTTCTTCCGGCCGCCCAAGACGACCCAGAGGAATTTTATTGAGCAAGGCGTCGCGCTGCGCATCCGGTAATGCACGTGTCATATCTGTATCAATAAACCCTGGCGCAATGCAGTTCACCGTGATGTTGCGGCTGCCTAATTCGTGCGCCAAGGCGCGGCTCATGCCTGCCACACCCGCTTTTGCTGCGGCATAGTTGGCCTGGCCTGGATTGCCAGCTTCACCGACCACGGAGGTGATATTGATGATGCGGCCAAAACGCGCTTTCATCATGCCGCGCATACACAGTTTGGACAAACGGAAAACAGACTTCAAATTCGTCTCCATGACGTCATCCCATTCCTCATCCTTCATACGCAGCGCCAGGTTATCGCGTGTGATGCCAGCGTTATTAACGAGCACGGCCACAGTGCCAAACTTCGCTTCAATGTCACCCAGCAACGCTTCACAAGCCGCCGCATCGGTCACATTGCACACCGCACCCAAACCCGTGATTTTGGCCTCATCCAGCACCTTTTGAATATCCGCCGCACCAGTGGCGGAGGTTGCCGTGCCGATGACCGTCGCACCCTGCGCGCCCAGCGCTAACGCAATCGCCCGGCCTAAGCCGCGCGAAGCGCCGGTCACTAGCGCAACCTGCCCTTGCAACCCACTTTGGGTATTACCCATAACGCACCTTATCCTGTTGTTATTGCAGTCAGCGCTGCGTCCATACCTGCAATGTCACTCATCGCCATGCCCACCAGCCCATCGTCACAGCGTTTAGCCAGGCCAGACAACACTTTGCCGGGACCGCATTCGATCACGTGGGTCACGCCCATCCGACGCATGGCCTGCATCGTTTCAACCCAGCGCACGGGTGCGGCGGCCTGATGGACCAGGGATGATTTAATCGCTTCCGGATCGGTCAATTCCGTGACATCCACATTATTGATGACGGGAATCGACGGGCTTGAAAAGGCAACAGACGCCAGACGCACACGCAGCTTTTCAGCCGCTGGCAACATGAGTGAGCAATGGAACGGTGCCGAGACTGGCAACATCACCGCACGCTTGGCACCTTTGGCCTTGACAGCTTCTGCCGCCCGTTCAACCGCTGCCTTGTGGCCAGCAATCACGGTTTGTTTGGGTTCATTGAAATTCACGGCTTGTACCACTTGGCCTTGTGCAGATTCTTCACAAGCGGCAATCACACTTGCGGCATCCAGTCCCAACACTGCCGCCATGGCGCCCTCGCCTGCAACCACCGCTTCTTGCATGGCACGTGCCCGCAACTCAACCAAGGGCACGGCATCGGCCAGAGAAATCACGCCTGCAGCCACCAGCGCTGCATATTCTCCCAAGCTATGCCCCGCCATTACAGCGGGCAGCACACCGCCCTTTTCTTGCCATAAGCGGTAAGTTGCCACACCTGCTGTTAGCATCAAGGGCTGCGTATTGACCGTTTGATTCAAAGCATCTGCCGGGCCATCCGTGGCTAATTGCCATAAATCCCGCCCCAGGGCATTTGATGCCTCAGCAAACGTAGCGCGAATAATGGCGGCATCGCCATAAGCCGCCATCATACCCAGGGATTGGGAGCCTTGGCCCGGGAAAACCAACGCAAATTTTACTGTCATCACCTCTGCCTCTTTCGTTCAGTTGAACATGGATCAAAAATTCAGCAGCACGCCGCCCCAGGTGAATCCTCCGCCTACACCTTCGAGCAATAAACGTTGTCCGCGCTGAACTTTTCCCTGCGCAACCGCTTCGTCCAGCGCCAAGGGAATGGACGCAGCGGAGGTATTGCCATGGTGATCGACCGTGACAATACATTTCTCCTGTGGCAAGCTCAATTTTTTTGCAGTGGACTGCAAAATGCGTACATTGGCTTGATGCGGGATCAGCCAGTCCAGCTGATCAACTGTGATATGCGCTGCCTCCATCACTTCATTGGCCACTTCAACCAACACTTTCACGGCGAACTTAAAGACCGCCTGGCCGTCCATGCGTAAAAACGGGTCGCCCGTGACTTGTCCGCCGCTGACTTGCCCCGGCACAGACAACGTATCGGCATGGCTGCCATCGGCATGCAAAGCCGTAGCCAAAATTCCCGGCGTGTCGGATGCTTCCAGCACCACAGCCCCTGCGCCATCACCAAACAGCACGCACGTGCCGCGATCCGACCAGTCCATGATGCGCGAAAAAACCTCGCTGCCAACCACCAACGCGCAACGGTGCGAACCAGACTGAATGAATTTTTCTGCCACGCTCAAGGCATACACAAAGCCGCTGCACACGGCTTGCACATCAAACGCAGGCGCACCATTGGTGATGCCCAGTTTTCGCTGCAGCAAGGCGGCAGTACTGGGGAAAATGTAATCCGGTGTTGAGGTCGCCACAATGAGCAGATCAACATTGTTCGCATTTTTTCCTGCGGCAGCCAAGGCACGCTGACTGGCTTTGAGCGCCAGATCGCTGCTGGTTTCACCCGCAGCCGCAATATGCCGAGAACGGATGCCCGTGCGCTCGGCAATCCACTCATCAGAGGACACCAGCCCATGCTGCGCAATCAGCGCTGCATTGCTAACAGGCTGCCCCGGCAGATAGCTCCCCGTTCCGGTAATGCGCGTATGGATCATGATGATAGGTCCCTCAATGCGAATTATTTCAGTATTTTTATAGCTTCAAAGGGTTCCCGAAGGCGGCTCAAAGGGAGTGCATGGCAAGCAAGGCGCTGGCCACACGGCGTCCTTCGAGTTATCCGAGACGTTTTGCGGACTGATTGCTATTGTTGGATTGCCGCTGACCAGAGGCAGCAAGGCGACCATGCGTGCCGCAATTTTATTCGGCAAGTCTTGCCGAGCCGCCTCTGCTGCCCGATTAAGCGCCGCAGTAAAAGCCATCTGATCTGCCGAACCATGACTTTTAACAACAATGCCGCGCAAACCCAGCAAGCTTGCGCCATTGTAGCGGCGATGGTCAAACTGGCGACGAAAAGACTTTAAAACAGGCATGGCAATGAGCGCTGCCAAACGGGTAAGTATCGAGCGTGAAAACTCTTTCTTCAGCCCGCTGGAAATCATTTGCGCCAGACCTTCGGACGCTTTGAGCGTCACATTGCCGACAAAGCCATCGCACACCACAACATCTGTCGTCCCTTTGAATATATCGTTGCCTTCCACATTGCCAAAGAAATTCAAGCCACTCTGGCGCAGGAGCTCGCCCGCCTGCTTGACAATGTCATTACCCTTGATATCTTCCTCGCCAATGTTCAGCAGACCAACGCTCGGTCGATCCTTATGCTCCAAGGCCGAGGCCAACATGGCCCCCATAATGCCGAATTGCAGCAGATGCTCGGCACTGCAATCAACATTCGCGCCTAAATCCAGCACATAAGTCGCCCCGCGCTGGGATGGCAAAACCGTACAAATCGCTGGCCGATCAATACCGGGCAAAGTTTTCAGGACAAACCGCGAGATAGCCATCAAGGCGCCGGTATTGCCAGCAGAAACCGCAGCGTGAGCCGAACCGACCTTGACCAAGTCAATAGCCACCCGCATGGAGGAGTCTTTTTTGCTGCGCAGGGCACTGGCCACGGGCTCATCCATCGCCACAACCTCACTGGCGTGACGAATGGAAAAGCGCGAACCGAGCTCATTTGCAATCCCAGCATCCGCAATATACGGACGCAAAACCTCCTCCCGCCCGACCAAAATGGCAGAACAAGAAGGGTTTTGACGCAGAAAATCAAATGTCGCGGGTAGCGTGACCAGGGGGCCGTAGTCGCCCCCCATACAATCTATCGCAAGGGTAATTGCCATGGTTCAGGCTTCCTGACAAGAAAAAGCCGGATACGAAGAACGTATCCGGCCGCATCCAGAGGGAAGACTTACTCAGCTTTAGTCTTGATGACTTTTTTGCCGCGATAAATGCCGGAAGGTGAAATATGGTGACGCAGATGAACCTCACCTGAAGTGGATTCCACAGCTAGCGGCGGTGCGGTCAAAAAATCATGCGCACGATGCATACCGCGTTTGGAAGGGGATTTTTTATTCTGCTGAACAGCCATTTGACGCTCCTTGTTTCAATGTTTCTTTAAAGCGGCCAACGCTGCAAAAGCCGCTGACCCGTGGTTATTTATCGCTGCCAGAGGCAACTCACAATGTTCATGCCGCAGCGCCAGGGGCAGCGCCAACAACAATTCACTTTCAATCAATTCCATCACATCCAAGACTTCACTTGCCTCAATTGCATCCACCTGATCATCCAGCAACTCCTCATCAGGCCATACCTCACCTGCGGCAATCAGTTGCAGCAAACTATCCACTTGCAACGGCACAGCCACACCGACGAGACAACGCTGACAATTCATCACCAATTCACCCGTAACTTGCAGACGCAAAAATGACTTACAGTCTTCCTGCAGGCCCTGCAAACGAATTGACAGGGAACTATCCAGGGCAGAAAACAGCTGATCCGCCAAACGCAATAAGCGCACAACCGGAACCAACCCTTCCAACAATCGCCCGTCGCGAGCAAACCCCAGACTATCTATCTTCGCCACCGCCAAAGGGCAAGGGCGAACTGGTTTGTGATCAGCCGCCTTAACCAGCAAGCCTTCCGCAGCCAGCGCGCTTGACGCGTCATCCGCCTGATCGGAAAAATCGGATAAATCAGTTTGCAAGGAAGAAGTCTCGTGCGGCATAAGCTGCGAATGTTATCATGCTTAGCCTTTGTTTTTCAAGCTTGAAACATGGCTCAGCCTCTTATTCTTGCCTCTACTTCATCTTTTCGCAATGAACTCTTGCGGCGTTTGCAAATTCCCTTTGCAGTTAAAGGGCCGCATATTGACGAATCCCCGCTAAGCGGCGAACACCCGGAAGCCACTGCATTACGACTGGCACAAGCGAAGGCACAGTCAGTTGCAGGGCAAACGGCAGCACAATTTCCCCGTGCCTTGATTATTGGCTCAGATCAAGTGGCTGCCTGTGGCGAGCAGCGCTTTGGCAAACCGGGCACGCGAGAAAATGCCCGACAGCAACTACGTTACATGCGTAACAAGGAAATCATTTTTCATACCGGACTTTGCCTTTTGAACAGTGCCACAGGCCAAGTTCAACGCCAGTGCGTGCCAACCCATGTCGGGTTTCGTGACCTTACCGATGCAGAAATTGACGCTTATCTGGACAAGGAAGACGCCTTGAATTGTGCAGGCAGCGCCAAATCGGAAGCACTAGGCATTTCATTGTTGCGCTATCAACGGGGAGATGATCCCACGGCGCTCATTGGCCTGCCCCTTATTGCATTGTGTGACATGCTGCGCCATGCTGGCGTGGCCATGCCGTAAACCATGACAGCGACACTCTGGCTTTTGCCCGTCGCTCTGGGGAACACGCTATGGCAACAATGTTTGCCACCCGCAACACGCGACACGGCTTGCCAACTGTCCCATTTTATTGCTGAAAATGCCAAAACAGCGCGCGCTGAATTAAAGCGCATGGCACACCCCATTCCCTTGCGCGAGCTCAATATTGTGCAACTGCCGGAAAAACTCAGCTATACAGAGACGGCAGCCATTGATCAATTGCTCTCGCCCCTCCTGGCTGGACGCGATGTCGGGCTGATGTCTGAAGCCGGCTGCCCGGCCATTGCCGATCCAGGCGCCTTGCTGGTCAGGCGCGCTCATGCCCTTGGCTTGTGCGTCAAGCCACTGGTTGGACCCTCTTCTATTTTGTTGGCACTCATGGCATCCGGCCTGGATGGACAGCGCTTTGCCTTTCACGGCTATTTGCCCGCCAGGGAGCCTGACCGCAGCCAACGCATCGCTGCTTTGGAAAAAGAATCCCTGCATCTGCAGCAAACACAAATTTTTATTGAAACACCTTATCGCAATCTGGCGCTTTTTACCGCGCTCATCAAAGAAGCCCATCCGCATACCTTGCTATGCCTGGCTTGCGATCTCACTTTGGATCAAGAAATAATCATGACGCGCTCAGTTGCAGAATGGAAAAAACAGCCCCCACCCGAGATTGACAAGCGCCCTACCGTCTTTTTGTTTTTGGCAAGCCAGTAAAATTTCAAGATCGTTTTCCAAGCCTCCTTTTTTCCTTTATCTTCCATTGTCCCCCATCTGAATGAAACCATCCCGCGCCAAGCCTAAACAAACTGCCCAAGCGCTACGCTTAATTGAACTTGCCCAAGCGTTAAATGAGTCATCCAGCCGACTCGAAGACGACTTTTGGGACGCACGATTAACCACGGAAGTCAACCAGTTGCTCGCTTTCGGCAAAAAGGATGCAAACAGCGCCCAAGCGGTTGAAAATACACTCACCACCGTGTTGGAACCGCTATATCAAGACACGTCCATGGCTTATAGCGCGCTTGTTGGCACGATTGAATCCTGCATTGAGAGTAAGACCTGGCCAGCTAGCATGACGCCTGACGTGGCTAAACATGATCAAAAGGATAGCAGCCAAGACACGCTGCTGATCGCCATCCCCATTCTCGCCTGGTCGCGTTTTCCCATTCCCAGGGGGGAAATTCCATTGTCATTGCTCAAGGAATTTCGTCAGTTGTTGCAAACGCATATTCTGGCTTCAAACGTCAAGCTCAGCCTGTGCAACCAGCTGTTTAGCCCGGATCAACTACCGCAAACCTACGTTGCAGCAGCGCTTTTTGCCGACCAGATCATGCAAACTGCGAGGTTAGACCGCGATCTGTCCATTAAAATTAAAGAATCCGGCGACAACATGCGGTTTTTATCGGATAGCCGCTATTTGATTGCGGCCATCTGCGCCCCCAAAAATACGACAGGTACCCTGCTCTTTCGCTGGCAAGAAGAGACTAATGGGAAAGAGGCTGCTGAAAAAGAAGCTATTGCAAAAGAAGTGATTAAAAAAGAAACGCCAGGGAAAATATCATCAGCTGCCTTGCCTGCCTGGGTCGAGGCCTGCAAAAAACCACTCGCCGCTTTGCTTCCCGCTTGCGCGTTCGAGTTGCAGCCCGTGAAGGCTTATCACGCAGCCTTGTTGACTGCTGATCGCGCCTCTCGCCCTTGGTCTATCAACGCCGCCGTAGCGTTTTTGCATACCTTGTTAAATCATGCACCTGACGCGCTTTTTGCCGTCGTGGCACGTTTTCAGGATGGCGATGAGGATGAGGATGAATATCGTATCAGCCTGATCCTGCGTGGGAGCCGCACAGTTGTCTATGGGGTCATTTGGCCACTCCTGCCTTCGGAAGAGGAGTCCAGCAGTATGACAACGGACATAACAACTGCCCTGAATGCCGCTGGTGTGTCAAAAGTGGTGCTGTTGGATCGTATTTTCCCGATTGAATACTGTGATGATTGCGGTGCGGCTCTGTACCCCGATGCGGAAGGTGAGATTGTGCATATTGAATGGCCAGAAGATCAGGACCAGAGCAGCATACGCCACTTGCATTAAAGGCTGTCTTTTTAATCGCCGTGTTGCCAGGCCGACTTTTTAAGGCTTCAGATGTGCAGTAATCCCATCGGATAAGCACTTAAAATTACCTTAAAACTGTGCTATCAAAACTGATAGGGCCTTGCATCAACGGCGGGCATGCGTTTTGTCATTAAATCGGCCAGCAAGCGCGCCGAACCGCACGCGAGCGTCCAACCCAACGTGCCGTGTCCGGTATTAAGCCACAAACCCTCCATGCCAACATGCGCCATGCTGCTGATTAGCGGCACATTGCTAGGAGTGACAGGACGCAAACCTGTCCAGTATTCAATATCACCCGTCGTTGGCAAGTCAGGAAAAATCTGTCGCGTGCGCTTGACCAGCGCCGCACAGCGCGCTGAATTCAAGCTCAGGTCGTAACCTGTGAATTCGGCTGTTCCTGCTACCCGCAAGCGGTTGCCCAAACGGGAAAAAACAATTTTTGCCTGATCATCCGTCAAGCTAACTGAAGGCGCTGCATGGGTAGCAGGGGTAGTGCTATTGGCATTTATCGATTGATCTGCAGGCAACTGAAATGTTGCGGAATAGCCCTTGCCTGGGTAAACGGGCAAACGCACACCCAAAGGCCGCAGCAGCAAGGAGGAATAACTACCCAAAGCCAAAACGACAGCATCAGAAGCAAGCACCTCATTTGTCGCCAGGCGTACCCCCGTGACGCGGCTGCCAGCTGTCACGAGCGCTGTCACCGTTTCTTCAAAGCGAAAGCGCACGCCTGCTGCTGCCGCTTTTTCGGCAAGGCGTGCGGTAAAGAGCTGCGCATCCCCCGACTCGTCAGTGGCGGTATAAGTCCCGCCCACGATAGGCAAAGTGGATTGCTTGATGGCGGGCTCAATCAACAGGCACTCAGCGGCCGTCCTGGGCATCCGGTCACAGCCAAACTCACGCATCAAGGCTGCTTGCTGCAAGGCATGTTCGAACTCTCGGCCATCCGTGTAGATATGCAAAATCCCGCGCGTGAGCTGATCATATTGCAAAGCCAAAGCTTCACGCAAAATACCGAGCTCCGTTCGGCTCAGCAATCCCAACTGCACAATCGAGCGGATATTGGCGCGAGTTTTTGCTGGCGAACACTCACGCAAAAACGCCAGCCCCCAGCGCCATTGATCCATATCTGCCCGCCACCGCCACAAGAGGGGCGCATCTTCGTGCCCCAGCCACTTCACAATCCGGCGCAATGCCCCCGGATTCGCCCAAGGCTCTGCATGACTCACGGAAATCTGGCCGCCATTAGCAAAACTGGTTTCTTGCGCGGGAGACGGCTGGCGATCAATGACAGTGACATCAAAACCCTCTGCTGCCAGATACCAGGCTGCCGCCACACCGGTTACACCCGCACCCAAAATGGTTACGCTTTGCATCAAATTATTCCAATTCCAGATTGATACTCACTTTTTGCCCCCCCAAAAAAACAGTCAGCCCTGATAATTCACGGCTTTTCAAACATCTGCGAGTCGATTATAGTCAGGACTTATCCAGCCTCAGCGTGACGCAGCAACGCAATGCCAACGGGACTGCGACAATGCAATCCCATTTTCAACCCCATTTTTAACCTCATTTTTTAACCCCATTTTCCGCCAACCACCCGCATATTTCACCCTTATCCCTATGAGCACAAAAATGGGCAATAAACCCAAAATCGTCAAAACTGAAGCCGCTTGGCGTGAGCAACTCACCCCTGTGCAATACCACGTCGCCCGCGAAAAAGGCACTGAGCGCGCCTTTACTGGAGAGTACTGGGATTGCAAAGAACCCGGAGTTTATCGTTGTATCGGCTGTGGCGAACCCCTGTTTGATGCCAACGCAAAGTTTGATTCCGGCTGCGGCTGGCCAAGCTTTACGGCGCCATTAAACGAAGAAGCCATTAGCGAAACCATCGACACCAGCCTTAACATGCGCCGCATAGAAGTCACCTGCAGCCGCTGCGATTCGCACCTGGGTCATGTTTTCCCCGATGGCCCAGCCCCCACGGGCTTACGCTATTGCATCAACTCAGCCTCGGTCGATCTGAAAAAAGAAAAGTAAAAAAACAGAACTTTCTCCTTATTTTCACTTCTCTATGCCTTGTTCTTTATTTATGCCACTGAGCAACTCCCTGCGACGAAATAACAATCGGAACAGCAAGTCCGCCCCACATTACCCAACCCCTTATTGCCCAGCCCTGCCACCGCAACCATGAAATTTCTTTTTGATTTACTGCCAATATTTCTCTTCTTTAGTGCTTTCAAATACTACGAAGCACATAAAGAGGCGGCTGCCACACTGCTCAATCAGCTGTTTAATAGTTTAGGTTTTGCAAGTGGATTCGTGCCGGATCAGTCCCCCATTTTGGTTGCCACCTTGGTCGTCATTCTGGCTACGGCCTTGCAAATCGCCTTTGTCTGGTATCGCCACCGGAAAGTGGATACCATGCTCTGGGTGAGTTTGGTTCTGGTCACTGTTTTTGGTGGCATGACGCTTGTTTTGCATGACGCAACGTTTATCAAATGGAAGCCAACGCTACTGGATTGGCTCTTTACGCTGCTTTTGCTCGGTTCTGCCAAGTTTTTCAACCGCAATCTTATCCGCACCATGATGGAAAAACAGGTTCAATTACCCGACCGCATATGGGAAAACCTTAATTACGCATGGGCTGCATTTTTTGCTTGCATGGGTGCCCTTAACCTCTATGTCGCGTTTAATTTCAGCATTGACACCTGGGTAAACTTCAAGCTCTTTGGCGGCATGGGCTTGATGCTGCTTTTCATCCTTGCGCAAGGTATTTTTCTTGCCAAACATATGCCACAGGAGAATTCATAACCATGCTTTACATCATGATGGCCATAGATGCACCCAATAGCGAAGTCATTCGCCGTGCAACCCTTGCCGCGCATATGCATCATCTGGAAAACATTACGGCATCTGGCGGTCATATCGTTCTCGCGGGCCCGTGCCTGGCTAACGACAGTCCTGATCGTCAAATAGCCGGTTATTTTGGCAGTTTGCTCATTGCCGATTTTGAGTCGCTGGAAAAAGCCCAGGCATGGTCGGATGCTGACCCGTTTGTGACCGCAGGCGTTTTCTCGCAGATTTTTGTCAAACCTTTCCGCCAGGTAGTGCCTGCGCCCTGATCAACAAACCCAGCAAACAATGAATACCATCGACTTGATCCACGAACGCCTAACCGTGTTAAAACCCACCGCCATAACCGTTATTGACGACTCTGCATTACATGCTGGGCATGCGGGCTCACGCAGTGGTGGCGGGTATTACCGGCTCACGATCGTCTCCCCACAATTTGCCCAGCGCAGCACGATGCAAAAACATCGCTTGGTGTATGATGCGCTAGGTTCCCTCATGCAGCGTGAGATTCATGCTTTAAGCATTGATGCCCGTTGTCCCGATGAAACCCCGGCAAACTTAAATTAAGCAAACAAATTATAAAAATCACCGTATTTGTATTTATTTTCACTTCATCTTTCAACTTAATTCAGGAATTACGATGAATCACTCGCTACGTTGTGCCCTCATGATTACCTTGGCTGCTTCTGTACTTGGCAGTGCCCCTGTTTTCGCCGCCGAAACAGCGATTGTGACTGTTAATGGCAAGGCCGTGCCTAAAAGCCGTGCTGACATGCTCATTTCCGCCCAAGTTGCGCAAGGCCAGCCTGATTCACCAGAGTTGCGTGAAGCCGTGAAAGAAGAGCTTATCCGCCGCGAAGTTCTGGCTCAAGCCGCCGCCCAAAAGGGTCTGGATAAATCAACCGAAGTCCAGGCACAAATGGATATGGCTCGCCAAGGCGTGTTGATTGGCGCTTACCTCAAAGATTATGTGAAACGTAATCCGGTTAGCGATGCACAACTCAAAAAAGAATATGACGACTTAAAAGCCAAAGTAGGCAACAAGGAATACAAAGTGCGTCACATCCTGGTGGATAAAGAAGAAGACGCAAAAGCCATTATCGAAAAACTCAAAAAAGGCGAAAAGTTCGATGATTTGGCCAAACAATCCAAAGACCCTGGCTCTAAAGAGCGTGGTGGCGATCTGGGCTGGGCCAGCCCTGCCGCTTTTGTTAAGCCCTTCTCTGACGCGATGACCAAACTTGAAAAAGGAAAATACACCAGCATCCCTGTCAAGAGCGATTTTGGCTGGCACGTGATTCAGCTGGACGACACGCGCGACACCAAGATTCCCCCATTTGAAGAAGCGAAAGGTCAAATTGCACAGCAAATGCAACAAGGCCTGGTGCAAAAGCACATGGACAGCCTGCGTGCCAAAGCAAAGATTCAATAAACTGGTTAATGCTGCCAAAAGAACGGGAGCCTGGGCTCCCGTTTTTTGTTTTTGGTGCGCCCAGCATGGGCGCATTCCTGCGGGTGTAAGTCCCGCCGTAAGTTGATCACGACGAACGAAGTGAAGCGCAACTGCGTGAGGGTGACCGATC
>LNAP01000397.1_pt1 | contig 49189 bp, 46 predicted proteins | sample 602601 | NCBI WGS metagenome assembly LNAP01 (sample SAMN02440304, study PRJNA202911) | soil metagenome | biome: Subtropical and temperate rainforests or woodlands; isolation source: soil samples (1 kg each in a 20% v/v slurry with milli Q water) were... ...
GTCTTGCCGTGCAGCTGGGGGCGATCGCGGCCGCGGCCGAGGCCGGACTGAAGGACCACGACCGCTGGCTGACCGCCCGCACCCTCTTGGCCCGCAAGCTCGATGGCCGCCGATCCACCTCCCGGCTGCCCGCGCTGCTCGATTACGTCCTGACACGGCCGGTCGTCTCGGCCGGAATGATCGCAGAGGAATTGAAGGTCACGCCGCGGGCCGCCCAGGACATGGTCGCGGAGCTCGGCCTGCGCGAGGCAACCGGCAGGGGACGATATCGGGCGTGGGGAATACTTTGAAGAACTACACGCGACAAAGTCGATGGCGGTAGAGTGTGATTCGAAATGTCATTGCTCGCCGCCACCCAAATCCCAAAACCCGCTGATGAACAGGCGTTCGAGCGCGCCTCCATCGTGCTTTGGCGCGGCCTCCTCGGTGACCCGAACGTCCAGCGCAACGGTCGTCGCGGACAGCGCCAAAACGGCGTTGACCTGTTCGGCGTGCGAAACGGCGATCCGGCCCATCACGTCGGAATTCAATGCAAGTTGAAGAGCGACGGCCACGCGCTGACCGCGGACGAGGTCCGCGACGAGGTCCGGAAAGCGCTGACGTTCAGGCCGGATCTCCGGGAATACTTCATCATCACGACCTCCCCTGATGATGTTGCGCTTCAGGAATTGGTGCGCGAACTCGCGCTTGAGCAGAAGGCCAGGGGCCGCGCGATCCTGATCTACGTCTGGGGCTGGAACACGCTCGAGGAGCGGATCAGCGAAAACGCAGAGGCGCGCAAGCAGTTCGATCCGGACTACGGCGCGTTCAGCGAACGCATTCTCGAGCAGGTTGAAAAGGTCGCGTTCGTCCAGGAAGAGACGAAGGCTACCTTCGAAACCGGTTTGTCCCGTCTCGACGCCCGATTTGCGAGACTGGAAAGCATTCGCCTCGCGCCGGGCGACTCGACAAGCGGCACGAGCGCGCTCGAAGCGCAGCTCGATGCAGAGATCAGCGAATACCGCGACCTTGCCAACTCCGGCAAACCGCGCACGGCGCTACCACTGCTGGAACGCCTGCTCGCGCGCGTCGACCCCACGGCGTCCGGCCGTATCAAGTTTCGGATCAAGGCTAACATCGGCTCGTGCGTGTTGGCCCTGGGCGACGACGAGAAAGCAGCGCAGCTTCTCTCCGATGCATACAACCATGCGCCGGCGGAGCCGAAGGCGGTGGCCAACAAGGCGTTTTCGCTTCTGCTGCAAGGCCGATGGCAGGAGGTGCTGGCGTTCGGGCAACGCGCATTGGATGCCGATCCCACCAATGAGGGCGTCGCCGGCTACCTCGTCCAAGCTGCGCGCTTCGATCTTTCAATTGGGGATCCGATTGACCTTATTCCGTCCCAGCTGAGGGGAACAGCCGCGGTCGCGGTCGGTCGGGTCGACGCGCTCCGCCACAGGGGGTTGATGCCGGCATGGTGGGAGGCCGCGCGGCAGGCCCTCGCCGCGCATCCGGACGATCGCCATGCGCGCCAGTTTGCGGCTGACGCGGATCTTGATGAGATTTTGCGTGACGAGAACGTGCAGCGCGGCCATCTGCTGACGCTCGAGCAGCGGGCAAGGGTCACCGCAGCAGCCGGCGTCTTACGCGGCGAGTGGGACCGGGCTCGCTCCTCTGAAGGCGCCGTGCGGCCAGAGGACGCCGCTGTCTGCAGCAATCTCGTTGTGGCGTACCTCGCCCTTGATGATCTGCCCGCTGCTCTTGAAGCCGCGCGGCAGGGTCTCGCCGCCGCACCGCAGGATGTGGAGCTTGCGAAGCGCGCCGCATTGGCAGCCGTCGAGGGGAACGATGACGAGCTCACGCGCGATCTCCTTGGGCGCCTGCCTGCCGGACCTGACGCGACCATTCTCGGTTTTCGCTACCACGCGGCGCGCGGCCACTGGACCGAGGTAGCACGGATAGGTCGTGACCAGACCGACTCCATTCCCGATGTGGAGCGCAGGCTTGTTGTGACCGCCTGCCGGTTGGCAGAGTTGAAGACTCAGCGGCCGGACGACCTCGAAGCGAAGATCACGGCGATGGCCGAAGAGGCCCACGACGATGCACGCGCCAGCATCGTCGTCGCCGACTTTGCACAGATGGAAGGCTTGGAGGCTGTCGCGGAGGCTGCTTTTCGTTCGGCACTGCAGTTGATTTCGGGGGACAGCCACATATCCGCGAGGCTGATGGTTGCAATGCACGCCGCACGCCGTGGCGACGCCGATATAGTCGCGGATCTGCTCGACGGGCATGTTGCGGAAGATCACGACAGCGACGCACTCCGCTCGCTCGCCAGAGCTCTCGTCAATGACAGTCCGATCCGGCAGCGAGCGATCCGCTTCTTCGAGAGGCTTCCGCCCTCGATCAAGAGCCTTGAGTTCTATCTGCATGCAGAGGGCCTTCTGCACTACAACCGAGGTGCGCTGAAGGACGCGGAGACCTGCCTTCGCCAAGCGATAGCGCTCAGTGCAAATCTGACGAACTACCTGACGCTCTTCTCCACGCTCCGGCGACAGGATCGCCGCGGCGAGATCAGGCCCCTTCTGGAAGGGATCGATCTCGCTGTTGTGAAAGGGACTGCCGGTCAAAAGATGTACCTCGCCCAGGCGATGTTCGCCGAGGGCCTCCATAAGCAGGCGCTGGAGTTCGCCTACAGCGTGTTGCAATCGGCCAAAAACGATTCCGAGGCCGCACTGCGCTATTTCGGGCTGATGATGTTCGATCTCAATGGTCGCGAAACGCCGCGACCGACGGTGGTCGGGCTCGACGCTTGGGTTAAGCTGAGAGACGCCTACGGCCAGTCGACAGACTTTGTGATTGCCGATGGGCCGGACCGGCCGGCAGATGGCGTGGTGAGTCCCAAACACCAGCTTGCGGCTGCAGCCATGGGCCTGAAGGTCGGGGAGGAGTTCACCGTCAAGGCCGCCTTCGGCACGGACGCGGTTTGGCGTGTGGCGGAGGTAAAGCACAAATACCTGCATGCGCTGCACGACCTCATGGAAACTTTTCAAACGCGTTTCCCGGACGCGAAGGGTTTCTACACGCTCAAAATGAAAGAGGGCGATGTTCAGCCCGCGCTCGATGAGATCAAGAGGGTCTCCGAGGGGAATAGAAAGCTCGCCGATCTCTATCTGCTGCAGCACCTGCCGATGGGCATGGTGGCGAGCCGCCTTGGAGGTGACGCAATCAGCTTCGCCGACTATGTCCGATCGCTCGACCACGACATCGCTACCTGCGTTGGCACGGCACAAGAACGAGACGTCGTTCAAGAAGTGATCGCGCAGCACCGTGCGGCCGGCGTCGTCTTGGATACGTACACAGCCTGGACTGTCGCGACTATAGACGCATTCGACGTTCTGCTCGCGGTCTTCGGGAAGGTGGTGATTCCGCGGTCCTGCATCGATGAGCTTCGCGCGCTCCGCGACAATAACGAGTTCGGTGGCGAGGACAGATCGATGACGATCGCCTGGCACGACGGACAATTCATTCGGCAAGAGCATAGCCGCGAAGAGAGAGACGCGCGCCGAGAGTTCGTCTCCGCCCAGATTGGCAAGATCGAGAAGCATTGCGAGACCGTGCCTGGAGCAGCTCCCGATACGCCGTCTGAACTCGCCTCGATGCTAACCGACACGTTCGGAACGGATGTCCTCGACGAGGCGTATGCCACGCTTGAGGGATACGTCCTCGTATCGGAGGACATGTACTATCGACAGGTGGCGAAAGCCGCGCTCGAGAGAGGCGTCAATAGTGTTTGGCTGCAGCCGATCTTCGCCTTCGCGCGGAAGGCGGGCTTGATTGATGCGAAGCGCCAGGCCGAGATTACGGTCAAGCTGGCGTGGCGCCGCCATGGCCACCTGTCTCTCGACCCCGAAACGTTGCTGTGCGTGCTGCAGGCCGACGCCACCGCAGATCTGGTTGACTACCGGGCGACGAGCGCCTTCATCGGTACTCGCAACGCTGACCTTATGTCGCATCTCTCGGTGTCGCTCGCGGTCCTGCGCCGCATCTGGGCGAACGGCGGCGCAGCCGAGATGAAGACCCTGCGGGCGACCGGCATACTGTTCGAGCGGCTGACGCGCTTTAGAAGTAGCGATTGGGCCTTGGTGCTTGCGCTCGTCGAGGATCAAGCGCCGTGGGATCTACGCGAATACATCAGCCAATGGGTCACGGGGCATTTTTTGGGGCTGGAAAACTTGCGACAGGCCGAGCGCGAGCTAGCGGCAATACGTTCGGCCCACCGCGCTGCCGCGAGGCCGCGCGGTCGCCGCAAACGAGAGCGGCAATAGCAGGCGCAGCATCGTACTGGCGCTCTGCGCGACCGTTTCGTGCCGACTCTCGTCTGCGGTTATCGTGCGAATCGCCTAGTTAAGCTTCGCCGCTCAAGCTGTCGAGATTAGTTTATGACCCGATAACGTGGAGGAATACCAAGCTTGAAGTGAAAGATGGGAAACGATGTCTCTGCCATGCTACGCCGCGGGACCACCAATCAAGCTCTACGTACGCGATTAAGTTCGAGCAGCTCGCCGATCGCGTCATCAAGCGTGATGTCTTCAGGCCAACCATAAGCGCTAGCCACAGCAGCATCGAGCGCTCGATGCGCTTCAATCAGCCAGTCCGGGCGCTCATTGTAGAGTGCGGTCAAGGTGCGTTTCGAAAGCAGCGCATGTGCTTGTGGCGTTCTACCAACGCGCCGCGGGGGAAATTGAGGCCATTCCTCCTCGACCTCTTGAATTAAGTCGGCAGGATACAACCAGCTTCTCCGCCGTTGATCGAGATTTTGCGCCGCTGCTTCGATCGCGTGCGCCGCCGGAGCGGTTCGAGCGAGAGGAGCCTCCACATCAGGCGTCATACCGTTTGGGAAAGGGAAAGTCGCGAACGTAGTGGTGTGCGTGTATCGCGGCCGGTCTTCCAGATCGGAGCCTTTCCGTAAGGCCCAGGCTTCGTGAAATCGACTATGTAGTAGGCCAAACATCAGGTCATCGTCGCGTGGGATGACGATGAGGTTCTTGTCGGGCAACACGGGATATGACAACCAAACGAAGAGACGATGTTGCGCAGTTTCCGGTGTGACAATGTATCGGCTTAGCTGCTCGATTCGGGACCGCATCTCTGGCCGCGGCCAATGGGGTTCCCACCACCTTGGCCCGGCTCCCCCAGCGCTTCGCGAAGTTGCTGGACCGTTTTGCCATCGTCGTCCGGTGTAGTCGCTATGTGCCGGAATGGAGCTGCGTACAGGGCAGCTTCCGCCTTATTGAGTCCAAGTGGCAAGTCAATAAACCAAATATCTCGCGGTCGACCAGTAAGATCGTCCCCGTTCCAATAGGGCTTGAGTACCTCGGTATTGCTCCGACCGTTGGGATTGTTAGGCTCACGCATCCACGCTCTTGCGAGCTCCCCGGGGACGTCGAATGGCCCGCTCTTTTGGATGCCGAGAAACGCGCCATTGCGGTTCTGGCGCAGCGGCGTCGCTGCGGTCAGATCCAATCCCGTTGTAAGGTCGGCATTGATCGAAGATACTGCCTCGCCCTCGAGGGTCGCCAACTCGTCTTCGACTTGTCCGAAGCAAATGAGTGAGACATCGACTGCTGCGCCATCGACCGTCCACTGTTCTTCAGGCCAAGCTGCGTAGATGCGCATAGTGGAGGTGATCCGGTGCATCACCGGTAGGTTTGTATTCTTTCGGATTGAGTTGGTTGCGACCAAGCCAGCCCGCTGCGTCCGTCCGGCTTCAATTGCCTCGCGGGCGTTTTCAAACCAGTAGCAGACGAGGTCGGTAAACCCTGGCAGCCTGCCTTCGTAGAGTTTCCGAATTGCGTCCGTCATGGGAACGCCAAGGCGGCGTTTCAGCAGCTTGGCACCTAGATAGGGTGGGTTGCCGACGATGACGTCGGCTGCTGGCCAAATCGCGGCAGTTCCATCCGGATTGATAATCGCGTTGCGGCACTCGATCGTATTTAGCGGTTTTAGAATCGGTTTGCGACCGACGTTAAAGCCATTGCGGCGCATCCATTGAATCTCGCCGATCCAGACGGACACGCGGGCCAATTCGGCAGCATAAGGGTTGAGTTCAATGCCCAACAGCGCCTCCGGGCCGATCGCCGGGAATGCCGGCGGGAAGCCCAACTGCTCGCCTTCAATTGAGACGCGCCGTTCCAAGTTCTTTAGCTCGACCAAGGCAAGGTAAAGAAAGTTGCCCGAACCACATGCCGGATCGAGCACCCGGAACCGGCGAATTCGCGCGAGGAAGGCGTTGAAAGTGATAGCAGCGTGCGCGCGTGCATCAGACAGTGCAGCGGCAGCGGCTCGCAAGCTGGTGCGGATCGCGTCAACTGACCTGATCCGGCGTTGCTTTTCGAGTTTAGCAAATAACTCGAGCTGTGGCCGCTCCATCAACCGGCTTGAGACCGATCGAACCTCCTCGGCGAGTTCTGGAACGCCCGAAGCACGTGCGATTGCTTCTTCAAGTGCGACGCTCGCGATTTCCGTGGAGTTCACGAGTCCTTCCCGAATCGCCACCCATTCCCGAAGTAGCGGCTCGGTTACGACCGGCTTGATGATCGTCATGATCTTCTCGCGATCGGTGTACTCTGAACCCGTCTCCGAGCGTTTGTCAGGATCGAGGCCGCGCACAAACAATGTGCCAAAGATTGAAGGGTCGATCTCGCTCCAATCCTGGTCGGCCGCTCTCAGACACAGATCGATGTCATCCGCCGTCAGTGGAAGCGCCTCGGCGGTATCAAACAATCCCCCGTTGAACCATTCGATCGATTCGAACCCAACCAGTCCGCCATCCTTCATGGCGGTGAAGAGTGTCGAGGCGTGAGTCGAGAACTGGGTGGGAACCGCTTTGGCAGCGCGCAGCATGCGGCTGAACATCTTGTTGGGTAACAATTCGGCGTCTTCGGCAAACATGCAGAAAACGAGGCGGTTGATGAAATGTGCGACTTCATCGGGCGCACGTCCATCTCGTGTTCGCAGGATGTGAGCGAGCGTTGCGAACTCCGCCGCGACCGCCTCTGTTAATCCTTGCCGAGTTTTTCCCGGTCGTAGCCGATCCGGGTCGGACATCACCCATTTGAGCTTTTGGAGAATTTTGGCGTCGCGCAAGTCCTCCAGCGAAAACTCGTGCTTCTCGCTGACTGTGTTGGTCCAGTTCGTGCGGATGATAAAACGATCAAGGTCACAGACGATTAGCAGCGGCGGATTTTCGAGCGCCAGGGCATATTGTTGGAGCTGAGCGAAGGCAGCGCCGAGGTCCTTGCGCTTGCCTTTATATTCCCAGCCGAAATGGCTCCGCTTCCAGACATCTGCCCAGCCTTCCCCGCCGGTTGTCTTGGTGGCACCACGCTCGAAGCAGTAGAATTCGCCGGCTGGGTCCTCGTCAGCAGGAGTAGGCTCACCCAGCACCCGGCAAAGGTCGATGAAATGCTCTTGCGCAGCCGACCGCTCTTTCAGCTCAACTGATCGCCACTTGCGTATGAAATCGTCGGCTGAAACTGGCGCCGCCACAACGGAATCCCCCGGACGACGCTGCTGTTCAACGACGTTACCTTTTGTAGCAATGCCTCGCTTTGCCGTCACCCGCTTCCGTGGGGAAAAGCGACGCCGGATAGCATTTGTCGAGCTACGTTCCTACGACGGCCAATAAATAAATACCTTAGGCTGTCCGAAATCTGTATAAGAGTTTCGGACATTTTTGAGTCGCGGGGGGTCCGAAAAAACGCTACAAATTTCGGACATGAAGAGCGATTCGCCCGATCTAAAAGCAGCTATGCTCGCCCGCATTCGTACGGATGCGCCGCGCAAGGTTTGGACGCCCAGCGATTTCGTTGATCTGGCCTCGCGAGACGCTGTCGACAAGGCATTGCAGCGACTGACGAAGGCCGAAGCCCTCAGGCGGATTGATCGCGGCCTTTACGATCAACCCGGATTCAACAAACTCACCCAGAAACCAAGCCCGCCGGACCCGCGCTCCGTCATCGATGCCGTCGGGCGCCGCGACCAAACGCGGATGCTTGTCGACGGCATGACCGCCGCAAACGACCTGGGTCTCACCGACGCCGTTCCCGCCAAAATCGTTGTGCACACCGACGCTCGCCGCCGTGCAATCAAGCTTGGCAATGTGACAATCACCTTTCGTCCGACCGCCGCCAGCAAGTTGTTTTGGGCCGGGCGGCCCGCAATGCGCCTCGTCCAGGGGCTTCATTGGCTACGCGATGTCCTGGTTCGCGATGGCGAAGGCGAGCAAATCCAACGCAAGCTCGCGAAGCTCTTCGAAGACCCGGCGGTAGGACCGCCGCTCAGAGCGGACCTCGTCGCGGGCATGACCGCACTTCCGACATGGATGTTGGTCTTCCTCAAGCCGTTGATGGAGGCTGATCCTAACCCTCGTCGTCAACATTCCGGCGACGTTCGTGCTGCAGCCGACCAAGATCGCCCGCGGCACGAAAGGGCAGGTGATGATCATCATGACCCCGTCGGAGCGCAGTCCCGGCCGAAACCGCACTCGCCACTGAAACCTCGGACGGCCAAACGCGCAACGACGAAAGCGGCAAAGGCATGAACCCGGCATTCGATGAAGTTCTCGCAGCTGGACCTGCCGCGATGTTGAGCGCCTTCGATACGACTGCGCAGCGTCTCGGAACGGCATCCCAAAACATCGAAAAGGACTTCTGGGTTTGCTGGACGCTGGATGCCTTGTTCAACGGCTTGAGCGGGGGCGGGCCTCGTCTCCTTTTCAAGGGCGGCACTTCCTTGTCCAAGGGGTTCGGCTTGATCAATCGCTTCTCCGAAGATATCGACGTCACCGTGTTTCGCGACGACATCGGTGAAGCGGCGACTATTGAAGAGCTCAGTGGTCTAAGCGGCAACAAACGCCGTGTGCGCCTCGACGCGATAAAAGATGCCTGCCAAGCCTACATCAACGGCACGCTGCGAGCCGAACTGACGGCCATCTTACGAGAACGGCTACGGGCCGCCGGCCTCAACGCTGGCGACGCTCGGGTAGAAGCAGATGACACCGATTCCGACGGACAGACGCTGTTGATCTGGTATCCCGCCGCGACACCTCGGTCGGACTATGTTCGGGCGGCGATCAAAATCGAGTCGGGTGCAAAGTCTGCGCTAGACCCGAACAGCGAAGTACAGATCAAAGCATATGTCGACGATGACTTGCCGGCGCTCGACCTGACCGTGCCGGCTGTCCGGACCGTCGATCCCGAACGCACCTTCTGGGACAAGGTCGTCATTCTCCATGGACTGCGTCGCTGGTTCGATAGGCGCGGCGAGTTGCGCGGCGGGGGACAGCGAGTGTCCCGTCACTATTATGATCTGTACCGGCTCACCGCAGCGCCCGTGGGTGACGCCGCCATCGACGACGGCGCGCTCTGCGTGGACTGCGTTGCGCACGCCAGAATGTTTTTCAATCGACCGGACTATGATCTTGCAACCGCCGCGCCCGGCTCGTTCGCGCTCGCGCCTCATGACGAAATGATCGAGCAGTTGCGCGCCGATTACAGGGCCATGCAAGGCATGATCTTCGGCGACCCTCCGAGTCTCGAGGTCGTACTCGAGAGCACCAACGTGCTCGAGAGGCGCTTGAATAGAAACGGTGCTGGCGAAAGAGCGGCAGAGCGGTGAAGCAGTTCGCGTTTGTGCGAAGTCAAATGGGCGCAAGCCTAATAAGCAGGTACGGGAGGGGAATATCGCATCATATCGCTTTGTTCATGCGGCAGACGTTCATCTCGACTCGCCGCTGCGGTCGCTCGCACTGCGCAATTCCGACCTTTCCGATCTGATTGGGAACGCGACGCGGCGGGCTTTCGTGCGGATCGTGATCTGTGCCTGGAAGAACGCGTCGACGCGCTGGTTCTGGCAGGCGATCTCTATGATGGTGATCAGACGTCGATGAAAACGGCCCGTTTTCTGGCCGAGCAGGTCCGACGGCTACATCAGGCCGGAATTCGCGTCTTCATTATTCGCGGCAATCATGACGCGCTTTCACGAATAACGAAGGAACTGACCTTTCCAGACTCGGTAAAGGTCTTCGGCGGTCGCGCCGAAGCCGTGGCTGTCGATCGGGATGCGGGTCATTTCCCAGTCGCTATCCATGGCCTGAGTTTTGCGCAACCCCACGCTCCTGAAAGCTTGATCGCAAAGTACAAGCCCGTGGTCGCGGGCGCTGTGAACATCGGCATCATGCACACGAGCCTTGCAGGTGCCCCCGGCCATGATCCTTATGCACCATGCAGTCACGCTGACCTGCATGCCACCGGCTTCCAGTATTGGGCCCTGGGTCATGTGCATAAGCGATCAATCGTGGAAGGCGCCTGCGCGATCGTGATGCCGGGAATGCCACAAGGGCGCGACATCAATGAATCCGGTGCAAAATCAGTAACGCTCATCACCATTCTGGACGACCGTTCGATCCACATCGAGGAGCGTGTCACCAGCATCGCACAATTCGAACGGGTCTCACTCGACGCCGCCGGCCTCGACGACTGGGGCGCCCTTGTCGCTGCTGTGACGCGCGCGCTGGAGCAGGCGCGTGACGCCGTCGCCTCCGAACATCTCGTCGCCCGGCTGCGCGTGACCGGCGCCACTCCATTGTCATGGCGCATTCGTCGCGACCTCGATCTCCTTAAGACTGAGGCGGATGATCGTGGATCCCTCATCGGTTCGTGCTGGATCGAAAAGCTCGAAGTGGCAACCCATCCCCCCACCGAGACGGCCGAGTCCGCTGCCGATCCGCTCGTGGAGCTCCGACGTCTCATCGAGGAGGAAGTGCTTCAGTCGGAGAGCTTTCGGACAGAGCTCGTCGCAGTCGCCGACGAACTGAGATCGCAGCTCCCGCAAGAGTGCCGCGACAGCCTCGGCTCCGACGAGGCAACCTTCAAGGCCGGTCTCACGCTTCTGGCGCAAGAGGGCACTGAAGATATTCTTGCGAGGCTCCATGCATCCGAAAAGGGTGCATAACTCATGCGCCTCAAACGCCTCGATCTCACCCGCTTCGGAAACTTTACTGGCCAGAGCATCGACTTCGGTGAAAAGCCACAAGGTCTGCCCGACCTGCACATCGTGTACGGCCCGAACGAAGCGGGAAAATCGACTGCTCTTGCGGCTTTTCTCGATCTGTTGTTCGGGATGGGAACGCAGAATCCATTCGGCTTCCTTCATCCCTATCCAACCATGAGGGTGGGCGGCGTCCTCGAGTTTGCTGCTGAAGCCCGGGAGATCGTCCGGATCAAGCGGCCGCAGAACAGCCTGCTTGATTCCGACGATAAACCGATTGCCGAAAGCGTCATTCGTAACGAACTGGGCGGCATCGATCGCGAGTCGTATCGCACGATGTTTTCGCTTGATGACGAGACCCTGGAGAAGGGTGGCGAGAGTATTCTCGCCAGCAAGGGTGATCTCGGAGAGCTGCTGTTTTCGGCCAGCGCGGGCCTTTCCGATCTCAGCCGCAAGCTGCTTGACCTGAGGGCGGAAGCCGATGGCTTCTACAAACATCGAGCGCGGAGCGGAATTCTCGCCGATCTCAAAGCGCGTCTCGCCGAATTGAAGGCCGAGCGTGAGCGGTTCGATACGCTGGCGTCCGACTACGCGCGGCTCATCGATATTCGCGACCGGGCTTCGTCACACTATGACGAAGCGATTGGTGAACGAACGCGCATTCAGGCCCGGCTCGATGAAATTCAGCGCCATCTTGCTGCTCTGCCACGTCTCGCTGCGCTCCGAGCGTTCCGCGAGCGCCTCCAGCCGCTGGCCGAGTTGTCCGTTCCGCCTCCAACCTGGAGCGAGGACCTGCCGAAGCTGCAGAAGGAGGAGATAGAGCTCGGTGTGCAAACGCGGGCATCGTCACGTCGAGCCGCCAGGCGCACATGTCAGACTTGGCGAAACTACATCAGGCCGGACAATCTCTCACTATTGCAGCAGCCGAGTTGGCGCGGGCCGTCGAACTGAGGGACGCCGCCGCCGCGGCCGTGCAGTCAATCCGCGACGAGATCGCTGGTGCTGTTCGTGCGATGGCACCGTCATTTCCCGACGATGTCGCGCTGACAGACGTCGAAGGGTGGTTCGCGCGGCGTGAGAAGGTGCTGGAAATACGAGAGGCTGTTCTTACGGCCGAACGCGACCTGCGTGAAGCCAAGGCCGATGAGCAGAAGGCTTATGAGCAGTTGAAAGCCGCGCTCGATGGCGCCGACCTCTCCTGTGACCCTGAGGCTGGATTCGAGGCTCTTCTTGGGGTCGCTCAAGGGATCCTGGACCGCGAAGGCGAGACCCGCGCGTTGCGCGCTGCGGCCGTCGAGCGAAAGCGCGAGCTGCTGCAACGCGAACGCGCCGCGGAACAGGCGAACGCAGATGAGCAGATATGGACCAAGTCTTGGGCTGCGGCGTGTAGAGCGTGCTGGCTCGGCGAGCGTGCCGAAATTCCGACGCTTGCCACCGTGCGCGAGATTCTGTCAGCCGTCGCCGATCTCGGACCCGTTCTCGAAATGAAGGCAGGCTTGGTCGATCGCATCGAAAAGATGGAGAAGGACCAGACCGCGTTTCGGGATGAAGTTTCTGCCATGTGCAGCGAGATGGCGATTCCGGTCGACTCAAGCGCGGTCCTCGATCTGGCGCAGCGCATCGGTGATCGTGTTCGGGACGCGGACACAGACCGCGCGAGTCGCGCGAAGGCAACGGATAGTCTCGAAGACGCGCGAAAGAGGGAACGGTCGCTTGGCGAGGGTGCCGTAGCGGATTGTGTTGGAATTCGGTGCGCAGGCCTCCGGTAGGTCGAGATTATCGTTTCATGCGGCGAGGTCAATCTGCTGATCGAGCGGCTTGGCAGGGAGCGCCCTCCATCCGTCGATCTTGCGCATCGAGATTTGCCCAGACGCCATCAGCGCCCAGAACAGCATGGCCGCAGTTTCGGCCGAAGGTAGCACCGTCTGGGTCTTGATGCGCCGCTTGAACTCCTCGTGCAGACGCTCGATGGCATTCGTTGTCCTGGCGCTTTTCCACTGGCTCGGCGGCAAGCGGGTGAAGGCAAAGAGACGCTCGCCGGCTTCTTCCAGGCTGTCGGCCACCGCGCGGCATTTGAGCCGCCATTTGCGCAGGAAGGCCTTGCGACGGCTCTCAATCTCCTCGGGCGTGGCCGCATAGATCATGTCGGTGTAATCGGCGCTGATCTCCTCATGCAGGCGCTCGGGGGCATGGGCAAGCAGATTCCGGTGCTTGTGAACCGTGCAGCGTTGAACGGGAACGCCATCCCACAACGCGGCGATGGCGGCATCGAGCCCCTTGCCACCATCGACGATAAGGAATTCGGGCCGGCGCAGGCCGCGCCCGACGAGATCATCGAGGACGGTGCGCCAAGCCTCCGTCGTCTCGCCGCCCATGTTCTTGACGCAAAGTAGGACCTTCTGGCCATCCTCGCGCACGCCGATTACCACCAGCAGCGAGATCGCGGTCGCCTTGCGGTCGAGCCTGACGCGGACCACCGTGCCGTCGAGGATCAGGCGCACGATTGGCTCATTGGCCAGCGAGCGGGCGTTCCATGCATCCCAGTCGGTCTTGACCTTGCGCCAGGTGCGGCTGACCACGTCCTTGCCGATCGCGCCGCCGAACAGCGCGGCAAGTGCACGCCGCACGCGCCGCGTGTTGGTGCCGGAAAGATAGACCGAGGCGATCAGCGCATCGGCCGCCTGTGTGCGCCGTTGGTAAGCACGCAGGGCCTTGCTCTTCCATTCCACCGTCTTGTCGTCACCGGCGTCGAGGCGCGCTCGTGGCACCGCAATCTCGGTCGCACCGAACGTTCCGGTCAATGTGCGCGTCCGGCGACCGTGGCGGTGGCCGGCAACACCGGCGGCCTCATCATCGCGTTGGACCGGATGCCGCCCATAACGCGGACGGGCAAGCACCGCATCCAACTCCGCCTCCAGCATCGTCTCGATGAAGCCGCGCACCCGCTCGCGCAGGCCGGCTTCGATCGGATCGAACCAATTGTCGAAAAGATAGGGGGCAGCCTCAGCCCCACGATGATCGGCATCGGCATTCATGGTAGTTATGGTCATGGCGTGGTCTCCTGTCCGACGCTCCAACGTCGGATGATTCGAGGTTTGAGGTGGTCCCGGTTTCTGAGACAGGCGGTTAAGGTGGATTTGTTGATGCAGAGGATGATCCACCATGAAGACACGCAGACGGTTCACGGCTGAGTTCAAGGCCAAGGTTGCGCTGGAGGCGATCAAGGGCCACCAGACGGTTGCGGAATTGGCGACCAGGCACGAATTACACCCCACCCAGATTACGGCGTGGAAGCGCGAGGCGATCGAGAAGCTGGCGAAGGTGTTCGACGACAAGGGGGCTGAGGTTCAGGCCAACCGGGACGCCGAGGTGACCAAGCTTCATGCCAAGATCGGTCAGCTTGTTGTGGAGCGAGATTTTTTGGCCAAAGCCTTCGATCGCTGAGCCTGGATCGGAGGAAGGCAATGATCGAACCCGATCATCCACGGCTCTCGATTGTACGCCAGTGCGAGCTGGCGTCGATCAGCCGCTCGTCGTTCTATCGTGCTCCCACGATGGAGAATGAAACGACGCTCAGATTGATGCGTCTGATCGACGAGCAGTTCCTGGAGACGCCGTGGTACGGCTCGCGTCAGATGGCTCGGCATTTGCGGCGCAACGGCTGGTGCGTTGGTCGTCATCGCGTCCGCCGGCTGATGACCAAGATGGGTCTGGCGCCGATCTATCAGCGTCCGAAGACCAGCGAGCCGCATCCGCGACACAAGATCCATCCGTATCTGCTTCGGCATCTGACCATTGAGGCGCCGAACCATGTGTGGTGTGCCGACGTGACCTACATCCCGATGCGACGGGGCTTCCTCTATCTGGTTGCGATCATGGACTGGGCAAGCCGCAAGGTCTTGGCCTGGCAACTGTCGAACACGATGGAGGCCGACTTCTGTGTTGCAGCTCTGGAGGAAGCCATCGCTCGCTACGGCAGCCCTCAAATCTTCAATACCGATCAGGGCTCGCAGTTCACCAGCTTTGCCTTCACCAACACATTGCGAGAGGCTGGCATCCGCATCTCGATGGACGGTCGTGGTCGCTGGATGGACAATGTCTTCATCGAGCGGCTGTGGCGGTCACTCAAATACGAATGCGTGTTCCTGAACGCCTTCGAAACCGGCAGCGAGGCACGAACCGGCATCGGACGCTGGATCGGATACTACAATGCCGATCGACCGCACTCGACGTTCGGCGGCAGGACGCCCGACGAGGCCTATGCTATGCAGGAAAACGAGGAGAAACTGGCGGCATAATCAAACCCAGAATCCATCTTAGCCTTGCCGCCAAACTGTCCCGGAAACCGGGACCACCTCAGTTGATCACCCCGGAGACTACGCCAACTTCAATTCCAACCACTCCCGCGACGGCACCGCTTACGGTGTTCCGATGCGCTTCAAGCAACGATCAAACCTTTTGCACCCACTTCGCACTGCTCTTTTCGAATCTGGAAGCCGCAGAACCGACATGTGCTACACGGCCGATTTTCTGATTCATCTTTCCTGCGCCGCTTAGTGGCGATAGCGCAGCAGCGGCGACAAACCCGGCGGTGGCCGGTTTTTATCTCGGCTGTGACCGCCATGCCCGGCGCCAGATTTACCGTCCTGTCTTCGATTTCCATTTTGGTGCGATCGAGCGACACACGAGCAGAGTAGTTCCTGGCCTTGGGTTGGCTCGTATCAGAAAACGCTACACATCGTCGCGGATCGCCCGATACGCTGCCGTGCCGTGGGTGGAGTGATCGTTGCGAACATCTACCTGCCTGTCGGATGGAGAATTCGTTAGATACATTGAGCTTTTTGGTTCACATCGCTGCTTTCCAACGAATGTGAATATTCTTTTGTTGTGTAAAAGCCAACATTTCGTCGAGACATTCTTCCCGACCGATTCCGGACTGCTTCACACCGCCAAACGGTGCTCCCATGAAATGTTTGCTGACTTCGTTGATCCAGACGTAACCGGCTTCGACCGCAGCGGCGGTCCGATGCGCGACATGAAGATCATTGGTCCAGATTGAACAAGTTAGCCCCAGTTCAAGCTCGTTTACATCGCGCAACATTGCGCTTTCGTCCCGCCACTTCAAGACCGCCATGACAGGCCCGAAGATTTCCTCTCGCGCGATCACCATATCCTGCCGCACGTTGGCAAATACTGTGGGCTCGATGAAATGCCCCGCCGCGAAAGCGTCGCCACTCGGATGGCCGCCACCATAGACAAGGCTCGCTCCTTGTTCGAGACCGCTCGCGATATAACGCTTAACGCGATCATAGTGCGGTTGACTGATAAGGCAGCCCATCGTCGTCTCGGGATCATCGGGGAGACCCGGGACAAAACGGGCGACCCGCCGCTTGATTGCCTGCAATGTCGCATCATGAATTGCTTCGTGAAGAAATATCCTGCTAGTCGAGCCGCAGGATTGCCCACACCAAGTAAAATTCATGCCCTCGACGGCGGCCGCAGCCACGGCTTCAGGGTAGGCATCCGGAAAGGCAATGAGCGCATTCTTGCCGCCGAGTTCAAAAAGCAACGGTTTGATCGTGTCGCTCGCACTCCGCATGACCGCGCGTCCCGTTTCGACGCTGCCGACAAGTCCGATCATTCGGACGTCCTTGTGGGCAGCCAATGCCTGGCCGACTTCGCGCCCACCAGTCAGGATCGACATCACGCCCGCTGGCAGCATTTCTCCGATCAGCTCAGCGAGACGGAGCGCAGAGAGTGGCGCTTGATCTGGCGGTTTAATGATGATGGAGTTGCCGCCTATCAGAGGCGCAGGCATCTTGCTCGCGGTGAACATGAAAGGATGGTTGAATGCAACGATCCTCGCAACAACGCCCATCGGTTCACGGGCCGTAAAATTGACGACGCTTTCCCCCATGGGAATCGAACTACCCTTAAGTTCGGTCACGAGGCCAGCAAAAAACTCAAACCGCGCCGCCGCAGTCATCGCATCCTCGATCATGGACCGAATCGGGCTGCCATTATCGAGCGAATCGAGATGACCCAACTCGCGCGCGTTTTGCCGAATGACTATTGCGATCTCCCGCAAAATCCGGCCACGTTCTCGTGGAGCAACCTTCCGCCAGACAGCAAAGCCCTTTATGGCTTGAGCGACGGCCGCATCGACATCGGCGGTACCCCCGTCCGCTGAACGACCGATCCGCACACCCGACGCGGGATTAAAAGAGTCGACATAGCGTCCGCTCCGAGGCGCATGCCATGCCCCGCCGTAGAACAATCCATCATGTTGCGGCAGAAGCTTCTCTTTAGCGATATAATCGGTAGTTTGCATGATCATGTCCATTTTCTAGCGCCCGCGCTGCGGGCGCAAGTCTTAGATCGTTGTAATGCAGCTGACGTTCGTGCACCTCACGCACACTATTCGATTGGCTGCAAACTCGTGAGCGGCATTTTAATGCGCGACGGTGCTGCCCATCAGGCGCCACAGCTGAGACTCATCGGCCAAGAGACTCTTTCCGTCACCGAAGAAAGTCATCCGCCCACGGTCCAGCACGATCGCCTTCGACGCAAATTCCAATGCGACCGTTGCCTTTTGTTCTATGAGCAAAACAGAAAGATCCTCGTCTCGCAATTTTTCCAGTGCTGCGAGCACCTGCTCGCTGATAACCGGCGCCAGTCCCTCAAGCGGTTCGTCAAGAAGCAAGACTGACGGATTTCCAACAAGTGCTCGGGCGATCGCAAGCATTTGCTGCTCACCACCGGACAATTGTCCTCCAAGATTTTTGCTTCGTGACACGAGGATCGGAAAGAGCTTCTGGACTCTATCTTTTGTCCATTTTCCGGGGCGGGCAGCGACATCCAGATTCTCTTCAACCGACAATGAACGGAATATCTCGCGCTCCTGTGGTACGAGTCCGAGGCCGAGGCATGACCTCACATAAGCATCGTCTTTCGATATATCGCGCCCGCGAAGACTGACCTGCCCGGAATGAAGATCGGAATGTCCCATAATTGTCTGTATGAGCGTGGTTTTACCGACACCATTGCGACCGAGGACAGCGATGGTCTGGCCCGCCGCCAAGTCGAAGCTGACGTCCTCTAAAATGACGGTCTTTCCATAGCCGGCATGAACATGATTCAGAGATAGCATGACCGGATGTGCCCCTTTAATGCGCGAACCGTTCGCCGAGATAGATCTTGCGGACGGCCGGATTCTCCCCGATCTCCTCCGGAGAGCCCTCCAGAAAGACTTTCCCTTGAACAAGCACCGTGATCCGCTTTGCCAATCTGAACACGAGACTCATGTCGTGCTCGACGATCAGCACGGCGATGTGCGGAGAAAGCGATTCGATCATGTCGGAGATTCTGTGAGTTTCATCGGAGGGAATACCGGCCGCCGGTTCGTCCAGCAGAAGTACTTTGGGCTCAAGTGCAAGTGCAATCGCTATCTCGACCATCCGTTGGCGGCCATAAGCCAGCGTCTCGACCGGGCAATGAGCGTCCGACGCGAGATCGAGATTCTGAAGCAACTGGTAGGCACGATCGGCGACATCGCTTCGCGACGCCGCTGGCCGCAGCATATTCCATGTCACGCCTTGGGCTTCGCTAACCGCCAGCCGGACATTATCCAATACCGATAGACGACGAAACAGCGTATTGATCTGAAACGTGCGGGTAAGACCGCGCTTGACGCGGCCAGCTTGTCCTAGATGCGTGATGTCCATTTCATCGAGCGTAATACTGCCGCTGTTGGGCGAAAGTACTCCGGTCAGCAAGTTGATGAATGTGGTCTTACCGGCACCGTTTGGACCGATAACAGCGTGACGAGCTCCATAGCGCAGTGTGAAATCTATCCCATCGGCCACCGAGAGTGCGCCAAAGGTTTTGTACAGTCGCCGCGCCTCGATAGCTGGAGACCCCCTACCCCCGGTCATGGCTTCATCCACTTTTTTCGTAGTGAAATGAATACGCTGAGCAAGCCGCCGCGTGCAAACGTCACGATAAGAATCATGCCGACGCCAATCCAGGCATTCCAGTAAATGGGATCGTTAGCGGCAAACCAGTCCTGGGCTATCATAAATATGGGTGCGCCGATGAAAGCTCCATATAGCCTTCCAAGTCCGCCAGCGATCAGCATAATCAGCGCCGTGCCGGAACGTTCGAACCGCGTCACGTCAAGGGCGACGAATTGCGCTGTCTGCGCGATCAGAGCGCCAGAAATTCCAGCGAAGCCAGCACCGATCGTGTAAGCAGCAAGCTTCTTAAGATAAACAGGCGCTCCCAACGCATGCATTCGCGCCTCGTTCTCACGAATGCCCGTGAGCGACATTCCGAAGGACGAGTAAACGATCGTGCGCAAGACAAGCCAAGATAAAAACAGCACGACCAGGCTGTAGAGGTATGCGGTCCGTCCTTGAAGGTCGAAGCTGAACATGCCGAGTAGCGGTGACAACTCCATGCCCTGTAAACCGTCCGCGCCTCCTGTAATACTTGTCAACTTGTTGGCAGCTTCCGACACCATCATGGCGACAACGAGGGTCAGAACAAGCAGCGTCACGCGTTGCGTCCTCCTTAACACCACCGCGCCCGACACAGCCCCTGCGAGAGCCGCAACACATCCAGCGATCAACAGTCCGCTGATGGGCTCATGCCAGCCGTGAACCGACAAGAGTCCTGCGGCGTAAGCTCCGATTCCCAGAAATACACCATGACCGAGCGTGGCAATCCCGGCGTAGCCCAGCACCAAATCGAGGGACATGACGAATAAGATGTTGATCACGATTTGATTGGCGAGGGGCAGGTAATCAGCTGCCAAGATGTAGACAAGCACAGCAGCAACCCAAGGCAGCAGCTCTGTGAGCCTAAAACGATGTTCGGTACGCGCAGCTACAGATATCGCATTGGGTGCTTGCGTGGCATCGACTATGGGAAGGGTGCTCATGCCGCACGTCCCGCGATTCCAGCCGGACGCCACAGCAGCAATGCGAATGTGGCAAAGTAGATGGCGAACGCGCCCAAGTCGGGAAGCCAGTATTTGCAGGCGGTATCCGCAATACCGAGAATAATCGCTGCAATGAACGAGCCGCGAATGTTGCCAAGCCCGCCGACCACAACGATGATAAGAAAATAAACGCAGTATTCTAGCGCATAGTGAGGCTGAATCGGGAGCAGATCGGCTCCCAGTGCACCGCCCAGCGCTGCGAGGCCGCTGCCAATAACAAATGCTGTCGTATATAATCGCGACGTATTTATTCCAACAGACTCGGCCATACGCCGGTTTTCGACCGTTGCACGCAGCAAAGCACCAAGCCGCGTCCGATCGAATACAAGCGAGAGCGCCGCTGCGATAACCGCCCCCATAATGATGATAAAGCCGCGATAAAAGGGAAACGTCTCGCCCCAGAGGTGAATGTCACCGCGCAAATATGGCGGTAAAGACATCGGCACCCATAGCGATCCCCAAACGTAAGTAAAAATTGTCATGGAGATAAAGATCAGACCAATAGACATCATCACCTGGTCGAGCGGATCATTCCCATAGAAACGCCTGTAAAGAAAGCGTTCGAGCGGAATACTCCCAAGCCCGACAATCAACACCGCCGCAACGACCGCGAAGGGAAAATCCCAACCGAAGCGGTTCATGATTGCTATCGTCAAATAGCCGCCAGTGGCAGCAAAAGCACCATGACCGATATTGATGAAGTGCATCAGTCCCATAGTCACGGTAAGGCCGACAGCGATGAGATAGAGAATCATCGAGTAAGCCAGCCCGTGAAAGAGAACGCTAAATAGCGCTGAGCTCATGGCAAGCCTTTCGAATCAGTCGCACAAGCCACATACACGACGACTACTTGCTCACTGATTTAGCGTCGGTCGCTTCGGCACCGGTGGCATCGACCCTCACAATGCTGTCAAACTCGACATTGGCAAGCTCGCCGTTTACCTTCTCCACACGACGAATGTAAATCGTCTGGATGATGTCGCGGGTTTTTGGATCGATCTCGATCGGGCCACGTGGACTTTCGAACCGCAAGCCGGCAAGCGCCTGCATCATCGCTGTAGCGCTGGAATCACCCTTGTTCTTTTCCACCGCAGCGTAGATGGCGGCCATGCCGTCGTATCCGCCAACAGTGAGAAAGCTCGGTCGCTGGTCCGCACCGAACAGCTCGCGATAGTCTTTGACAAATCTGTTGTTGAGCGCGGAATCGTGGAGAAATGAGTAGTGATGAGCTGTGACGATACCTACAGTCGAGTCGCTGAGATTTCTAAGCATTCTATCGTCAGTCAACTCGCCGGTGGAAAGAATCTTGATTCCCGCAGCTTCAAGATTCTGATCATGTGCGGTTTTCACAAAGCCTTCTGCCTTCACGACATAGGCAAACACAGCTTGTGGCCGCGCATCTTTTATTTTTTGCATAAAGGGAGACACGTCGATCGCTTCTACTGGCAGCCTCACGCTTCCGACGATCGTACCACCTAGAGCGGTAAACGTGTCTACAAACGCTTTCTCGGCATCATGTCCAGGTCCAAAGTCATTTACGGCGGTATATACCTTGGTGATGCCGTTCTTGAATGCCCATCGCGCGATCGGTTTGACACTTTGCTGCACTGTGCTTGCCACCCGCACGATGTAAGGTGATTTCGATGGGATCACGTTGCCTTGCGCGTTCATGACGACCATCGGGATCTTTGCTTGAGTAGCAACATCCGCCACCGCGAGCGCAACCGGCGTCAGCAAGAAGCCTGCCAACAGATCGACTTTCTCGCGCACGACCAATTCTTGCGCAATGCGACGTCCATTCGGGACCGAGCCGCCGTCATCCCGTCGGATAATTTCGACCTTACGCCCGGCGACCAGGTCGCCATGTTCTTGCATAAACAGGCGGATGCCACGGTCGATTTGGCTGGTTGAATCCGCGAAAAAGCCCGTGAACGGCATGATCACGCCGACCTTCAATGGCTGTTGAGCCGATGCATCCTGACCCTGCGTCGTGAACGCCGCAGCCAATCCGCAGGCGGCTAACCAGAATCTTGCCCGACGCGCTACACCCAGGACCCCGCCCCGTAAGAAAAACAATTTTGCTCGGGGCCCTTCGGGCAGTCGAGAATAGCTTGAAGTACCAGCCACAGCTTCCCTCCCAAAATTCTATCGGTTACCGCCGCCACACTGTTCGGCGATTCCTTGCTGTTCTTTTATATGGAACGACGTCCCATTTTTACGGTACACGCCGGTGAAAAGGCGGTCAATCTTTAAAGCCGTTCTAAGGATGGGAAAACTGTCGCACCTCATGCGGCAATGAAGACACGGCCGGCCTCGATGATCACCTCATAGATTTTAAGCGGAATCATGCACGGCGGTGCAACGACTTCACCAGTCTTGATGTTGAATACGCCGTTATGAAAGTCGCATTCGACGGTATCACCATCAATGTAGCCCTCAGACAGTGATCCAGGGCCGTGGGTGCAGGTGTCGTCCGTGACATGGATTTCTCCTTCGAGGTTAAAGATGGCCAAGATTAATCCATTCGCTTCAACCTTCAGGGCAGCGCCTGGCAAAACGTCATTCACGTCGCAAAGTTCGATTTTCTTTATTTCTGCAGACATGAGCTCTCCTCGTTGACGGACCGTCTGGCGATAGTATAAAACCAAAATTGGAATGACGTTCCATATAAAGGAACATTAGACAAGTCAAGATTGATCACGCCGATGATCCGATGTTGAGAAAGGCCGGAAGACATGCTCAGGAAAGAACAGAATGATCTGTTGACGCGCACCGGCCCCAGCACAGACATGGGGCGGATGTTTCGCAGCTATTGGATTCCCGCTCTTCTCGCTGAGGAACTTGAGGAGAACGGTGGCGCACCGGTTCGCATCAAACTTCTCTCTGAGCGACTAATTGCTTTTCGCGATTCCACCGGCCGTTACGGCCTTATGGACGAGTTCTGCGCGCATCGTGGCGTCTCGCTTTGGTTCGGTCGCAATGAAGATGGCGGACTCCGATGCCCCTATCATGGCTGGAAATACGACGTGTCCGGCCAATGCGTCGAAGTGCCATCCGAATCCGAAGAGAGCGGCTTCTGCAAGAAAATCAAACTGACTTCATATCCGCTCATCAAAGTGGGGGATATTCTCTGGACATATATGGGTCCTCCCGATCGACGGCCTCCCGAACCGGAATGGGAATTCGCCCTCGTTCCAGCCGAGCAAACGTTTACCTCCAAGCGGCTACAGGAATGTAATTGGCTCCAGGCGATGGAGGGCGGCATAGATTCCAGCCACGTATCGTGGCTGCATCGGGACAATCTGAATTCGGATCCGCTGTTCAAGGGCGCCAAGGGCAACCAGTACAATCTCAGTGATTCGAAGCCAGTTTTCGAGGTCGTTGATCATGCGGGCGGTCTTTTCATCGGAGCCCGTCGCAACGCCGAGAATGGCAATTACTATTGGCGCATCACTCCATGGGTCATGCCAAGCTTTACAATGGTGCCGCCACGCGGCGACCATCCGGTTCATGGACATTTCTGGATACCGATCGACGACGAGAGTTGCTGGGCCTGGAGCTTCGATTATCACCCCGTGCGCGCGCTCACACATGAAGAGCGTAAAGCCATGAAAAACGGAAAGGGCATCCACGTCGAATATGTCCCCGGCACGTTCCGGCCCAACGCGAATAAGGACAACGATTATCTGATTGATCGAAGCGCGCAAAAATCAGGCGAGACCTATAGCGGCGTCCACGGCATCGCAATGCAGGACGCCGCGATGCAAGAAAGCATGGGGCCTATCGTCGATCGGACCAAAGAGAACCTCGTTTCGACCGACAACGGGATCATCATGGCCCGACATCGCTTGATAAAAGCGGCGCGCGCGCTCGCGGAGAAAGGCATCACGCCGCCCGGCGTGGACACGGCTCACCATCGCGTCCGTTCTGCATCGCTATTACTTCCCCCCGAACAGATGTTCAGCGAAGCTGCCCGTGAAGACTTGACGGTACGCGATCGCATACGCCAGACCTCGGTATAACCCCTGCCCAATGCGACATGCCATGCAAAGCGAAAGCGCTCGTGCTACTACGTCAGCGGAATCGGCCTTTCGCGTGCAATCTCCCAATTCGCGATCACGCTTTATCAAGGTCATTGCCACGGATTCATCAAGCTCCCGAATAGCTCATCATCTCGCGGAACTATCTTGGAATAATGCAGAGTTTTTTGCTCCATCGCTCTCCGCATCGCCCGCGCTGACGGCACCGGCCGACCTTCTCGACCATCAGTTCTGCCGTACGAACGGACAGCCAGCGAAGGTGCTCGACGCCATAGAAGCCGCCGACTTCGTGTTACTGATCGTCCACGCCGGCAACGATGCGAAACTGGCCCTTTATCTTGGGTCTTGTTGTGCTTCTCAAAACGTCTCATCGGTCGCGATCGTCCTTACAAACGGCCTTACAAAAAGCGATGCGTATAAATCGACCGTGACCGATATTCGCCGCTCGACGAGCCTCGTGGCCTTCATTGATGAGCCGGACGTGATCGAAGCCATGCTGGCGGCTCTTCGGGCATGATCTTGGATGATTGGTCCATACTTTTTCAGCAGAATCCTTCATTATCTCCCGATGAAGGTTCCACTTTCGCGCCGGTCTGTGATACGGCGCATCTGGATAGCAGAAAGGTGAGATTTATGGCGAAGCGCTTTATGCCGGTGGCATCAGAACAGAATCTGCCGACCAGGCCGCGAAAGGCGGCGATGGCTACGCGGACGAAAGGAAAGACGGCGAACGAAGCCACCCGGCTCTCGTCCGTTGCGGCCGCTATCGCGCTTTTAAAGGTGTTTTCTGAGGACGAGTTCGAACTCGGCATTAGCGGCCTGTCGCAACGACTGGGCCTGGCCAAGAGCACAGTTCATCGGCTGGCCATGACACTGGTTTCGGAAGGATTCCTCGAACAGAACCCCGAAAATGAGCGCTATCGGCTGGGCATTGCTCTCTTCAGCCTTGGGGCGCTTGTTCGTCGTCGCATGGACGTTTCTTCAGAGGCTCGCCCTCATCTTTTTCAATTGCGCGAGACCACCGGGGAGACCGTGCATCTTGCGATTCTGGATGGTGCCGAGATCGTCTATGTCTATAACTTGGAAAGCACGCAAGCGATCCGAATGCGGTCCGACATCGGCGTCCGCAAGCCCGCCTTCTGCACCGCGGAAGGTTTGGCGATGCTGGCCTTTCAACCCGATAGTTTGATTGAAAGTGCAATAGCAAAGGGTCTTGTTGCGCGAACGCCAAAGACCAATACCGCGCCACGCGCACTTCGCCGGTCGCTGGAGTTTGTTCGTGGCGCTGGCTATGCGATCGAGGACGAACAAAGCGAAGCGGGCATGCGCTCCGTCGCAGCACCGATCCGCAATAGCGCTGGAGAAGTCGTCGCTGCCATTGGTGTGGCAGGACCAATTCAGCGGATCACCGACAACACAATCACGAAGCTTATCCCGAAAGTCGTGGAAACAGCCCGGACGGTCTCTAAGCGCATCGGCTACCGCGCGGGACAATCGGCGACCGGGCGGGATAAGAGCACGGAATTCTGAAGAAAGAGGCCGCATGTCACGGATTAGTATCCTCTCCGCGGATCTTGCGTTTGATTGCGACGATCACGACACCATCATGCGAGCGGCAGTGCGTGCCGGACTTCAATTTCCCTATGAGTGCAATGTCGGTTCTTGCGGTAATTGCAGGTTCGAGTTGATTGAAGGGGATGTCATTCATGAACGCCGCGATTCGCCCGCTTGGTCTGATCGTGATCGTGCAAGAAATCGGTATTTAGGCTGCCAGGCCCGGCCTCTGGCGAACTGTACCATTAAAGTTCGGCTCGAACGCGAAGGCACCACTGGCGAAATTCTCCGGCCCCGGAAAAATCGTGCGACCCTTATCACAGTCCGCGATATTACGCACGACATCAGGGAGTTTCGTTTCTCACTGGAACGCCCGGCTCCATTCTTCTCCGGGCAGTATGCCCTGCTTCAACTCCCAGCCGTTGAAGGTGCTCGTGCTTATTCGATGAGCAACACCGGTGAAGTCGGACAAGAATGGCACTTCCAGATTAAGCTTGTGCCGGGCGGGATAGCGACGGATCATCTTTTCCACCATCTCCGGCCGGGCAGCGTAATTGATGTCGACGGTCCATATGGCAAGGCCTTCTTGCGGGAGGAATCACCGCGCGACATTCTGTGTATCGCCGGAGGATCTGGGTTGTCGCCGATGATGTCGATCGCGCGGAAAGCGGCGACTAGTCCTGCGCTTGCGAAGCAGCAAATCCATTTCATTTATGGTGGACGCTACGCGCGCGATATCTGCGGCGAGCCAATGCTACGGGAATTGCCGGGTTTTGGCGTCCGATTACATTACCACCCTGCAGTCTCAATGCCGAATGACGACTCGTTACCCGAGCGCTGGGAAGGCCGGATCGGATTTGTGCACGATATTGCGCAAGAGCTTTTCCCCGAGCGCCTCGCCGATTTTGAGGTATATTTTGCCGGACCACCGCCGATGGTAGATGCTCTCATGCGTATGCTAATCGCCGCAAAGGTGCCGCCGGCCCAGATACACTACGATCAGTTTTACTGAGCGAAGCACTCTGGTCTTAGAACGTGGCGAGTCTAATCGACTATGTGAGGTCGAGGAATGCCAAAAGCTTCTTTGACATCGTCTCTTCGGTCTGCCCGTCGACTGAAACATCCCAATAGGCTGAATTGGGGATACATTCTTCCAGATAACGCGCCGCAGACGTTGCATGCGATGCATCGGATCCCGGTACGATCAGAGTTGGAAGAGCAAGCGTCAAGAGGTCTTCCGGCTCTGCGCCGGGCGCTGTGTCCCGATCGAAAAGGCTGCGTGCCATCCCCGTCACAGCGAGACGATAGATTTCAAGGTCTTGCGTGAGGTAACGCTCCGCGAAGTCGGGATTGCTGTTGATTACGGATACCCACGGACCTCCGCGCGCCTCCGCTCCGAATGATTTCCTATCGCGCTTGGCAAGCTCGATTACGGCTTTCAACCCTTCCTGCCGAACAAAGGCAAGATGATCAGCAAATCGCTGGTGACCGACAATACGATATTTCGCGCCGCCAACCGGCCAAATCAATGTCTGACTTAGAGCGGCGTCTGGATGCATCACCGCAAACAAGGCTGTTGGACAGCACCCCATGCACCCACCCATCAGGTGGGCCCTCGATATGCCGAGGTGGTCAAGCAAACCCTTGCCTTGCGCAACGTAATGCGACCATGTCACTCGTTCGACCCGGCCGCCCGATTGCCCCGTCTCCCGCCGATCGAAAATGATACACGAGAAACGCTGCTTCAGATGAGCAAGCATATTGGTCTTGGCATAGATGCCTTGCGTGGACCACTTCTCCAGTGTCGCATCGAACCCGCCGGGCGAAAACATCAGCAGAGGCGGGCCATCGCCGTGAACTTCGTACCGCGTCCTAATCCCATCGATGATCGCAACGGCCATGAAATGCACCTAGAGACAACTGTGAGTTTTCAGAATGTCATCGACCCATGCCTTCGACGGCAGGTGGCCAGCGCGCGTGTTATTCAACGTTGTGATCTCGGATGCCATCTTCGCCGCAGCAAGCTCATGGATTTTAACCGCTTGATCGGCCGGAATGCTCAGAAAGCCGTCGTCGTCACCGATAACGAGGTCGCCCGCCGTAATGACCATTCCATCAAAAGCGATTGGAACGTTGATTTCGCCGGGTCCATCCTTGAACGGCCCGCGGTGCGTGATGCCAGCCGCGAACACCGGGAACGCCTGCGACTTGATCCAGCCATAATCACGAACGGCTCCGTTGATGACAATACCGGCGAGGCCAATTTGAATGGCGTGCGATATCATCATCTCCCCCATTAGCGCATTTGACAGTTCGCCGCCGCCATCGATCACCAGAACATCACCTCGCTGCGCAAGGTCGAGCGCCTTGTGGATCATGAGATTGTCACCCGGACGCGTTTTAACGGTGAAGGCGACGCCTGCCATTGGCCCCCCGGCATGCAGAGGACGAATCAGGGGGCCGCCGGAGAACATGCGCGACATCGCATCGCTGACGTTAGCCACCGGTAACCCCACGAACAGCGCAACAACTGCGGGGTCAACTCTACGCTCGCGCACACAAATTCTGAACCCTATCTTCATATCCAGCATCCCCGACGCAGCATTGTCACTGTTTCAAGTGTCCTTTAACCGGTCGCGCACGCCTTAATGATCTTCACGATACAGGCCCAGCGCTTTGACGACAGGCGTGTCATGAACAGAGAACAAAATCGCTTCCTTGTCTGAGCGGTTGATCATCTGATGCTTCATCCAATTCGGCACCACGAAACTGTCGTTCTTACTCCAGTCGATCTTCCGATCTCCGGCCACCAGCGTGCCCTCCCCCTCCACGACAAAATAGACGGCGCTTGACGTACGGCGTCGCAATTGCGTTTCGAATTTTGAAGGTAGAATCTGCATCTGGCACTGTAACGTCGGCAAAGTAGAACCGCCTTTGGCATTGTGGTACTCGAATCGTTTCCCATCGAGCGGCGTTACAGCGCTGGCCCGGAGCTGCGGCTCGACGTCTTTCCAGCGGTATCGAAGAACCGTGTCACGCTTGGGCATGCCCTCAAGCGAGGGCTGAACATCGGACTGACCGGGCTCATAGAATGTCTGATTCAGGCTAAGAACCAGCGGCACGTCGAGAACATCCAGCCAGAACACCGATTGTTCTGAGTGATTGTGATGGTCGTGCCAAGCCCAGCTCGGCGTCAGCACGAGATCGTTGGTCTCCATCACGCATTGCTCGCCGTCTACAACCGTTTTTAGGTCAGGACTGCCGTCGATAATGAAGCGTAACGCAGCAATGCTATGGCGGTGCGCCCAAGCCGTCTCGCCCGGCAGGATTGACTGAACGCCCATATTGATCGTCTGCGTGGTGCCGCGCTGCAATTCCGGATTCTGAAAAATCAGGCTGCGCCGGCTCTGCATGCTTTCCGGCATTGCCGAACCTGCCTCCGCCAACAAGGCAGTTACATCTTTCCAGGTCCAGATCGCAGGCGCGCCGGCCGGCTTGGGTCCGCCGATCGCACGAGACAGAAACTCTTCTGACTTCCATTGACCGCGCATCCCGGCTGCGGCGAGCTTTTCATCCAGCTTTTCGAGTGTATCGTGCATGAGCGAATCTTCCCTGATGTTATAGTTTACCGTCCGACGTGCGATCCTATCGACAGCTAGGATGCAGCCTTCCTGCCTTCGTTCTGATATTTCGTGCAAAGGAGTTGCCAGCGTTGCGCTCGCTTGAGAACACGCTCTCGAACTTCCAGAGGAATTTCAAGAAATGGTGGACGTAACGGACCCGGATCAACATATCCGGCTGCGCGGACCGCGAGTTTTGACGCCGTCTCGCGCCAACTCAGATTTGGCGCCACGTCGGCCGCCGGAGTTATGAGATCTGCCGTAATCGCTCTTGCCGCGTCCCAGTCTCTTCGCGCCACCGCTTCGCGGAGTGCGAGATGTGGCCACGGCCCCATCCAGGAATCGATCGACCAGAAGCCTGCGGCGCCGAGCCTCGCGTATTCTGCATACTGGGCATGGAAGACGAAAATGCTCATCTTGCCACGGGTAATTTCAGCGAGCGTTGCCATTTCCTCCGGCGTGCGATGGCTATCCTTCATCGCGACAACGGTCGGAATTTTTACAAGTTCGGCAATCGCATCAGGCGGAAGGGTCACCTTATGCAACACCGGATTGTGGTAGAGCATGATCCCAAGCTTTGGAAACAGCGCAGCGATATCAGAGTAGAAACGCACCGCGTTCTCAACACTCGATGGGAAGTAATAAGGCACTCCGACCAGAACACCATCCGCACCCGAGTCGGCAATCATCTTCATTTTCTGAATCGTCTCGCGGGTATTTTGCGAGGTCACGCCGATAAACAGTGGGACCCGCCGTTTCGTCGCCGCCAGCGACTCATGAGCAAGAACGCGGAACTCATCCATGAGCAACGTATGGCATTCGCCGAAACTTCCGGTCGTTGCGATAACGTCGGCGCCATCGCCGATCATTTTATCGAGCCCCCGATGCAGGCGGCCAACATCGACGGTCGCCGTCGCGGTGACATCCGTCGCACTATCCGTGGCGAATGCCGGCATCATCGCCATCATTCCCTTGATATCTGTGGCTCCAATCATCGCAGCATCTTTCTTTTATGAGAGAATATTCCGAATTAGTCAGCAAGCGGCCTTTGAAACCAGGCGATCGCATTCTCGCGCAGAATCTTTTTTCGGCCTTCTTCCGAGATCATCGGATTGAACGCCCAATTGATAGGATCGAATGTGTGGTGCGGCCAGTCGGACGAGTAAAGCAACCAGTTCTCGCCGTTGCAGAGTTGCATGAGCAGTTTGAAATGATCTGGATTGCGCGGCATGCACACCGGTTGGCTTGAGAAGCGAATGTTTGAATCCATATATTCGCTCGGCATTTTGCGCAGGAAACGCTCGGCCGCTTCAAGTTTGCGTTCGACAAGCTGAATGTCGCCGGGATGGCTAAGATAATAGTCATCTGCACGGGCCATGAATTCCGGCACCCACCAGAACCCCCCTTCCTTCATAACAACACGCAGATCGGGAAACTTGTCGAACAAGCCCTGCATCACCATGCTGCCAACGACCGCCATGCTGGTGCAAACTGCGGAGATGCCGACAAGCTCGGTCCAGGTTCGCGTTCCTTGATGAGTCGGCGAGAATTGCTGCCAGAACATCCCGATATGCGACGTAACGGCGAGTTTATATTCAACAGCAGCCTCGTAAATCGGATCATGACGGGCGGATCCTATGGGCTCGTAGTTAGCGCCAAACTCTGTGTAGACGCCGACGAAACCAGGATGCGCGCCCACACGCCTGATCTCGGCTGCACCGGAAAGAGGATCGCGATGATTAATCATGATCTCAGCCTTGATCCGCTTGCTGGTGGGAAGCACCTCATTCAGCACGAAGTCGTTATATGCTGAACAGATAACGTTCAGCATAGCCGGGTGATATATACTTTGCGGCCGCTGAAAGCCGGGCGTGATGATGACGGTTTCGACCGCGATGTCATCGATTACACGAATAATGTCTTTCGCATCGCTCGCTATGCCCTGAACTTCCTGGCCAGTACCGTCGAGGCCGGTTGCATATCTCGGCATATAATCGCTGCCGACCAATGGATACCGTGTCAACTCCGTCTTGAACGGCTCCGGCATATAACGACGCAGATCATCCCATTTAGGGACGAAATGAAAATCCGTATCGACGACCCTGTAGGCGCGCCCGCGGGGATCAATGGGCTCCGGCTTGACTCGCTTGGCGTGTTCGCGGCGAGGATCAGTCATCACATTCATGGTAGTATCCTTCCGGTGCTAAATCCGAACAATCACGCTGTTGTCTTCCACGACGACATTGAAAGTCCTCAATTGCTGGCGTGAATCTGCTTCAAGCCGACCGTCCGGAATTTTCCAGTTCCAGTGATGCCATGGGCAGCGGACAATTTTTTCTTTTAGAACCACATGGCCATCGCAAAGTGATGCTCCTTTGTGAGGACATGCATTGGAGATCGCGTAGAATTCGTTTTGAAGCCGATAGACCGCGATGGTCCGGCGACCTGCCTCAACCGTGATGGGTTTGCCTTCGATGAAGTCTTCGGTTCGTCCGATAAGATAGTCTGTCACATTCACTCCTCCGAATTGTTTACTTTTGATCTGGCTATGACAGCACCCGTTCAGAGCCACGGCATGAGCGACGCATGGATCACGTCTGGAATGCCCTCGCCCCCGACCGCCTTGATGGCAGTATCGACCTCACTCAGAGGGAAACGGTGGGTCGTAATCATGTCAACCGGGAACCGGGTGGACGCAATCTGCTCCAGCGCAAGTTCGCAAGCCCGATAGCTGTGGCCGCGAGCGCTCTTGATTGTTATCGCTTTGACGGTCAGCTTCTCCAGCGGAAAGTTCGGAAAATCCTTTATCTCCCCCTGTACGAGCATCGTGCCCGCCTTGCGGGTCAATGCTTCGATGCCAAGCAAGATGGGAATCGTTCCCGCTCCAGCGGTGCAGTCGAGCGAGATATTGACGCCCTTCCCGCCGGTGATCTGCATAATGCGTTCGAGCGGGTCTTCTTTCTGCACATCGATGACGTAGTCGGCACCGAGCGCTTTTGCCACACGCAGCCGAGCGGCATCTTTCGACGTTCCAGTCACAATGATAAGCGATGCGCCAGCTTGCTTGCAGATCACCGTCTGTGACAGCCCTTGCTGTCCGGGCCCTTGTATCAGCACGGTTGAATTATAGCCGACATGACTGTCAAACAGCGACCACTCGACACCATTGGCCATCGGCGTCACAAGCCCGGCGAGCTCCGGCGTTACGCCTTTCGGAACATGATGCAGCACGGCGTTCCACGGCAGATAAACATACTGAGCAAAGCCACCCCACAAATGCGGCGCTTTATCCGCCGATGTGTAACCATAACGAATGCCATCGGGGTTGTTGCGCCAGTCAGTGTTCTCACAGTGGCGATACTCGCCCTGATGGCACCATTTACACTTACCGCACATGACATAATGTTCGAGAAAAACGAGATCACCTTCCTTGAAACCTTTGCGACGCGTGAATTCGCGGCCGGCCTTCGCAATGTAACCAATATTCTCATGCCCCATAATTACCGGCGCAGCCGAGGGCGGATGCTTGTATAGTCGCACGTCGGTGCCACAAATGCCGGCCACTTCCATCTTAAGAAGAGCTGCATCTTCAGCGATTTCCGGCATGGGATATTCGCGGAAATCCATCTTCCCCGCACCGGTTCGAACCGCTACCAGTACATTAGCCGCCATTATACTATCCCTTTAACGGCCGCAGTGCTGTACGCTTGCAGCAGACATCTTCGAAAAGTGTCGGTGGATTGAAGATCGTGACCTTGCTCGCAAGAAAAAATGGCCTCGATCTGGGCGCCCGCGCAACATTGAAGCGCATCGTCCAAAAGCGATTTGGGATGAGAGACAACGAAGTCATCTCGTTCGCTCAAGTCGCGTGTGGGCTGCCCGGCTGTCCACCACTTGAGTCTATTATTACGTTCTGGACCAGCGACGGCGTTCGCCATCATTTCAAGATATTCAAGCCTCTGGTCGACATTGGCGAGGAAGACTTGCCGCCTCGCTGGATGAAGCGCGCGCTCATATCCACCAATAATGACGATACTTTCTGTTGCTGATGCTGTGTACCGGGCGCGCGTTGTGGCTGCCACGCTAACAGTCGATTGGCGTGTCATTGCGCACGCCCCGTTACTGTGACGGCTCGCGGAATCTTCCCTTTTTCAAGCCAGGTATTCAACCTCGGATAAACACGCCGTGCATTTCCCTCGAATATCTGTGCGCGACTCGACTCATCGAGCCTATCGAGCTGATCGATATATCGCTTGGTGTCGTCATAGTGGTGCCCCGTTTCCGGATCGATGCCCTTTACGGCGCCGAGCATTTCGGAAGCGAACAGGATATTTTCGACCGGTACGACCTTCGCAATCAGTTCGACGCCCGCCAGATGATAGATGCAGGTATCGAAGAATACGTTTTTCAGCAGATGCTCGGCTAGAAGCGGCTTGCTCATCTCCTGCGCCAGACCGCGATAGCGGCCCCAGTGGTACGGAACAGCGCCGCCCCCGTGCGGAATTACGAAGCGCAAATTCGGGAAACGCTCGAACAGGTTTCCCGCGAGAAGTTGCATAAAAACAGTCGTGTCGCCATTCAGATAGTGCGCACCGGTATGATGAAAATTCGGATTGCACGACGACGACACATGGATCATCGCCGGTACGTCAAGCTCGCAGAGTGTCTCGTAAACCGGAAACCAGTACGCATCGGTCATCGGTGGATCAGTCCAAAATCCCCCTGACGGATCGGGATTGAGATTAACCCCGACGAAACCGAGGTCATCGACCACACGCTTGATCTCAGCAATACAATTCTTGGGATTGACGCCAGGCGACTGTGGTAGTTGGGCTACCGGTGCAAAGTTCATGGGCATCAGCTCACAAACACGTTGCACGATATCGTTCGACAATCTGGCCCATTGTTGGCTCATGGCCTCGGTGCCAACATGATGGGCCATGCCGGCGGCGCGCGGCGAGAACAATGTGAGGTCGGCACCGCGCGCCTTTTGCTGCTTGAGTTGCGGTTCGACACTGTGCATCAATACCTCGTCGGAAATACAGAGTTCAGCAAGCGTCGGACATGAGGTTAAGTCGACATCACCCGCGATCTGCCGCTTCCGGAACGTGTGCAGTTCCACAGGCTCAGTCGTGTAATGTCCGTGAATATCGATGATCATCATGGGCGCCCGGCGATCCAGTTAGCTCATCAATTCATCGATGTTGTAAGACCGCGACGTGAGATGCTGACGCTGCGAAAAATCTACAAGCATCTGCATCGAGACGCGATTTTCCTCCAGACCGTATGGTGGCCATGCCTCGTCCCGAGCGTGACCCGCGAGCCGTGCACGCTCAAACAACGACGTCAATTCGTCGCGAAGCCACGGATTATGTGCGAGCAAATCCTCCCGCACCGCAACGATATGATTCACAGGCATGATGCCTGTTCGCTTGTGCCAGTCCTTCTCAATCATATCCGCATTCGCAATCACGGGCCGAACCATGTCGGGGTCCGGACTACGCTCTCCCATAATCGCAGCTAATTCGCCGGCGAATAGCAATTCGCGCAGACTTTTCGAACTACGATTTCGCTTTGCATTCGGAGGATCTTCGAACTCGGAAACATGGGAATCCTCCATTGTTACCCAAGTCACGCCGTCAGGATCGATACCATAGTCACGCTCGAGAATACCCCTGATCCAGACGCCGGTGGTCTGCGAATAGGATCTGACGCCCACCGCGCGCCCCTTTAAATCCTCCGGCCCCGCGAGCGACGAATTTGCAGGGCAAATCAAGTTTCTGTGGTGGAGGCGACCCCAAAGTGTAATGGGTAGTCCGCTGATAGCCTTCCCGTGATGGTGCGCAAGCAGATGGGTGCTGAGTGCGATCTCGCTAACATCCAATTCGTCGCCACGGACCATTGCGCGGAAAGCGCCTGGAAGGGGATTGAACTCCACGAACGACAATTGAACGCGTTCCGACGCCACCGTTCCGTCAAATAGCGCCTTCGTGTGACCGTATCGGCCCAACGCAACTTTAAGCACGATCGGCCGCTCCATGCGATTCTTCCCTCAGATGGCTCGAATTAAAACTCGTGTTCCTTTATATGGAACGGTATTCCATCTTTATAGAAGTTACACGCAACACAAAACGAGGTCAATCCGAGAAAACTTATGGCTTGCCTGCGAGGGCAAGCGACATCCGCTAACGGCAGCAGCCGTCAGACTTGAGGTCTCCCTGATTATCGTGCCCCTCGATACACTTGCCGCTCTCGAGAAGGAGAGTTTGGTGGAGCCTTCGCCATCCGGGGGCTACGTCATGTAGCGGATCACATCGCTTGAAATCGATGACGCAATCATTGTGTGGGGCAACCTAGAAGGAATGTCGGCTCGTCTGATCGCCGAACATGGCTTGACGCGACAATTGGCGGTCGATCTGAGAGATTGCTTGCGTGAAGGAGACAAGATCATCGAAAAGCCAATACTCGAGATCGACGACTTCATCGCTTACACGCAGATGAACGATCGTTTTCATCAGTTGATATGCAACGGCAGCGGCAATCAGGCACTCATCCGCGCGATCGACGCCGTCACCTCGCTACCATTTGCGGCTGCGAGCGCGCTGGTCCCGTCGTCAGCACCTGCTGAACAAAGCAAGCGCTGGCTTGTGACCACGAATTTTCAGCGTCGATGTCTTGTCGAAGCGATTGAAAAAGGGAAAGGCAGCCGCCGCCCAAGCGATTGCGGAACAGCATGTCACATGTCTCGGCAGAATCTGTAGTTCGCCCTCAAGCAAATCGATGCAACCTCGCAATTCATGCCAGCGCTCAGGCTCGTGAGCCGGCCTGACTGAGCCGCGAAATCGTTACGACATTGCAGCCTTAGTTCACAGCCACCGCTTCATTACGGATCCTCAGTACTGTATCAGCAACGTCGCTCTATAGACGTGTGTGCGCAACGCGATTGTTGCCCACTCGAAAGTGATAAATGAACTCGATGCCCTCGAATTTTGCCCCATCATTCCAGGTACCGGATCATCTGCGCTTGATGGACACGAATGCGGCCATCACCGCCATCGTGCCGACCAGCGACAGAGGGATCGCCAGAATAGGAATGATCGACGGACGCCAGCCCTGAAGGAAGACCACGACGACGATCACGACCAGCACCATCGCCTCATAGATGGTTTTCACCAGTTCGTGGATGCTGTCCGCGATAAAGCCTGTGGGATTGTAGCCGATGTCGTATTGAATGCCCTTTGGGAAGTCCTTGCTCAGCTCAGCCATGGTCTTGGCGATCTGGTCCTGCGTGGCAAGCGCGTTCGCGCCGGGCCGCTGCAACACGGCGAGCGCCACTGCCGGTTTGTCGCCGAGATAGCCGCCGGTCGAATAGGTCAGCGCGCCGAGTTCCACCCGCGCGATATCCTTGAGCCGGACAGTGCGTCCACCCTCCGCGGCTTTAACGATGTCGTTGCTAAATTCATCTGGCTTTTTCAAGCGACCTTCAAAGACAAGTGTCGACTGGAACGCCTGATCCGTCACCGGCGGTTCTGCGATCACGCCACCAGCAACCTGGGTACTCTGGGCGTTGACGGCCCGGGTGATATCGGCCGGTGTGATCCCGAACGATGATGCGCGATCGGGATCCAGCCAGATTCGCATGGAGTATTCGCGCACGCCAAAAAGCTGGATGTCCCCCACGCCGTCAATACGCTTGAGAACGTCGACTACAGACCGCAGCGCAAAGTTCGATACGAAAAGCTGATCGTGGCCGCCGTCTGTTGAGAACAGGAAGACGCCACTCAGGATCGTTGGCGAGGACTTCTTCACAGAGATGCCGTTGCGCTGGACCGGCTGCGGCAGGCGTGGAAGCGCAAGTGCGACGCGGTTTTGGACCAGCACCTGTGCTTTGTCGAGATTCGTGCCTTGCTTAAACACGTCACGGTCAGGTTCAGGCCCCCGTCCGACGTCGCCTGGCTGTACATGTACAGCATGTCCTCGACGCCGTTGACTTCCTGCTCAATCGGCATGGCGATGGTATCGGCGACCGTTTGAGCGGAGGCACCAGGATACATCGTGGAGACGACCACGGTCGGCGGCACGATGTCGGGATATTCCGTTACGGGAAGTGTGAAGTAGGCGATGCCACCGATGATGATCGTGACGATCGACAACACAATCGCGAAGATAGGTTGCTTGACTGACAATTGACCCAAATTCATAATACGTCCCCCTTTGATGCGAATTGTTCTGGCTTGATTGCTTCCATACGCACTGTGACTTTGTCTCCGGCCTGTACGCGCTGGATACCGGAGACGACGACGCGATCGCTCGCTTCAACGCCACGCGTGACCTCGCGCATTTTTCCGAAGATGCGGCCGAGCTCGACCGGCCGGGCGACAACTCGGTCATCTTGTCCGACGACATAAAGAACTTGGCGAGACGAGTCGCTTGCCACGGCGGAGGCTGGCACCAGAACGGCCTGATGGGCACGCTCAGCGGTTAGCGACACGCGCACAAACTGGCCCGGCTTCAGCACACGGTCCGGATTTGGAATGCGGGCCCGCAAACGGAGCGTACCTGTCGATGTATCGAGCCGGTTTTCCGCGAAGTTGAGCTCGCCAGCGAAGCTCGGGCTCTTGTCTCCGGGCAGCGCGATACCAACCTCGCCGCCGGATTGGAAAGCGGCGTTCTCATTGCCATCCTTTGCAGTGCGGCCGTAGCGCAGGAAGCTTTTCTCATCAATATCGAAGTAGGCATCAATCGTGTCGAGCGAGACAATTGTTGTCAGCAAGGTTGCGTTTGTATCGCCACCCGCAACAAGATTGCCCTCGCTAACGAGCTTTCGGCTGATGTGTCCTGCAATCGGCGCGCGAACCTTCGTGAACTCAAGATCCAGATTCGCCCGAGCCAGAGCCGCAGTCGCAATGGCGACGGATGCCTGCGCCCCCAGATGGTTCTGCTGACGTTGATCGAGCACAGTTGGCGCGATGGCCTGCGTGGTGATCAGTGACTTTGCCCGATCCAACTCCTTCTCCGCGAGGACAAACAGCGCCTGCGCCTGTGCAAGCTGCCCTTCGGCCTGTTTGGCGGCAGCCTCATAGGGACGCGGGTCGATCACGAACAGAAGATCGCCCTTCCGGACGTAATCACCGTCGCGAAAAGCGACACGCTCGACATAGCCGTTAACGCGCGGGCGGACTTCGACGGTGTCCACCGCTTCCAGGCGACCTGTGTATGTATCCAGGCCCGTTACCTCCTTCACCATCGGCGTGCTCGCAGAAACGGTGGGAGTGGCAGGCGGGGTAGCCGCCTCGGGACTGCACGCTGCAACCATCAACGCGATCAGACTGGCTGCCGAGAACCCTGATAAAGTTCGTCCGTATTGCATGATCTAAACCCTTGAGTTTCAGGCGAGCGAACGGGTCCGGCGCATTGCATGCGCAGGGCTTGGTTCTTTTGCGGTGACGTTAGCTGTTGAAGAATTCTGACCGGTCTCGGTCTGCTTGATCGAAACCGGCCTATCGAGTGGGGCCCTCAGAGAAGAAGGCGGACCCCGCATGAGCTCTTAAGGTTCGCGACACAGTCGGCATGTCTGCATAGCTTGATGAAATTCATCAGGGGCATCTTACGCCTCCCATACGGCTTGAGCAGCGATGACCTCGGCTTCGATGCGCTCCATTTCGGAATCTCGAATGCCGTTGCTGCGCAACCCCTCGCAGGTCTGAAACAGGTAATCTGCAGAGCTGCCGAGCGCGCCGGCCGCAGTGGCGAGGCGCCAGATCATCAGATCGCGTGCAAGACGGCCGGCATAGTTCTCGCCGTCATGGTCGATCGTGAAGGTGATGTCGCATGCGAAACGACTGCCGTCTCGATCGCGCAGATCCAGCCAGCGAGGCACGTAGGCACCGGACAGCATTTCACGCTTCCAAAGCATGGCGAGTTCGGTCTCAACAACGTCGCCAGAAATCCCGAACGCGATACCCTCGCATTCACCGCCTTCGTCGAGACCAAGCACCAGCCCGGGATGGTCGACTGAACCCCGGCCCGCCGGCGTCTCCAGGCAGAACGAGCGATGCCAGCCTGCGATGCGCGCAACGCGGCTTTCGGCGAAACGAATGGTTGGATTCCAGATCAGCGAGCCGTAGCCGAAAAGCCAAACGTCATCCCGCGGTTTCGCTGCAAGGGTACCACGCAACGACTCGCTGCGCTCGGCATCGGAAAGAATGCGCATGGCGGGCGCATCGCGCGAAACCACTGCGTCGATCTCGCCGGCTTCGATCATTTCTCGGGTGAGCAGTTGCGGTTTCATGATTGTCTCCTGGACATCGATGACCGATATGCAGTGAGGACAGCGCGAGATAAACTAGCGCTTTGGAGACGGTTAGTATCCTCAAGGGATACAATCCCATGAAATTAAATGATAACAAATACTTACAGCTGCTCTGTTGGGGATTCTTCGGCATCTCATCCAACCAACGGCTGGCATTTGGCGCCAATTCGTCGATAATCCCGTTGTCATCCACTTTTTGTCGCCAGAAGGAAGACAAATGTCGTCCTCCGAGCTGCCGGTTCAAGACATCGCTGCCTTTGTCGAGGTGGCGCAAAATGCGAGCTTCACGCGCGCGGCCGAGAAGCTCGGCACCAGCAAGTCCAATGTCGGCAAGGCCGTTCAGCGCCTGGAAGCGCGGCTCGGCGCGCGCCTCCTGCAACGAACAACCCGCGCGGTTCGCTTGACAGAGGATGGCGAAATCTACTTGGAAGCCGCGCGCGCGGCGCTCGATGGATTGAACGAAGCAGAAGTTGCATTATCCGCTCGGCGCGACGAACCGGTTGGCCGGGTCCGACTTGATCTTCCCATAGGCTTCGGAAGATTGTTGCTGCCGACGTTCCAGCGCGTCCGCGAGCGACACCCCAAGGTGACCGTCGAACTGAACCTCAGCGATCGGCAATCCGATCCCGTGAAGGATGGATGGGATATCGTCGTTCGCGCCGGCGTGCTGCCTGCAGAAGGAGAAATGACTGTCCGGAAACTTTGCGACATCCGCCTCGGCCTCTATGCGTCATCGGATTATCTCGCCCGTCGCGCTCCACTTACTTCCGTTGACGATCTAACAGGGCATGAAGCCATCATCTTCCGAGCAGGCTCAGGCAAGACAATACCTTGGACGGTCACTGATGGAGCTATGCCTGAATCTGGGTGACGGAGCCGATCAGGCGGCGTGGCTTTGCTGGGTCGGAACGACCTCGATGCCGTCGGCGAATCTGACACCGGCGATGATCTTCGGCAACTGATTTGTGCCTTTCAATCGACGCCAGGTTTTCGACGCAGCATCGATCAGCTTGAACACCATCAGCCTGGCTGTCTGTGGCGACAACGATCCCTTGGTCCGAACCGTCCTGTGTCGCACCGTGGCGAACACGCTTTCGATCGGATTGGTCCGCAAGTGGACCCAGTGCTCGGCAGGAAAGTCATAGAATGCGAGCAGATCCTCGCGATCCTTGACCAGGCAATCGACCGCGCGAGCATATTTTGCACCGTATTTCTCGGCGAAGGCTTCGAGTGCAAGCTCCGCGTCAGCCTGGCTCGGCGCCATGGAGATGTCCTGCAAAGCCTTCTTCATCCGCTCTGCACGGAGCTCGAAACCTTGTTGTTGAGCACGTTGACAGTCTTGTGCTGCCAGCAGCGCTGCCGCCGCGTGCCGGGGAAGACTTCGTCCATCGCCTTCTAGAAGCCGAGTGCGGCATCACCGACCGCCAGTTCAGGCGCAGCCTGCAGTCCGCGCCGGCGAATGTCGATCAGAAGCTCGCGCCAGCTCTGGGCGCTCTCGCGCACGCCGACCTGGAAGCCGATCAGTTCCTTCTTGCCCTCGGGCGTCGCGCCGATCAAAACCAGCATGCATTCGCTGTGATCCTCCATCCGGGCCTGCAGGAAGACGCCATCGGCCCAGACGTAGACATGGCGCCGCGCCGACAGATCGCGCTTCTGCCAGCGCTCGTACTCGCCTTGTCATTGCGCCTTCAGGCCTGAGATCACCGATGGCGACAGGTTCGGCGCATCCTTGCCGAGCAGCGCCGAGAGTGCTTCCTGGAAATCGCCGGTCGAGATGCCGCGCAGATAGAGGATCGGCAGCAGGGCATCCAGGCTCTTCCGCCGAGCGAGCATTAAAAAAAACTGCCGGCTGAAGACCACGAGGCACCCGCGCCGCTTCAGATCGAGTAGCAGATCGCGCCAGTCGTGCGCGCTCTCGCGGGCACCATCGGTAAAGCCGACCAGTTCCTTGCGGCCTTCCGGCGTCGCGCCGATCAGCACGAGGATGCACTGCTTTTCGTCCTCGAGGCGACTTCGAGATGGATGCCGTCAGCCCAGATGTAGACGTAGCGCTTCGCCGACAGATCGCGCCTCTGCCATGCGGCGTGCTCGTCGAGCCAGCCGTCCTTCAGGCGGCCGATGGCCGACGCCGACGCCACAACCCGGCAGCATCCCTGCCGAGCCGTCAGCGCCTCGGAGAAGTCGCCGGTCGAGATACCCTTCAGATAAAGGATCGGCAGCAGCGTCTCGATCGACTTCGACCGGCGCATGTAGGGCGGCAGGATCGCCGGCGAAAATCGGATGCGGCCGGGATCGCCGGCGGCGGCCGCGCTGTCGCGAACACGCGGCTGGCGGGCGGTGACCGGACCGATACCAGTCATCACCTCGCGCTCCGGCAGGTGACCGTGGCGGACGACGCGCTGCTGGCCCTCCTGCGTCTTCAAATCGGCATGCTTGCCGAGAAAGTCCGCGGCCTCGGCCTCGACCGCCTTGGCGAGCAGGGCACGCGCCCCGTTGCGCAAGATTTCGGTGAGTTGATCGTCGAAGAATCCTGGCTGAATCAGATTGATAACGTTATCCTGTGGCACGGCCTATCGCTCCTTCGGTGGAGAAGTGGAGGCGTCAAGCACCTCCACGATATGCCGCCTTTCCGATTCCCGCCGTCACGAACTTTCGGCGATAGCTCGTGAAGCGCGGTGCGGATCACCTTGGCTGCGTCGATCATGCCAGCCCCACTCCGTGTAGGTGTAAGTGTTATTCAGCCAACAATGAGCGAACGACGACGACAGGTTCGGGCCTAATTGCTAAGCCAACATACTAACACCGTTGTTTTTTAATACTGAGGATAGGATTGGCGGGCAACGCAATCAACATATTCAGTGAGAGATTAATATTGGGATGGTCGCCGACTTGAGCAGAGATCGCGTCACGCCCCCGAAGACAATCTCGCGCGATCGCGCGTGGCTGTATGCGCCAAGCACAATGAGGTCGATATTATTGCGACCGGCATAATTCGAGATAACATCAGCAATGGACGATCCGTTGGACTCGATCTGCTCGACCGTAACATTGGCTCCATGTCTGCTAAGATAGACCGCAACATCTGCACCAGGCTCTTCACCGTGCAACGGATTGTTCGCTGAATCGACCACAACGACGGAGACTAATTGGGCTGCCGTCAGCAGCGGCAACGAATCCGAAATCGCGCGCCGGGCTTGACGGCTGGCGTTCCAAGCCAGAAGCACGCGCTCTGCGATGGTCCCTGCCTTCCATCCATCAGGCAGGATGAGAATTGGAACACCGGTAGCAAGCAACAGCGTCTCAGCCGACCAGCCACTAGGCAACCCACCCGGCGGCGGATGACCCGTGATCACCAGATCAGCATGCAGAGAGTGTAGTTTGGCATCATCGGCATCAATTTCACGGACGATACGGAACTCAAAGCTGATATCCGCCCGCTTCGTGGCTATACTAAAGTGTTTGCTTGCGGCCTCGGACATGGCGATCTCTTTCGCTTTGTGACGTTCGATAAGCCGCCGTATAGCTTCCCTCCCCCTGACATAAGAATCTGCAGGATCTATCTGCCAGCCCGACGGGACAGCGAAGATACCGATGAGATGCGAACCGTGACGAAGAGCCAGCTCCACGGCGTAGCGAGCGCGAGTTGCGCCAGTCCGCGACGGATCCAGGAAGACAACGATGTTCTTGAGAGCCATTAGCTAGTGCACCTCTAATTCGCGGACACGGCCAAGAATACTGTTTCAAGACAGACCGATGCGGTGATGCTCATCGCTCTTCCTTCAGGGAGAGGCCGTATCCGGTCATTGCGATGCCCTGAAACAGCGTATCGAAAGCTAGAATGAGTGCGGCCGTCGTCGGCATGGCAAGAAACCATGCACAGAAGATCCAGAACGCACTGAGTATGGCGACGCACCCGGAAGACAGAATCCACGTTGCGCCGTCCTCCGGCGAAGCTGTCAGGCCTATCCAGATTCGAGCCATTCCGGATGCCACCAAGAAAGTGCTTAAAAAAATCAACGTCGAAATACTCGTGAGGTTCTCGTCCGACGAAAGCGCCACTCCTTCAAGGATGCAAGCTATCCCATTCATCAGCCAGTCGATGTAGATGTCGCCTCTTGCGATCTTTAGAACAACTAAAATCATGATTACGCCACTGAATATGGCTGAACCGCCGCTAAAATGCTCTCGACCCGGTTGAACCGCGAGGGCGTCGGCAAGGGCAAGAGCGCTGAATGTAGTAAGGATGCCGCCGAGAACCATCAGCCTCAGCCAATCCATCTCGCGACGGAATCTGGTTCGAAACATCCGACGATAGTGCTCAAATGTATCTGATACGTCGAGTCCGTGCGATATCGTCCAAGACCGAACAAATCGCCTGAACTTGATCAGACCATTCGGGGCCATGATGGACATCCTCGCTTCACGAACCGACGACGACATCGGAGCTATGCGCAGTCTTGGACTTTCTGAACTTCGCTTTGAGCTTTTCGCGCAGAGTCTGGAATGTGACGTACAGCATGGGGATCAGGAAAATCCCGAGCGTGCTGGCAACCGTCATACCGACGAAGACGGGCGTACTGACGTCACGGCGAGCGATCATCGAGGCTCCATCCGCCCAGACGAGCGGGACCAAGCCGAGGATGAATGCGATCGACGTCATCATCACCGCGCGGAAGCGAAGTTTTGCTCCGAGCTCGGCAGCTTCCTTGATACTGAGACCGAGCTCGCGCTGTTCCTTGGCGAATTCGACGATCAGGATGCCGTTCTTGGCGGCCAAGGCGATCAGCACGACCAAGCCGATCTGCGCATAAAGATCGAGGGTCAGTCTCGCAAACAGAATTCCTAGGAAAGCGCCGAGAACACCTATCGCCACCGACAAGAGTACGGGTACCGGAATGGTCCAGCTTTCGTAGAGCGCGACAAGGAAGAGATAAGCGAAGAGCAACGCAAGCCCAAGAATAATTGTCGTCTGTCCCTCGGCCTGCTGTTCCTGGTAGGCGGTCCCCGTCCATTCGAAGGCATAGGCTGGCGGCAAGGCCTTTGCCGAGACCATCGCCATCGCTTTCATGGCTTCACCGGAGGAGACACCGGGGGCCGGCGAGCCGTTCACGGTCACGGACCGATAGTTGTTGTAACGTGTGATGACAGCCGGTCCGGTGACTGTCCGCAGCTCCGCAATCGACTGGAGCGGTACCATGGCGCCGCCGGCACTGCGGACATAGATGTCCCATAGTGCCGGAATGTCCCTGCGGTTCGTTACGTCACCCTGAAGATTGACCTGCCAGGTGCGGCCGAAGAGATTGAAGTCATTGACATAGGAACCTCCCAGCGTGGTCTGCAGCGCAGCGAAAATGTCTCCGATCCCGACACCAAGCGCCTGCGCTTTTTCGCGATCGATATCGAGGAAGAGCGAGGGCGCGTTCGCCCCGTAGGTCGTGAACACCCGCCTCAGTTTCGGATCCTGGTTGGCTGCAGCGACCACTCCGTTTGCCAGGTTGCCGAGCGTCGCTGGCTCTGCGCCTTCCAGCGATTCGAGCATAAACTCGAAGCCGCCGCTGGTCGAAAGCCCCACGACCGGCGGCAGATTGAAAGGAAGCACGGTCGCCGTTCGAACCTGCTGGCCTGCGACGAACATCTGTCCAATCAGGACTTGTGCCTTATCCGCCGCGGCAGTGCGCTGTTCGAACGGCTTGAGTTTGGCGATGACGAAAGCGTTGTTGCTGGCGGCAAAGCTGTCCAGCAACGAATAGCCGATGACAGCGACAACATCCTGGACCTGCGGTATACCCGCCAGAATCTTTTCGACGTCGCGAACGGATTCGCTCGTGCGCGCGACCGATGCGCCATCCGGCAATTGTATGTTGACGAAAAATGCGCCCTGATCCTCTTCCGGCAAAAGTCCAGTCGGCGTTATCGAACCGAGGCTGACAATGCCTGCGCCGCTTACCAGCACGACAACGATGGAGAAAGCTGAGAGCCTCAACGACTTTCTGACAATGCGTGCATAGCCGTCACGCAAACCGTCGATCCGACGACCGATCCAGCCCATCACACCGCGCTTGGGGCCACCATGCCGCACAAACACGGCGCAAAGCGCGGGAGAAAGCGTCAACGCATTGATCGCGGAGATCAACATCGAAACGCTGATGGTAACAGCGAATTGCCTGAACAATTCACCGGAAATGCCGGGGATAAAGCCGATCGGCACGAAAACGGAAAGAAGCACCAGCGTGATCGCGATGATGGGCGCGGTCACCTGCGCCATGGCCTTCTTGGTCGCCGCGACGGGTGAAAGCTCCGGCTCCTCTTCCATGACGCGCTCGACATTCTCGACTACGACAATAGCGTCGTCGACGACGATGCCGATGGCAAGAACCAGCGCGAGAAGCGAAACGGTGTTAGCGGAGTATCCCAGCGCCAGCATCACGGCAAAAGTGCCGACGAGACTGACCGGGACCGCGATGATGGGAACGATGGTTGCCCGAAGATTGCCAAGAAAAATGAAAACGACGATCGCGACAAGGACGAACGCTTCGACGAGCGTGTGAACGACTGCCCTGATCGTGTCGTTCACGAACTCCGTGGAGTCGTACATAACGCGAATCTTCAAGCCGTCCGGGAATCGGCGCTGCAGCACTTCGAGTTTCTTGTTGATCGCAGTGGACGTCGCCAGCGCGTTGGCCCCCGGTGACAGGAAAATAGCGATTCCTATCGCCGGGTTGCCATTGACCCGGGCTTCGGCATCTTCGTTTTGCGCCCCCAATTCAACGCGGGCGACATCGCTGATGCGTAGCACCGATCCATCGGCATTGGCGCGCAATAGGATCTCGCCAAATTCTTTCGCTGTGGTCAGCCGCCCTTGCGTCTGCACGTTGAGCTGAAAGCGCTGGTCGTCGGGGACGGGACGCGCGCCGATCCGACCTACCGGCGCCTGCACGCTCTGGGATTGGATCGCACGGATCACATCCGATGGTGCCAACCCAAGACTCGACAACCTTTCCACATCGAACCAGATGCGCATCGAATAGTTCATGCGACTGAACAATTGCGCCGAGCCGACGCCTGGGGTTCGGGACAACTCGTCCAGCACGTTGATCGTAGCGTAGTTCGTCATGAACAATGTGTCGTGCTTCTGCGCAGGACTATAGACGGAGATGAACTGCAGAATGGACGAAGATTGCTTTTGAACCGTGAGGCCGAGCGCCCGCACCTCGGGCGGAAGCTGGGCAAGGGCGGTCTGAACCCTATTATTGACATTGACTGTATTGATGTCGGCGTTCGTTCCGAGGGCAAAGCTGACGGTTAGGGTGTAGGAGCCATCATTGCCGCTGGTGCTCTTCATGTAGAGCATCTTATCGACACCGATCACCTTCGACTCGATCGGCTGTCCCACAGTCGCTTCCACAACCTCGGCAGACGCGCCGGGATAGATGCCGGTCACCCGGACCTGAGGCGGCACAATATCGGGAAGTTGGGCGACTGGGATGCGCATCATCGCGAGCCCGCCTGCCAGCGTCATCACGATGGCGATCACAATGGCAAGACGCGGCCTGTCGATGAAAAGATTGGAGATCATGCCTTATCCCCGCTGGGCTGGTTTCGATGGCGGGGACAAAGCCTCTACCGGAGCGGGCGCAACCGGTGTATTCGGTCTCACGCGCTGAATTCCTTCAGCAATAACCCGCTCGCCAACCTGTAGCCCTTCGATGATCGCAGCCGTCGTTGCCGTTGATTGACCCAGTTTGATCCGGCGCTGTTGTGCGATGTCTTTTTCGCCGACGACATAAACAAAATCGCCCTGCTGATCGGTCAGCACGGCGGCGCGCGGGATAGCGACTACGTCGCGGGGCTTTACCGACTCCAGTACGACACGCACCAGTTCGTCGTTCACCAGTTCGCGTCCCCCCCTACCGGGCAAGGCGGGGTTCGGTACAATGGCGCGCAGGACGATCGTGTCGGTGTCGCGGGCCACGTTGATATCGATGAAGTTGAGCTTGCCGACCTGACCGTAAAGACGTCCGTCAGGAAGCCGCAAGCGGATACGAACAGCGTTGGAACCGCCGTCCGTGGCAAATCGCTCACGCAGTTCGAGAAACCGCGCTACCGAGATCGGAAAACTGACGTAGATCGGATCCTGGCTTACGATGGTCGCGAGGGCACCCGACGCGGGCCCCACGACGTTACCAATGGTGAAGGCGGTACGTCCGACGCGACCATCGATCGGGGAACGAATTTCAGTATAACCAAGACTGATCTCGGACTGACGCAACTGCGCTTGCGCCGATCTTAACTGTGCGGCGGCTGTTTTTTGAGCCGCCCGCGCATTGTCTGCCGAACTCTGACTTCCAGACGAACTCTTGAGCAACTGCTCTGCTCGATCGAGCGCGAGATTCGCGTTTTCCAACTGGGCTTGCGCCTGAGCTACTGCGGCGCGCTTTCCTTCGACATCCGCTTCAAAGGGCGCGCGTTCAAGACGAAAGAGAAGATCGCCCTTGCTGACTTCAGCACCCTCGACAAAAAGCTTCTCGTCGAGGAAGGCGGTCACACGGGCCGAAAGATCGACTCGGCCTATGGCCTGGATCCGGCCATTGATCTCTGTCGCTTCAGTAATCGCTTTTGATTCCACCGTCACAACGCCAACCATGGGCGGTCCTCCCGCACCTGTTTGCGCCGACACTGGCACGGCCAGAAATGTGCTGGCGATGGCGATTAGACGAAGGATGGGCGACATCAGGCATGATCCAGCATGAATTACGAGATTCTAGGCAGACCTATATACATACGAACCGTATGTTTGTAAATTAAAATGATAAGGAGACCGAATAGATGCGTCGAACCAAGGAGCAAGCGGCCGAAACCCGGCAGACGATCCTGAAAGTGGCGGAGGAGCTTTTTCTGGAAAAAGGCTACGAGAACGTGTCGCTCGACGAGATCGCCGGCGCGGCGGCCGTCACGCGCGGCGCCGTCCACTGGCACTTCCGAAACAAGCAGGGATTGTTGTTTGCGATCCGCGACGAGATGCGCCTCCCCATGCAGGATCTAGCGGAGCGGTTAGCGGCGGACACCACCCTCGCGCCGCTGACAGCGCTTGGCGATGTGATATCGAGTACATTTTCTTACTTGCAGGCGGACCCGCGACAAAGGCGGATTCTCAAGGTGCTTTTGCAGGTCGATTGGGCCTCTTCAGAGGATGATCCCGATAGCGGAAAGACTTTTCAGCATCAGTTTCGGGGTTCGCTCATCAAGATATTCGAAGCCGCGGAGAGAAATGAAGCTCTGCCCGCTCCCTGGACGCCGAAATCTGCTGCCATAGCGTTCAGCGCGATGTTGAACGGGCTGATCAACGAATGGGCTCGCGGACAAACCGATTTCGAGCTCGTGCCGGATGCAACCGCAATCGTGCGAACGGTCCTCGATGCATGGAGCACGCTCGCAAGATCTGCCTCAACCGTCGCATCCTAACCTGCGCCGAGCGTGGCGTAAAAGCTGGTAAGGCCGGTGACGAGACAGTGCGGCAGCCATGGGGCCATCTCATCAGGGTGCCGTCCGGAATGCGGTTGGAATTCAGTGGCGCGTTCTCCGGTAACATGAAGGTATCGTTTCAGGCGGCAAGGTCAATCGGCTGATCAATGGGTTT
>LNAP01000459.1_pt1 | contig 49155 bp, 46 predicted proteins | sample 602601 | NCBI WGS metagenome assembly LNAP01 (sample SAMN02440304, study PRJNA202911) | soil metagenome | biome: Subtropical and temperate rainforests or woodlands; isolation source: soil samples (1 kg each in a 20% v/v slurry with milli Q water) were... ...
GCCAAGACTCGCATGCGGTAATTCTCGAAGTTCCTGAAACCATATGCACGGCGTGAGAGCATTTCCATTTTAGTGTGGAAGCCCTCGGTGATGCCGTTGAACTTGGTAAAGCGCCACATGCGCACGATCAGCGCCAACCCGGATCTCAATGTCTCGGCCGAAGCAAATCGTCTCCACCCCGTTATGATTTTCATTGCAGCGTCCGATCGGCATGTATGGATCATCATAGGGTAACAAGTCGTGTCTTAAACATTGTCATAGGCCCGTCTCGTGACTACGCACTCCGTGGAGCCTTCTACTCGGCAGGGCTCGGTGTGTCACCAGCTTGGCTATCCTTTTGCTTTCACCGCCATCGCCCTCCTCTCTTGGAAGTTGGTAACGATGTCGCGCTGCGCTAACCAAGCCACAAGCAGAGGACTGCGCTCGGCCCCATCAGGGAAAGCGCCATGGCTGTTGTTAGGGGCAATCAAAACGACCCACCAGGATTGCCCGGACCGCCAGCGCGATCAACGGAAGCATCTGGTGATACTTTAGGTTTCAAACGAACGTTGACACGTATTAGATCTATGGTCCATGATTTGTACGAACAAAACGACAAATAAGCCATACATCGTCATACAGAGAGTTTCCAAAGTGAATGCCATGTTATCCGCGGCCAAACCTCGCCATCAAAATTTAGCCTCGACCCTTGCGAGTGAGATTGAACGGGGCGTGTATCCCGTCGGCAGCAAATTGCCGCGCGAGATGGATCTGTGTGCACAGTTCGGTGCGAGCCGGCATACCGTCCGCGCGGCACTGGATCGTTTAGTACGCTCCGGCTTGATAACACGCACGCCACGGCTTGGCACATTCGTTAAAGCCAACAAAGTCGTTCGTGGTTACCAATTGAAGTTGACGCAAATTTCGGATCTAACCCAATTCAGTGCTGAAACTCAGATGGAAGTATTGGACCGTAAGCTCCAAACGGTATCGGAACAATCCGAGCAAGAGCTTCTGCCCTATGCAGGCCAGCAATGGCTGTTTGTACGAGGATTACGCCACAGCAGCGAGTACGAGGTGCCCATTTCTTACCACGAAGTTTGGATACATCCAGACTATCGCGCAGTGTCCGGGGTGGAGGGATTCATCAAGCGTTCTATTTTTGATTTGGTTGAACAACAATTTGGCGTCGCTGCTACCCGTGTACGGCAAAACATTCAATCCGCAGTACCAACCTCCTCGATGGAGAAGCTGCTAAAAATTGAAGCCAACACCCCTTGCCTCTGGGTTCGACGCCAATACTTCGACCAAAATTCGCAAATGGTAGAGCTGTCTATAAGCGTCCACCCCGGTGATCTTTTTTCTTATCAAATGGATTTAGAGCGCAGTGGAGCGACTTCAACAACCGCCTAACTAGAAGTCAGGTTACGCGGTGCACCTGCTTACTCTCCAATGCGTCGGGGAAGATAAGCACCGCTTGATAGGAGACAAGAAATGGTAGTTAAGTACAGAAGTCAGTTGCTTAATGGATTCGGGGCGATGGCCCTGGCATTGGTTGGCTTGGCCTCTGCGGAAGCGGCCGACTACCCAAGTCAATCGGTAAGAATTGTCGTGCCCTATTCTGCCGGAGGCGGCACAGATACCGTGGCCCGTCATCTTAGTAATGGACTTTCAAAATACTTTAAAGAAAGCGTCATTGTTGAAAATCGTCCGGGTGCTAACGGGATTATAGGCACCCGGGCAGTCGCAGAAGCCACGCCTGATGGCTATACCTACGTGCTGGTCGTGAACAGTCACTTGATTAACCCACTGGTTCAAAAAGAAATTCCGTACGACACATTCAAGGACTTTGTTGGCGTCACCATGGTGGCACGTTCTCCTCTCGCCTTTTTAGTCGGTTCCAACGTGCCGGCTAAGGACCTAAACGAATTTGTAACTCTAGCAAGGAAACCCGACAGTAAGTTCGCCTACGGAAGCTCAGAAAACATGACCCGGCTGGTCGGGAATATGCTTGACCATTACGGCAAACTCAACATGATCAGTGTCTCTTATAAGGGCGGCGCACCACTGATGGCCGACGTGGCTGGCGGCGTCACCACACTGGGCACGACCAGCATCCTATCCGCGAACCCATATGTGCAGTCCGGCAAAATTCGTCCATTGGCAGTTACCGGTGCCAAGCGAACCAGCGCATGGCCCGACGTTCCAACAATGAGCGAATTGGGCATGAAGGAATTTGACGAGGTCTACACCAGCTATAGCCTGTATGCGCCGGCCGGTACGCCCAAACCCATTTTAGAAACAATGCAAAAAGCGGTTCACGCCGTCGTGTTCGCGCCCGAAATGACAGAGACACTCCAAAAACAAGCCGCCGAGCCGGTCGCTGATTCCGTGGACGACTTCAATGAACAAGTGAAACGCGATTACCAATTCTGGAAATCACTCGCAGAGGCCATCAATCTGAAACCGCTCTAACATCAAACGACCAAAGGACACGAAAATGATTAAACCGATTGAACAGCCGCGCGGCTGGACGCGTGCGGATTTGGAACAAGACTCTTCCTGGATTTATCATCTGACCGACACCGAAATCACAGGCCTTGAACTTGCTCTTAAACATGCGCTTAAAACCGGAAAAAGTTTTTTTGAGATGTCGCCGCAAGATTTCCCTCTTAACCAAGCCATTATTGACCGCCTAAAGCAAGTCGTAGCATCAACACAAACGGTCTACGGTTTTAAGCTGGTACGCGGATTTCCCGTCGATCACTGGACTGAAGAGCAGCTTCGTATCTTCTACTGGGGTCTGGGCCTGCATATTGGCGTACCCCGTCCTCAAGGCAAAGCAAGTGCTTTCATGTCCGATGTGAGAGACGCTGGCGGCGTGTATCGCGCCTCAACCGGACGCGGCTACAACACAAGCTCACGGCTAGACTTTCATGCCGATGGCAGCGACATGGTTGGTTTGCTTGTGGTAAGAACAGCAAAGTCCGGAGGGTCGAGCCTTATCGTCAGCTCCATCAGCGCGCATAACGCAATGCTGCGCGAGCGCCCAGACTTGGTCGAAGTGTTATATCGACCTTTCACATTCAGCCGCCAGGGCGAACAAGCTCCCGAAGAAGCCCCCTACTATCAGGCCCCAGTGTTCGGCCTGGAACAGGGCAATTTCGTTTGCCGACACATCCGTAACCATATTACCTCGGCCCAACTAAGTTTCCCCGAAGTCCCGCGGTTGACACCGCAACAGATCGAAGCGCTCGACCTGCTGGACACCACCCTCGCGCGGGAAGATTTGTGCTACCACATGACCTTTGAGCAAGGCGACCTGCAGTTCATTAACAACCATATCGTCCTGCATGCACGCACCGAATATGAAGACTACGAAGAGCCCGAACGCAAACGTTTTCTACTTCGACTTTGGCTAGCCTTACCTGAAGGCCAGCCTTTGCCAGCCGGTCTTAAGGACGCGTATAAAGACGTCACGCCTAAAGCGGTACGCGGAGGATTCCGGGGTATCAATATCACGCCGGAAATACAAGAATTTGAAGCAAGACTCGCACGCGAGCACGATATGGAATTCAACGTATACCAGCGCCAGCAGGAGGCCAGTGTATGAGATCAAAGACCAAGAACCTGAAAGAGATCATTCGACCCGGCAAACTCGTCGTCGCACCTGGTGTATATTTGCCAGCCAAATGAACTTCGAATGTCTTTATATGACTGGCTATGGCACTGTAGCGTCCTACCTTGGGTTACCTGATGCCGGTCTAGCAACTCTTACGGACATGGCAAATCGCGTATCGGCGTTTTGCGGCGTCAGCGAGTTGCCTATTATCTGCGATGCTGACACGGGGTACGGTGGTCTGCTAAATGTGGCACATACGGTGCGAACCTATGAACAGGCGGGAGCTTCTGCGATTCAGCTCGAGGACCAGGAGTTTCCAAAAAAATGTGGCCACACACCGAATCGCCGGGTAATTCCGGTAGAGGATATGGAGAAGAAAATCCGAGTTGCGGTAGACGCGCGACAGGATGACAGTTTGCTGATCGTTGCGCGCACCGACGCTCGCACCAGTTTGGGCTTGGACGAAGCATTAAGGCGTGCGGAGCGCTACGCAAAGGCAGGTGCGGACGTGCTTTTTATCGAATCGCCAGAAAGCGAAGAGGAACTCGAAAAAATCGGAAAAGCGTTCGACACACCGCTCCTTGTCAATCTAGTGGAATCGGGCCGAACTCCAATTCTAGCGCCTTCTATACTCGAAGAAATGGGATTTTCGATTGCCATCTACCCAGCCTTGGGATTCCTATCAGCAGGATGCGCGCTGAACGAAGCCTATAAGCATCTGGAACAAACACGAAGTTCAATCGGATTAGAAAAAACGCTGTATGACTTCAAGGAGTTCAATTTGCTTATGGGATTCCAAGAAGTATGGGACTTCGATAAACAGCATGCGGAATAAGCCGATCGAAGATACTTGAGAGTACATCAGTCGCCTTGTCTTGCCATTTATCGAAATCACGATCGCTCGCGATTAGGGGCCGGTGGGCCCCTTTTCGGCCCATTCTCACGCCGTGGGGTGTCTTTACTGACGTACCTTGATTACGGTGTGCATCCATTACCGTGCTGGGCGATCCGAAGGATACGGTCTTGACCCACCAGTCACTGCGCACCAAACGAACATAATGGGTTTCTATATCCCCGAAGGAGTTCTGACTTACAAGATGCAGCCCATAACCCGCTGCCCGCTCCACCGTAAATTGCCTGAACCAAAACGGGCTGCCGACAACATGGCATACAAGCCTTAACCATTAGCTGCCACAATCCAGATTCAACGGGATCGACACTCAGAGAATACGGACAACGGCCCACCAACTTAGCATGTTAAGCAATATTCGACTTATTGGGCATTCGTTCGGCAGGTTGCCACGCCGCTCGGTATTCAACCCGTAGCCTTTCCGTGTCCTCAGGCAGCGCCATCGCACCCGAAGCGGCTTCATGGGCCGTGAAAGCCAATCGGAATGCCGCCGCGCGAAGCTCCCCATTAGTTATTGATGCCAATGCCGCTAACGCCTTCTGAAGACGCAACTGGATTTCCAATAGAGCAACCCCGTCCCGTATCAACGGTCGGAATGCATCATCCAAAAGATCTTCATCACGAAGTGGCGGAACATATACTCGCTCGTAAAGTATGTGCTCTGCCGCCATCCCCTGATCTCGTCCCGCCCACGCCATGAGCACGCGGGTCAACCTGCCTATGATTTCTATGGCAGTACCTGGGTCATTGAGGGCGGGAGATAGGGCCCGCGAACCAATCTCGGTTAATACCGAAAGGCCGAACCGGGGATCCTGATCAAAAGAACGTTCATTCCCAACGGTATAGGCCTCTTCTATCCTTTCCGACGAGACACGCTGTCCATCGGCCCCCGGCACTACCGCAGCGATCAATTTGCCTAAATGAATAAATGTTCCCGGCAGGGCGACAACAAAAATTTCGGCTTCATGTTCGTCCGCACAGACTTGCAAAGCTTTTATATCGAGGTGCTGCACATATCCCGTTCTGGAGGACGCCACCGGATAGGCTTCTGGCGGCAGGCTGTACGGATTCCGCAAGGGACGCCCGCCTAGGTAAGGAGCAGCAATGCGGTCGCTCATGGCGTTCAGCGCAGCTTCCTCAACTCGTTGCGACGTCTCTGCCACGCTTCCAAGCCGAGACAAATATTCGATCCAACGCAGCAACGTGATTACGATTAGCGCGACCACCAATATGGTGACGCCGAACAAAATCAGCCGCGCCTGCATATCAAAGTACCCGGTGCTCAAGGCGATGATTCCCACCAGACTGAACAAGAAAGATCCGATAAAGGTACCCAAGACGTTTTGAGAGGTGTGATCCTCCATAATCAACTTGGTTGCACGGGGAGTTACATTGTTGGTAGCCGCAGAATACGCCTGAACCATGACCCCCAATGAGAAAGTCGTGACTGCTAGCATGCTCGAAGCCATGATCTTCAGCACGTCGACGACCGCGTCACTGCCTATCTTTCCGGGAAAGTCGTAGGGAATGTGAGGGGCGAGAATCAGACTAGCGACGGCCGACACAACTCCCGCTATAACAAAAAAAGATGCGCGCAACCATAATTTCCGACTGAACTGCAAAAGCAACCAGCGCCACCTGGGCATCATGACAACGCGCCTGTACTGGCGGGCGACTCAGAATACGTGCATAAGCACATGGCTCGTTGCGTTACGGTTTCTCCTGCGCCTCCTGATAGCATAGGCACTACCTCTTTTTTACATAATGCGATAGTAGTCGTGCATTCAGCAAACGACGGACCTGATCAGCGCAATCTTGCGGATTGATTGCATTGGCTAGCGCAGGGTAATGAACTGATTTTTCGATTCAATATTTCAATCTTTGTCGTATAATTAAAACGTAAAAATAAGTTCGTCGACTACGATTTTTGAATCACTTTCATTGGTCGTACGGCGGGATGCGTGCCGCCGCGTGTCAAGAAGGACGATTGCAGTGCTAGCGGGAAGAAGAATGACCATTCAACTATATGGAGATATCAAATGACAGCCATCCAAGTCTATGACCCGGCACTGTGCTGCAGCACGGGCGTGTGCGGCGTTGATGTTGAGCAGGCACTGGTGAGCTTCTCCGCCGATGTGGACTGGGCCAAACAGAACGGCGCGCAGATCGAGCGTTTCAACCTGGCACAGCAACCGATGGCGTTTGCCGAAAACGCGGTGGTCAAGTCTTTTCTGGAGCGGTCCGGACAAGAGGCCTTGCCGCTGGTACTGATTGATGGGGAAATGGCGCTGGCCGGGCGCTACCCAACCCGCAAGGAACTGGCACGCTGGGCAAGCATTGCCGAGACGACCGATAGCCAACCCACAGAAGCGAACTGCTGCACTGGCACCCGTTGCTGCTAATTGCCGGAGACATCTGTATGAACTTTCTTGATCATCCACCGCGTTTCTTTTTCTTCACCGGCAAAGGTGGCGTGGGCAAGACATCCATCGCCTGCGCGACCGCTGTAAAACTGGCGGACGCAGGCAAGCGCGTGCTACTGGTCAGCACCGATCCGGCGTCCAACGTGGGGCAGGTATTCGGTGTAGCCATTGGCAATGCGATTACTGCCATTGCGGCTGTACCGAATCTTTTTGCACTTGAAATCAACCCCCAAGCCGCCGCACAAACCTATCGTGACCGCATTGTGGGTCCGGTACGCGGTGTGTTGCCCGACACCGTTGTCAGAGGCATCGAGGAACAGCTTTCAGGCGCCTGCACCACCGAGATTGCAGCTTTCGACGAGTTTACCGCGCTATTGGTCGATTCCGCGCTGACGGCAGACTACGACCACGTCCTGTTCGACACCGCCCCCACCGGACACACGATTCGTTTGCTGCAGTTGCCAGGAGCCTGGAGTGGTTTTCTGGCGGAAGGCAAAGGCGATGCTTCCTGTCTTGGCCCACTGGCCGGGCTGGAAAAACAACGGGAACAGTACAAGGCAGCCGTCGATGCATTGGCCGATGCCGCTCGCACACGGCTGGTTCTGGTCGCGCGTGCGCAAGCTTCCACACTGCGTGAAGTGGCCCGGACCCACGAGGAACTCGCAGACATTGGCCTGCGCCAGCAATACCTGGTGATCAATGGCGTGTTACCCGAGGGTGCGGCAGGTGATGACGAGCTCGCCGCTGCCGTCTTTGCACGTGAACAAGCAGCCATAACCACGATTCCTGATGCACTGAAAGCACTGCCGCGCGATCAGATCGCTCTCAAGTCTTTCAATTTGGTGGGGCTCGACGCCTTACATCATTTGCTGGACAACGTCGAAACGCTGGCCGAGCATCCGGCAGCAACAAACGTCGAACCAATAGTGGCGCCTACGCTGGCCATCCTGGTCGACGAGATCGCCGCCGATGCCCACGGTCTGGTGATGGTGATGGGTAAAGGTGGCGTGGGCAAAACCACACTGGCGGCAGCAGTGGCCGTTGAGCTCGCGCATCGCGGCCTGCCGGTTCACCTTACCACCTCCGACCCGGCCGCGCACCTGACCGAAACCCTCAGCGAAACGCTCGAGAACCTGAGCGTGAGCCGCATCGACCCCCACGCCGAGACTGAACGCTACCGCCAGCACGTACTGGAAACCAAAGGCGCCAAGCTCGATGCCCAAGGCCGCGCCTTGCTGGAGGAAGACCTACGCTCGCCCTGTACCGAGGAGATTGCCGTGTTCCAGGCCTTCTCGCGCATTATTCGCGAAGCAGGCAAGAAATTCGTGGTGATGGACACAGCCCCCACCGGCCACACCTTGCTGTTGCTGGACGCCACCGGCGCCTACCACCGGGAAATTGCCCGTCAGATGGACGACAAGGGCATCCACTTCACCACCCCGATGATGCAGTTGCAGGATCCAAAGCAGACCAAAGTGCTACTGGTCACGCTGGCGGAAACCACCCCGGTACTGGAAGCTGCCAATCTGCAGGACGATCTGCGCCGTGCCGGCATCGAACCCTGGGCCTGGATCATCAACAACAGCATTGCTGCCGCGCGCACACGCTCCCCGCTTTTGCTGCAACGCGCCGCCAATGAACGTCACGAAATTGATGCCGTGGCCAAAGTACACGCTCAGCGGTATGCGCTGGTGCCGCTGCTGAAAGACGAACCTGTCGGCGAGGAGAACCTGCGAGCACTGTCACAAAGCCAGGCAACCACGAACGCCGAGGCCGATCTATGAGCACCGCGTCACCGATCGGCGTTTTTGAACGCTACCTGTCGCTGTGGGTCGCCCTGTGTATTGCCGCTGGCATTGGCCTGGGCAGTGCTTTTCCCTTTCTGTTTCAATCCTTGGCCAGATGGGAATACGGCTCCGTCAACTTCATCGTCGCCGTGCTGATCTGGTTCATGGTGTATCCGATGATGGTGTCGGTGGATTTTTCCAGCCTCAAGCGCATCCATGAACGGCCCAAAGGGTTGATCATCACACTGGTGGTGAACTGGCTGATCAAGCCGTTCACCATGGCCGGGCTCGGCGTGCTGTTCTTCCATTACTTCTTCATTGACTTGATCGATCCAGCCAACGCCAGCCAGTACATCGCCGGGCTGATTCTGCTCGGCGCTGCGCCCTGCACCGCCATGGTATTTGTGTGGTCGCAACTCACGCGTGGCGACGCGACCTATACGCTGGCACAGGTGGCGCTCAATGATGTGATCATGATCTTCGCGTTTGCACCCTTGGTTGCGTTGCTGCTGGGCGTTACCGATATCCAGGTGCCCTGGGCAACCTTGATTCTGTCAGTGGGATTATACGTGTTGATCCCGCTGATCGCCGGCGTCATCACACGCATCAGGCTCAGTCGGGAAGCAGACAATCAAGCACAAGCAGACCTGGCGGTCTCGCGCTTCAACGCCCGGGTCAAGCCCTTGTCGATACTCGGCCTGCTGGGCACGGTGGTTCTGCTGTTCGGCTTTCAAGGTCAGATCATTCTCGATCAGCCCCTACTGATAGCGTTGATCGCGGTCCCGCTACTGATTCAGTCCTATGGCATTTTTGCCATTGCCTATGGTGCGGCGCGGCTGTGGAAAGTCCCATTCGATGTGGCAGCCCCTTGCGCATTGATCGGCACGTCCAATTTTTTCGAACTGGCCGTGGCTGTGGCCATTGGGCTGTTTGGTCTCAATTCCGGTGCAGCGCTGGTCACTGTGGTCGGCGTGCTGGTGGAAGTGCCAGTGATGTTGTCGCTGGTGTATTTCGCTAACCGCAGCGCCGGATGGTTCCCAACGACAGAGTCGGCGTTATCCAAAGCTCGCGAATCCCACCTGAACCAGACACGAGGAGAACGCCATGTTTAATACTGCAACGGTCGCATTGGATCTGGCACCGGCCTCCAGGATTCATGCGGCTTTTTCGTGTATCGCTCGCAACTTGATCCATATTAAGAAATCGGGCCCTGATCTGAACGCCTGAACGGTTGGTCTGTCAAATCCATAGTGCGGCGGATAGAGAGTTTACTGGACTCAGCATGACTATCACCCGTCCGCCCATCCCTATAGGAGAAGTTCATGAAATTCACCATATACGTGCGCAACCTCGCTGACTCGCTCACCAGTCTGATAATTCGCTCAGCTTCTGCCCACTGCGACACGGAGGATGGGCCGGCAGTTACCGATGGGCGTCGCGCCCTGGATTCCGGTAACGTCAATATCGCGTTGAAATGGGTGCGTCCCGAAGACGAAAGCGAGGTTCGTACGGCCTTTGAGCGCGCACGCAAGGTCCGGGCGGTCGGCGGTGACGCTGCGGCGCTGGCGGATCAGTGGTTTCTGGAAAATCTGGTGCGCATCCACCGCGCCGGCGAAGGTGAGGGCTACGAGGGAATTAAGCCTGCCGGAACCGCGATCCCCGCGCAGGTTCGCGCTGCGGACGAAGCGCTCGAACGGGGTACGATTGAACCTTTGCGTGGCTTGATTGAAACAGAACGCTGGGCAGAACTGGAAAAGCGCTACACCCACGCCCTCGCGCTCAAAGATTTCAATACCGACGATCTGGTTGCAGCGCGTAACTACATGGACGCATACGTCTCGTTCTTCAAGTATGCCGAAGGCCATGATCACGCACACGCCCATGCCGGCCATGCCGGCCATGCGCACGAGCATGCTTCGAGCGGTTGCGGACACAACTGATGTTTTGGTTCACCAGGGTTCGATCGAACTCGATGGCACCAACGTTGCAAGATAGCCGCCTGGCGCTGACGCGCAGGCTGCGCCGATCCACGCCAATCCGTCGGGGTGATTTGGTGGTCGTGGATTCGCGCGCGCTGGGTAAACCCATGGTCAAGCGCATCATTGGCCTGCCGGGCGAGACGGTGACAATCAAGGCTGGCAAGGTCAGCATAGACGGTCGCGCCCTGGAGGAGCCCTATGCCAGCTTGTCGGTATTCACCGACACTTACCGGGTGCCACCGGATCACTATTTCCTGCTGGGCGACAACCGCGACGCCTCCAGCGACAGCCGAACTTGGCGCGACCCTTATGTTCCTCGAACGGCCATCCTTGGCCGGATTCTTGGAGTGCGCTAAGCACGGCAAACGCAAGAACCCATGCTTCCATAGCAACAATGAACGCTTCTGCTTGCTACGACGCAGCGCCCGTCAGTAACGATTTTTTGCCCCGAGCGACCGCGTCAGTGCTGCCCGCCCTCTTCCCAGTCGATCCAGTCGATGTCGTTGGCTGCCACGTAGGTGTTGACCGCCACGCCGATTGTCGGGAACAAATATCCGTCGAAACGCTCAAACAGGCCGAAGCGCCTCAGCTTGTCTTTCACCGGATCCTTCATTTCGGCAAAGCACAGGCGCGCCCCGCGAGCTTTCAGCTCATCATCAAATTCCTTCAGCATATCGGCCGCCGTGACATCAATGCTGGTCACAGGCTCGGCCGCCACGACCAGCCATGAAACCGGACGGGGTGCTGCGTTCAGTGCGTCGACCGCCGAACGATGGAACCACTCGGCATTCGCGAAGAACAGTGGCGCATCCCAGCGAAACAGCACCAGCCCCGGAATCTGGCGTGCCTCGGGATAACGTTTCAGATCGTGATAGCCTTTGAGTTGATTCACACGCCCCAGCACGGCAAAGTGAGGCCGCCAGCCATCCCATAAAAACTCGATTACAGCGATGACGATCGCCAAGCCTATACCGGGTATCGGACCCAGCGCCACAACGCCCACGCTACATGCAATGGAAAGCCAGAACTCCCACTGCTGAATGCGGTAGATCCGCTTGAGGTCGCGCAGAATAAAGAGTTGAGTAGCGGCCGATATGACGACGGCGGCCAGCGCCGCATCCGGAAGATTTCGAAGAAGACCGGGCGCCAATACCAGCAGTACCGCCACCACCAATGCGCCTACCACACACGCAAGCTGGGTCTGTCCCCCCGCTGCTTCCACCACCGGTGTGCGGGATGCACTGCTGCTGACGGGAAATCCCTGAAAGAAAGCCGTGGCTAAATTGGCCGCGCCCAAGGCTACGGCCTCCTTGTTGGGATCAACCGGCTGCCCGAGCCGGGTGGCATAACTGCGGGAAAGAATACTGGTTTCAGCAAAGGCAAGAAAGGCGGCTGCCATGCCGCCCGCAATGACTGCCCCCAAATCAGCCCAACCCACCAGGGGAAACGCAGGCATCGGAAAACCCCTGGGCAGTTCGCCCAACACGGCAATCTGCGTTTCCAAGCCAAAAGCAAATACCGCGAGAATAGCAAGTACCACAGCCGGCAGCGCGCCCGGGACACGACTGTATCGATTGAGCACCTCCATGACGGCCAAACATCCGACACCGACTGCCAGCGCCCACGGCACAGTGGCGCCATCCCAGAGACCTTGGGCAAAGGCCATAAAACGTTCCGGCGCGCTCGCACCCCCCGCCTGGAACCCGAACAGGGCCGGAAACTGACTGATCATCACCGTCAGGGCAATACCATTCATGTATCCATAACGTATGGGTTTGGACAGCAGCTCGCTCACAAAACCGAGGCGCGCAACGCCTACCACCACGCAGGTCAACCCGGCCACCAGGGCCATACCGCCGGCAAGCACGATGGCGCGATCAGGTTCCCCATGAGCCAAGGGAAGCACCACAGCGAGTATGATTGCTGCCAGGGCGGAGTCGGGGGCGACGACTAGAATGCGACTGGGGCCGAAGAGCGCATAGACCAGCAGAGGGACAATAGTCGCGTACAGGCCATAGATGCCGGCAAGTCCGGCCGCCACCGCATAAGCGATGCCAACCGGCACCAGCACCGCCGCGAGGGCCAATCCAGCCATAATGTCAGCCCCCAGCCATTCCGTTCGATAGTGACGCACAAGATGCAGCCCCGGCATCCAGGCCAAGGGCCCACGATCCGGGGACGGAGGAAGGTCGGAATAACGCGCGTTATCGGTTTCGTTCATGGAAAGGCACAGCAGCTGCCGGTGTGGAAAAGTAAACGTTACCACCTTCTTTCACGACGGCCGCACTGGATGCGAAAAGGGGCGGGAACCGACTCGTCCAAACGCAAGGTACGGGGGCGTGCCGTTGCGCATAATAAGCGGCTATATCAGTTGGTGCCTTGGCTCACAGAACTTCCGGCTTTGAGTTCATCGCTTACGATGCGTCCATCAACCAGCGTAATCGTGCGGTCGCACGATTCAGACAGGCGAGGGTCGTGCGTGACGATCAAAACCGCACAATCAAGCGTTTTATTAAACCGCCTGAACAACTCGAACACGTTGTCGGCTGTTTTTGTGTCGAGATTGCCCGTTGGCTCATCAGCGAGCAATAGTGCGGGGCGGGTCACAAGCGCGCGCGCTATGGCCACGCGTTGCTGCTGTCCTCCCGACAGATCACTGGGCTTTACGTCAACATAATCTCGTAACCCAACTTCAGAAAGCAGGTCGATGGCGTGATCACGATCTTTTTGTGACGGTTTTCCGTTGGTCAGCATCAGCGGCATCAATACGTTTTCAACAGACGTGAAGGCCTGTATCAGGTGATGAAACTGAAAGACGAATCCAAGCTGCGCACCACGCAATGCCGTACGCTCTGCGTCGCTCATCCGGGCTGTAGGCCGATCCAGAAGGTACAGCTCGCCAGCGGTAGGCGCGTCGAGCAAGCCCAGCATATTGAGCAAGGTACTTTTTCCCGAACCCGAAGGACCAACGAGTGCCGCAAAGTCATGCGCGCCTATATTGAGATCAATGCCATGCAGCACTTCTATTTCATTGGGTTTGCCCAGGTTGTAGGACTTGCGCAGACCTTCAAGCCGGAGAATTGATCGACCATGGTCAAACATAACGAATAGCCTCTACAGGATGCAAGCGCGAGGCGCGCCACGCAGGGACCATGGCCGCCAACAGGCCAGTCAGCGTTGCCACCCCCATGGTGACAAAGAGCAGCCCTCCCGGCAGAGGAATATAGAACAATTTGGGGCCAAAACGATTGAAACTCCAGATCAGGCCATAGCCCAGTGCCGCGCCGAAAATGGATCCCAACAAGGCCAACAAACCGCCCTGGAACAGAAAGACACCCAATATTTGCTCGCGTCGTGCGCCCATGGCGCGCAGGATTCCGATTTCGCGGGTGCGCTGCGTGACCGTGATGGCCAGAACGCTGGCTATCCCAAACGCGACTGAAATGGCCACGAAGAAACTGATCACAGACGTTGAAATGCGCTGCGATGTCAGGGCATTCATGAGCTGAGCATTAGACTGGATCCAGCTTTCGGACTTCAGACCTGTCAATCGCGCAATCCTCCCTGCAGCAACATCCGCGGCGAACAAATCTCGCACCGTGACGTCGATAAGCGTGACGCCGCCGGCCAAGTCAAGCAGCGACTGGGCCTGCTTTAAGTCAACGTACACATAACGCAGATCGAGCTCCCGCACACCTAACTCAAAAATTCCCATCACGGTTACAATCGCGTGGCGGTCATCTCCGGTCTCAAGCCTCAGTTTGCTGCCCACCTCAAGCCCCAAGTCATCAGCCAATAGTCTCCCTATGACAGCATTGCCCGCGCCCACTCGAAACTGGCCTGCAACAATGTCTTCACTTACTGGAACAATGCGTTCATATCGAACCGGATCGATACCCAGCAGGGAGACAGACTTGATTACGTCGCCGCGGCGCGCAAATGCGGGACCGGCAACGACCGGCGAAACGGCGGTCGCCTCAGGCAGGGTATCAAGGACGCTCTGCACTTGGATCCAGTTATTGATTGAGCGCAGGCGCTGCCCACGTTTCTCGTCGATCCGAAGCGCCAGAGTGCCGTCAGGAACGCCAATCACTGCATTTTCTTCGCGAGGCGGTTCAACGCGGATATGAGACTGCGTACCTAACGTTCGATCGATGATGTTGCTCTGCAAACCCAAGATCAGCGTCGTTATGAAGACGATGACCGACACCCCGACCGCGATTCCAACCAGAATAAGCAGGGTCTGTGAAATGCCTTGTCTCAAAAATTTGATGGCTATCATCAGTTCCAGCCACATATGCGTGCCCACCGTCGACTAGAACTTGAATGGTACTTCTTTGCGCGTTTCGGCATCGGGTAACGCAGCGTTTGAACCATGAACAATGACTCTTACGCGCTTTCCTTCGGTCAGGTCGACAGACGTCGACACCCAGTCTCCTTCCTGAAGGCCCGACGTCACTTCCGTCATAGCCCCGCCCTGCAAACCAAGCGAAACTCGAACTTCCCGTGCGACACCATGGCGTATACGCCAGACGCTGGCTTGCGTGCCGCGCTTCTTGAACAATGCGTCATTGGGCAGAGCAAGCGCGCTTTCCTGTCGACCGGTTTCCATGGTGGCCGTAACCGTCAAGTCGTCACGCAGATAGTGAGGGGGATCTTTAATAGCCAATCGCACGTCCACAGTGCCACGCTGCGCATCTATGCTGGGAGCAATGCGATGCACCACTGCGGCAAATCGTTGCAAGGGATAGGCATCGGCAACGCAAACGGCCTGTTGGCTTACCCTGAGCAGGCCAAGGTTGCGCTCGTCGACAGGCACCAAAATCTCAACGCCGTCATCATGCGCAATTTCAAGCAGCACTTTCCCCGGTTGTACCAAGTCACCCGGCTCGACATTGCGTGTAAGAACGGTCCCCGGAAACTGTGCACGCAATACACTCTTGGACAAAGCCGCCTCGGCCGCGTCCAGCCGGGCCCGTATCAAAGCCTCTTCGATTTGCCCCGGGCCAAGCGACGCTGCATCGACCCGTGCCTGCTCAACCCCCGCCAATGCGATAGCCAACGCCTGTTCTGCTCTCTCCGTCTCTTCACGCGGCGTTGCCTTCGACGCCAACAACACTTGGCGCCGTTTAACTTCACGCCTGGCCTGCGCCAATTGCGCCTCCGCCTGCTTCAAGTCAGCCATAGCCCGGGGCCGACGGACATCGTCCAATTGTGTCAGAGCGGCCAAGGCTTCCCGCTGCCTGGCGAGCAACTCGTCGGCCCGCAAGCGAATCAGCACTTGGCCTGCAACAACGTGATCGCCCTCCCGGACTGGCCTGTCAGTAACCACACCGGTGATCTCGCTTCCCACCTGAACGCGGGATTCCGACACGACGCGGCCTGTTGCCACGACGTACTGCACAAGTGGACGGTTGACCATCTGGAACCCTGAGACTTCCGGACCCAGCCATGCGCGATAAGCAATGAACCCGAAGCCCACCAACAGAACAATGGCTACCAAAGCCCACTTCCTTTTCTGCCTTAACACGGGTTAATTTTCCTTTGCGGACGAGACCGTGATCGTAGCTGAAAGCCGGTGGACATAGCGCTTGTCCGTCATGATGAAGAACGCCCCACGTAATCGGGCGCGATGTCTTCCAGACGGGTCGGCTGGCGCGCGCAACCAGCGGCACAGACACTTGGTGTCTGCAGCGAAGCATAGTTGTCGCGGGTAAAAGGCTGGCCTGGCGCAAGCTCCAGCACGCGAGCCTGTATTTGCGCGACCCAGTCAGGCAAAGGAAGAATACGGCGCGGGTGCCCCGACACACGAGCAGCATAGTCGACCAGGTCGCGTAGTGCATAATCGCGCGGACCGCATAAATCGAGGTGCTGTCCAGCTCTGCCGGGATCGTTAAGCGCTTCAAGAAACTGCTTGCTGACATCGCCCACATATACCGGCGCGAAACGCGCTTGCGCACAGGCCAGTGGGAAAATCCCCGGCATCAAACGGGCCAATGAAGCAAAACGACTTAAAAACGAATCGCCCGGCCCGAAAATGACCGAAGGCCGAAAACTGGTGACCGCGATACCGTGCGACGCCCCGAATTCGTGTGCCCAGGATTCCGCCCTTCCTTTGCTGCGCAGGTAGACGCTTGAGCCATTGATGGCATCGGCTCCCAACGCACTCATATGGAGGTAGCGGCTTATGCCGGCCTGGTGTGCTGCAGTCAGTATCTGTTTTGTAAACCCGACATGCACCTGTTCGAAGACTTCTCCGTTATGGCGCGGTTCATTCAATATGCCGACCAGATTGATCAATGCAACATGCCCTTTCAGCAATTCGACCAACGCGGCGGAAGGCTCTGGGCCATGGGCGTCGAGGTTCATCGGCAGGCCCAACACCCGCAGCAACGGCGGCGACGCCAGATCCTTGTGAAGATCGGCGTGCCGACTGAGAACCGTGACAACGTAGCCCGCATCAACCAGCGTGCGAACCAGATTTTTCCCGACAAAACCCGTTCCTCCTGACACCAGGACACGCGGCTTGCTTGAGAGAGTAGCGGTATTGGCCATAGTCATACGATACACTTAATTCAGCATTCTTCCTGAGAAAAGGTTGATACGCTTTGAACGCTCTGGCATATTGATTGCTCTCTTTTTTGCTGGTGCAGCACCATACGACTGGACTCTTGAAGGAGGCACCATGGACAAGGACAAAGCGATCGACTCGGACCATGAAGTTAAAGCCGACATCAAGGAAGCCGCCGGCATAGCAACCATCGAGAAAGGAAGAGATTGGGCCGCTAAAACGGAAAAGGGCACTGGACCCTCCACTCAGACGCCTGAAGACGTGGATGACGACCTTCTCGACATGCCGCAAGATTAAGGCAGTAATCGCAACCCGGTACGGCGGACAAATTCTTCGTAGGTGATTGGCGGCCCTGCCTTTGCGCTTGCCTTGTTCATCTGCCAATGCACCCATGTCCGCCCCGTCGTTGCATCGCGGACCACTTTATACAGGTGGGTCGGCACCGCGACCCGCCCCGCCCGGGCGGATAGCAGCCGGTCATCATAGACAGGACCGGTGAAAATATGAACATCGCCGGCCGCGCGCATTACGTACTTGCGCGTGTCCTGCTCGATCTGGCTCCAGGCCCCCGCATTGTGCGTCTGATTCTGTGGAACCATATTGGCAAGCGAAAAGCTCTGTGTCATTGCCTGAAGGCTATGCATGTCAGCCGCCGGCGCCATGTGCCCGCGAGAATACCCAGAGTTTCGATAATCGTCCAGTTCCGCGCGTTCAGTCTTCGGCAGCCGGGCATCTGCGTAAAATTGATCTATCCGTTCTATGCTCGAAGCACGCAACAGCATTCCGCGGTTGATGCGCTGAGCAACGAATACAGGCGTCCTGGTCTGACCGCTGTGCAGGATGGCAAAGGACGAAAAGCACAGTTCGCGGAGCCCCTTGCCGCCAGGAACGGCCGGAAGCCGGCCCTCTGGAAAGAACTGGGGACACTGGACAAAGTGCGTTTGAACCAGCGATCCCGCAGGAACTTCCTGCGTAGCCACCTGGTCCTGCTCATGGCCAGGCAACCCAAGCTGCCGGAGGATAGGCTCGATCGGTAGTTGCTCAACTAATTGTGGGTTGAGTGCACAACTCGCAACGCTAAATGCGGTAATGGTGGAGGCGCTTAGTGCCTTCAGGAAGCTGGCAAGGCGGCCGGCAGATACCTTGCTTGGTTTTGATGTGGTGGTGTTGCGTCTTTTACGGGAAACTGGCTTCTTCTTGCTCGTCATTCTGCTACGGTTGAAATACTGCGAGGTAAGTCCAGGCGGCTGGCCTAGTTGGCTGGAGGAGTCACCATGTACTTACCGCCCCCCTTGAAATTGGCGTCCTGCATTTCAACAATACAGCGTGAATTCCCATAAAAGACCACTTTACCGTCGCGCGCCATGATGACCGCCGCCTCGGTTGCAGAGTAAACAGCCGCATATTCGTAACAGGTAAAGCCATAGGTATTGCCGGACTTTTCTTTGGGCGGCTCGCCCATCGCCTCGAGTATTGGTTTGAGCTCTTGTCCAATATCGACAGAATACAAGACGGACTGTAATTTTTTCTGCCGCTCGTCGCCAACCGCCGTCGTAGCATCTGTACCGCCCAGCGTTGTTTTTGCGACGTTATAGCCGGCTTCCGCCATTTGCCCCGCCATCATTGGGGTGCAGCCGGATAAGGCCGTGATGCCGATTGCCCCTGCGACGACGGCCAGTAAGGAAATTGTCCTGTTTATTGCTTGCATGTATGCCCTCTCGCACCAATCTGGCATAGTTTGCCGTCTGCCATAGTAACCCTGCATTCAACCTGGCTCAAACGGCTCGATCAAATCAAACGGTGCGCGCTATGTCGGCCCCAGCAGCGGTCAATTTTTCAATGACGACATCGCACTCCCTGGCGTCCCTGGGATGTACAATCAGCGACCATTGACCCGCTTCCGTGGCCGTCTTGACCCGTTGGATGACGATCTGATGATCTGGCCGCGACGTGATCAAGCCCCCCAGCAGCAGCCCCGCTATCGAGCCCAGAAAGATGATTGCCATGGCGCTCAGACCGGGGGAACTGTCAATTGCGGGAATATCGGCTGCATAAAGCGCAAACCAGACGAGGATACCTGCGACCAAGCCTGCCAGCCCAAGCATTGCATGGGCACGTATTGCCGTCCTGGCAACGCCTTGCGGTTCGGGCTCCAGTTTTTTTGCGTAGTCCCTCTCGTACGGCTCCACAAGCAACACCTGCGTGCTCTGAAGGCCTGCGGCCGATTTCAGGAAGTCGGCCGCCGAAAGCGCCTGCGACTCCGAGTCGAACACCGCGGCGATCTTGGTCGTGGCCTTTTCACCAAATAACATTTGCCATTTCATAGAGGTTCCTGGACCGACCGGTCGGTTGTGATGACATGGGTCGATTCAAGCAAGCGGCGTTCCCGGGCCTGGTGCCGGGCTGCGCCGCCATATGACTACGCCTCTAGATGGAATCCCCTGGCGTTAATGTCCGGACGTAGGATCGATCTTCTCGTTGGAGTGAAAGATCGAGGGGTCTTCCTTGCCTGTGACGCTAAGAATGCCGGCCAGACCCTTTTCGACCCGCGAGAGCGCATGGTCTACAAGGATGTAATTGCCGGGGACGTCGACCTTGAACTCCACCATCGTAGCGCCACCGGGTGGAACCAGCGTGGTTTGCACATCGGTCAACGGAGGACTGGTCAGCGATGCTTGGTCGTAAACCTTGTCGAATACCTCGCCGATGACATGGAAGCTGGACGTGAGGTTGGGGCCGCCTACACCGAAGAAAATGCGCACTGTTTCGCCTACCGTGGCTTGCAGCTTGTACTTGTCGCTAAGCGCGTGCATCGATCCGTTGAACATCAAATGTTCCGGATTTTCGTCCAGCAGTTTCTCGAGGGAGAACTCCTGCAGTCCTTGTGATCCGTGCTTTTGCGCGGTATAGAGTTCACCCTGCATGACATAGAACTCGCGGTCCACTTTGGACAAGCCGCCTTCCGGTTCCACAAGAATCATCCCATACATACCGTTGGTAATATGCTGAGCCACCATAGGCGTAGCGCAATGGTAGACGAACAAGCCTGGATGCATTGCCTTGAACGTGAAGCTCTTGGTTTGGCCGGGAGCCACCTGCGTGACTGCGGCACCACCCCCCGGGCCCGTGACAGCGTGAAAATCCACCGAGTGGATGTGAGTAGCTTCCTTGGAGTTGGTCAAGTTTACCGTGATGGTGTCGCCCACCCGGACCCGCACAAACGGCCCTGGCACCTTATTATTGAATGTCCAGTACTTATAGGTGCTGCCCGTCGTTAGTTGACCCTCTACTTCAGTGGTTTCCAGGTCGAGGGTGACTTTCATGGGCGCGCGCGCACCGACCGGCTCGCCGACCGAGGTAGGGTTCTGGGATACATCCAAAGCAGTGCTTACGACGGCCGCCTGGGGATCGCCCACAATCAGCTTGCCGAACATGCCTGCTGCCTTATGGCCAGGCAAGGTACACAAATACTCGAATGTACCGCTCTTGGTCGCCCTGAACACAATGGCCGTGGACGCGCCTTTGCCGACGAGTTGGTCCGATTTGGCGCCGAATTCCGGTACAGCAATATCGTGTATGGCGCCGTCATCGTTAATGACGTTGATTTGCACGACGGCATTTTCCGGCACTTTGAGGTCGGGGTTGATCTGACCCGAAATGGCGCCTGCGTCACCGATGAATACCAGCTTGCCATCGGCAATGCTAGTGCGAAACGTGAAGGTGACGTCCGGCGTATACGTTACGTTACCTCGCGCGGGATTGACTTCAGCGGCAGCGGACGGCGCCGCCCACCCGACTGAAAGGGCAAACGCTATAAATGCGAAAAACAGTTTCATGGGACCCCCCCTGATAAATAAAATCTGTCGCGTCTCACCACCGGCGCAGCCTGCTACGCCTGCAATGCGCGACCGATGGAATATACATCGTTCTCCGGAATATGTGGGGTATTGCCGTCGGTTCATTTCGACCCGTTACATCCATCCCAAATTCCCGCTTCCAACCCTTCCTTCAAATCCAATGAAAAGCTGCGAGACCTGCTTATGCTTCCGGTTTGCTTCGCCAGCGGTCGCCGTAATGTTCACCTTCCGCTTGCGATCGTGGCGACGCCGTGCGCCCGGCAATTCCTTTCGTGGTTGTGCAGCGATGCACGCAGATTGTTGCCAATAACCGACATACTTACGCCGGGCCATGCACAAGGTGGTTCCGCGACGCGCATAATGCATTTTCTGCATAAGTTTGGCAATAATCCATTGTAGGTGTATAACTTGCTTACCTCACTGCAGCATAGGAAAGGGGTAGTGTAGCGACACGCATCAGAAAAACAGCCTATTCGGGACGTCCTGCCACCCGCGGCAGACCACAGAGGAGCGCTTCATCATGCAAGATTCGGGGATATATCGAATACTTAAGATTGTGAGCTTTGTTGTTCTGGGATTGGGAGGGGCGGCCATCTGCTATGCCGCCGTGATCGCCGGGATGTATTGGTCCGGTATCGGTGTATAGGCGGAGGCGGACATGAATAAAAAACAGACTCGCCTATTCGCCGTGGCTTCGACCGGCATTGCGGTCCTGGTCCTTCTGGTGTTGACCGTAGACACCCATCGCCAGTTTCCAGCACTGACAAATTCCCAGAACATCACCGAGAGCGTGATTCGGGGACAGAATGTCTGGCACGCCAAAAACTGCATCAACTGCCACACTATGTTGGGCGAAGGCGCTTATTATGCCCCCGACCTCACCAAAATCACACAGCATCGCGGCACGCCCTACCTGACAGCTTTTCTTAAAGACCCGTCCCAGTTCTACGACGAACAAAAACATCGCCGATTGATGCCCCAGCAAGACCTGACGGACGAGAACATCGCGGACCTGATTGCTTTCATGGATTGGGTCAGCAAAGTCGACAACCAGGGCTGGCCTCCGCGCCCCATCCTCGTCACGGGTGGGTCCATACCGGGTACCGACCTTTCCGTTGCGCAGCAGGCAGATCGCTCTGCAAGCGGCGCTTCCGGTGAATTGCCGCCGGGAGCCAGGCCGGTTGCAAGCGGAAACGATCCCATTGCACTAGGTGAAGCGCTCTTCAGTTCGGTGACACCGACCTGTAACGCCTGCCATTCCACCGCGCCTGGTGTGAACCTGGCGGGTCCCACCCTGGCTGGCCTTTCGACCCGGGCGCAGGTAACAATTGCATCGCCCGAATACAAGGGAAAGGCCAAAACCGTTGAAGAGTTCATTCAAGAGTCCATCGTGGAGCCCAGCGCCTATCTGCATCCCGGCGCCATGTATTCGGCCGGCGGCACGTCATTCATGCCCACCACCTATGGAAAGGACCTGACACCGGAACAGATTGCCCATCTGGTGGCCTACCTGGCAAGCTTCAAATAGTAGGCCAGAAAATCGGATACGACATAGAAAAATTGAGGAGTCGCCATGCGCTATAAATCGCAATCTGTTGCCTACTGGTATTTCGCACTCGCCCTGATCCTGTTCGGCCTGCAAATCGTGTTCGGCCTGTTATCAGCGACCAAATACCTCGGTCCCGATCCGCTTCTGAATATCATGCCGTTCGATGTCACGAAGACGATACATACCAATCTGCTCATTGTGTGGCTCCTCACGGGATTCATGGGCGCCACCTACTGGATGGTCAGTGATGAATCGCGCGGCGAAATCTATAGCGTAAAGCTGGCCTATATTCAGTTGGGACTATGGGCCGTGATGGGTGTGTCGGCGATCATCGGTTATTTCTTTCGCTACGGCACGGGAAACAAATTCCTCGAACAGCCACTGCCGCACAAGATAGTCATCGTGGTCGTGATGCTCATGTTTCTGTACAACGTAGGCATGACGATAAAGCGGTCAGGGCGCTTCACCACGACCGAAGGCGTGCTGTTGTTGGGATTGGGAAGTTCCGCCCTGCTTTACCTGCCCGCCCTTCTGCACTACGAAAACTACATCGTATCCATCTATTACCGGTGGTGGACCATACACCTGTGGGTGGAAGGCGTGTGGGAAATGATACAGGCGTCTTTCCTGGCTTACTTGCTGATTCGCCTATCGGGCGCTGACCGCGAGGTCATGGAGAAATGGCTTTACGTCATAGTCGGGCTGGTATTCATAGGCGGCATACTGGGCACCGCTCACCATTACTACTGGATAGGTGTACCTACCTATTGGCTTCCCCTGGGCGGCTTTTTCAGTGCGCTGGAACCCTTGTCACTGCTGGGCATGGCCATGTATGCCTATGCCGCCATGCGGCGCTCCGGCGTCAACCATCCCAACAACCTGGCTTTGCACTGGACGTTGGGCAGTGCCATTTTCGGCTTGTTCGGCGCAGGCCTTCTTGGCCTGGCGCATACCTTTCCTGATATCAACAAATGGACTCATGGCACGCTTATTACCGCAATGCATGGACATGCCGCATTCTATGGTGCCTATGCGATGGTCGTCATGGCCATGATTTCCTACGCCATGCCCTCCATGATGCGCACACCCAACGAGCGCGGCACCAGCGTCGGCTATTGGGCATTCTGGCTGCAGGTCAGCGGCATGTTCGGCATGACCCTGTCATTTGCCACTGCCGGCATCGGACAGGTCTATCTCGAGCGGGTGCTGGGCATAGGCTACCTCGATGTGCAGTTAAAAATCCAGATCCACTTCGTCATGCTAATCGCGTGCGCATCCTTGTTCGCCGTCGGCGTGGGCCTGTTCATCTATGATTTTTTCCGCCATATCCCCGGCTCCCGTACAGCGGATACGACAATAGGTTCACCGTTGCACGCCTCGCCGGCGACCAGCACGAGGGTCAACTAGTTGAATGAACCGGGACATCGCAACAGCTTCATCGGCCTCGGTGCTTCCTTTACCCGTGAGGACACCGCGTCGTTGGCAGATCCGTTGACGCCGCCGATGCCGGAGCATGCGTCACAACCGTTCTACATGCCCTCCGGCAACGAGATTGCCGTATTTGAACAATGCCATGCCAATCAGTTGGCGGTAATGCTCAAAGGGCCGACAGGTTGCGGCAAGACGCGTTTCGTGGAACATATGGCCTGGCGACTGGGCCGGCCGCTTGTCACCGTGTCCTGCCACGACGACCTGACCGCCAGCGACCTCGTTGGCCGTTTTCTTATCCATCACGACCACATGGCATGGCAGGACGGACCGCTGGCCAGCGCCGCGCGCCAGGGCGCCATCTGCTATCTGGACGAGGTGATCGAGGCGCGTCAGGATACCGTCGTTGTCCTGCACTCGCTCACAGACCACCGCCGCACCTTATCCCTGGAGAAAACGGGCGAGCTCATCCACGCCGATCCAGGTTTCCAGCTTGTCGTGTCCTATAACCCCGGCTATCAACGCATGTTGAAAGACATGAAGCCCAGTACCCGGCAAAGGTTCGTCGCGCTGGATTTCGATTTCCCGCCGACAGACCGCGAAATTGCCATTGTGCTGCGTGAAGGCGGAACCGATACCGCAACGGCGCACGCGCTGGTCACATTGGCCCATAAGCTCCGCGGCTTGCATGACAGGGGGCTCGTTGAGGTGCCCAGCACACGGCTCCTGGTGGCGACCGCCAAGCTTATCGCCGGAGGCATTCCCTTGCGACAGGCCTGCTACGTGGGTTTGGTGGCACCGCTATCGGACGATGTGTCCCTGGCAGGAGCCATGCGCGATCTGGTGGACCTGACGTTCGTCTAAGCCAGCACGGAGGCAGTTTATGGCGGAAGCCGAAGATGTCATCACCGATGCGGCACGCCATGCAACGATATTCGCACGGCAAGTGTGGAGGCGCCACCAGGACACGTCGAATACGCCAAAAATCGTACAGCTTGCCGAAGTTGCCGATCGCGTGGACTTGTTGATCGGCGCCGTATTCGGCATTCACTACCCCCTGCGTACCGCACAGGCGCCAGCTGCGCGCACCCTGCTGGCCAGAATGTTCCGACGTAGTGACCTGCCTTCCCCGAACCAGGCGTTGCCATCAACTGACGGACGTTCTCTATGGTTGCCGGCAGACGTCCAGAGTAGTGATTATGATGCGAGTCTGGAACAATTCAGGACGATGGCCCTGCAACAGGCCATGCGCGCGTTCCGCGGTAACGCGCGCATGATCGCAAACCTGCCCTCGTCCCTGGAGCGTGATACCTGTCTGATCGTCGAAGCCTGCGCTAGCGATCAGGCCCTGATTGCCATGCTGCCCGGCCTGGAACCCGCCATTGATGCGCTGCGTCGCAAGGCATTGGGCGCCCGGCCGCCCTTGACCACCATCTCGCCTCTTTATCATCCGCTTGAACGGTTGTTGCGCTCCATACTCGAGAGCCCATGCGCCACACCGCCAGCCGAACTGGCCGGTTGCATGGCGGCCACCGTAGTCATTGACCGGGGCCGGGAACTGGCGCTGCGCCTTGCCGCTATCGACATCTTGTCGCCGAAATGGGGCAAGACGGCGGTATACAAAGACCGCTGGACTGGCGATATCCAGTCGGACGCCCCCGGTGCAGGGGAGTTCAACGCGGCTGGCGGCACCTCGGATCGAGACGATACGCAAAAGCTCCGTAGTGCCAGGTTGCTTCGCCGGCCCAAGGTCCGCGATGCAATTGAAGATGAGGACGACGACGAACAGGGAGCATGGATGGTTCAGCCATCCCCGCCGAACGAGCACGCGGAAGATCCCATGGGGATGCAACGGCCCACGGACCAGGACGATCAGACGCCTCCGGAGGAGTTTGCCGATTCATTGTCGGAGCTGGCGGAAGCAAGGCTGGTATCAACACCGGGAAGTCCGAAGGACGTCCTGTTGTCAGACGATCCGCCCCAGGCCCACGCGGGACAGCAAGGCGAAAGCGCCGCCGACGCCACCTCGATGCAATTACGCTATCCCGAATGGGACTGCCGGATCAATGCTTACCGTGATCCAGGGGTAACTGTGCATTTATTGACACCTGGACTCGGCGCCCTGGAATGGGTGAAGGAAACACTCGACAAGCATCAAGGCATGCTGGCCGTCATACGGCGGCGCTTCGAGATGCTGCGTCCCGAACGCGTACGACTGCGCAAACAGCTCGAAGGCGACAGCATAGACTTGGCCGCGTATACCGAAGCGCTCGCGGACAGGCACGCGGGAATTGCCATGCCCCAGGGTCTCTACGAAAGCCAGAGGCCAGGCAAGCGGGATATGGCCATCATGCTGTTGATCGATATCAGTGGATCCACCGACTCGTGGCTGTCGTCCACGCAACGCGTCATCGACGTGGAGCGCGAGGCCTTGTTGCTGGTATGCGCCGCGCTGGAAGGCCTGAACGAACCCTACTCCGTCCAGGCATTTTCAGGCGAAGGCCCGCAGGGCGTTACAGTCAGCGCCATCAAGGGCTTTGAGGAACGCTACGATATGCAGATTGCCCAGCGCATCGCCGCGCTGGAGCCTGAGCGCTATACACGTACAGGTGCCGCCCTGCGCCATGCGAGCATGCTGCTCATGAAGCAACCGTCCCAGCATCGGCTCTTGATGCTGCTGTCGGATGGCAAGCCCAATGATGCTGATGAGTATGATGGACGATACGGCGTGGAGGATATGCGGCAGGCCGTCAACGAAGCAAAACTGCAGGGCATCTTCCCGTTCTGCCTGACTATAGATAGACAAGCCGCAAGCTATCTGCCGGCTGTATTCGGGCCGCGCCAGTATGCATTGCTGCCCAAGCCGGAATTGCTTCCCACTGTGCTGCTGGACTGGATGCGGCGGCTGCTTGCATGATGATCAGTCACGCCTGGCGTCGCCCCGCATCTTGCGTTACGCAATATGAGAAGGTGTTTGCTGGGCCAGACGTTCGCCGAGAAAGTCCAGGAATGAGCGTACTGCCGGCACGAGTCCCCGGCGCGATGCGAACACAGCGTGAACAATGCCCGGCTGGGGCGCCCAGTCGGGCAGGACATGGACCAGCCGACCGTCCGCAATCTCGTCGCGGCACATATAGTCGGGCAAAACCCCCATGCCTACGCCCCCGAGCACCGCGAACTTCAAGGTGAAAAGGTCATCGGCGACAAATACCGGTCTGTGCGACACGGCATACTGTGCACCATTAGGCCCGAATAACTGCCAAGTGGCACGTCCATCACTGACCGACATGGACACCGAATCCAGCAGCGAGAGATCACTGGGATCTGCCGGCGTAATCTGACGCTGGAGCTGTGTTGGGCTGGCGACAAGAAACGTGTGACTCAGCCCCAGATGCTTGATCACGGCGCTGCCACTATCGGCCAATGACACGCGAACCCTCAGCGCCACGTCTACGCCCTCTTCGATCAGATCCACAACATGATTGCTGACGCGCATGTGCACGTGGACCTCGGGGTACGTTAAGAGATAGTCGGACAAAATGGGCCCTACCGCGTTCTGTGCAAGCGTCACAGGGCACACCACCCGGATAAGCCCTCGCGGCCCTGACTGGACCTGCGCGACAGCGGCTTCGGCTGCCAGGGCTTCTTCGCGCATCGAGGCACAATGACGGTAATACAACTGGCCCACTGTCGTCAGGGAAATCTTTCGCGTCGTGCGCTGGAGCAGTCTTACCCCCAATTCGTCTTCAAGCGCGGCGACGCGACGCGATAAACGCGATTTGGGCACGCCCAGCGCCCGTCCCGCAGCGGCAAACCCTCCCTGATTCACCACCTCCGCAAAGTACATCATATCGTTCAGATCTTGCATCGCATATCCACTAGGCTTGATTTCAGGACAATCTATTGCATTTTTACAGTCTTATCAATAAACAGATGCTAATGCACAATGGATCCATGCATTGTTATTAAACCAATCTGGAGCAAATTCATGAAACTTCTACATGTCGATTCAAGCATCAACGGCGCCAACTCGGTGTCGCGCAAACTCACCAAAGACATCGTGTCCCAATGGATGGCCGACCACCCCAACACCCAGGTCGAATACCTGGATCTCGCAGCCGATACACCCAGTCACTTCTCACAAGACGCCATGGGTTTCCGCCTTCCCCCATCCGGCGCAACGCCGACCGAAGCGCAGCGTCAGGAGAATGAATTATCGGAAAAGCTGGTATCGCAATTCCTGGCTGCCGATGTGATTGTGGTCGGCTCGCCTCTGTATAATTTTTCGATCCCCAGCCAGCTCAAATCCTGGATCGATCGGCTGGCTCAGGCTGGCCGTACATTCACCTACACCGCAAATGGTCCGGAAGGGCTGGCCAAAGGCAAGACGGTCATCGCAGCGCTCAGCCGCGGCGGCATCTACTCCACCAGCGAAGCCGGCCGCGCCATGGAGCACCAGGAAAGCTACCTGAAGACGATATTCGGCTTCTTCGGCATCACCGACGTGCGGGTCGTGCGAGCCGAGGGCACTGACATGGGCGCCGAGAGCCGCACGAACGCATTGCAGACGGCTGATAAATGTATCAAGGTCCTGGCTACCAAATCATTTGACCCCAGCACGGCTGAAATGGCCGCCTGACGGTCATCACGCCTTGATCCTGCCCTCGTGCGTTTGCCCGGGCAGCGACAGCCCAATGTCAATCACGGGCTACAATCAGGCCAGACATCCCGACCCCGACCCAATCCTGGCTCGGGGCCGGGACGCACTGAAATGCCTGCCTATTGTGACCCCCCTCTCTTTTTCTTCCCTCCCGCTCTCGCGCGCCATACTCGACAATCTCGATAACCTTGGCTATCAAGCCATGACGCCTATCCAGGCGCAGGGCCTTCCGCTCATCGTCGAAGGCCGCGATCTCATTGCGCAGGCCAAGACCGGCAGCGGCAAGACCGCGGCATTCGGCCTTGGCATCGTCCATTCCTTGAATGTCGCCTTGTCAGCGACTCAAGCATTGGTTCTGTGTCCCACGCGCGAACTCGCCGAGCAGGTCGCCAATGAACTGCGTCGCCTGGCGCGTGCGTTGAGCAATACCAAGATCATCACGCTATGCGGCGGCACGCCCATACGTCCGCAAGTTGAATCGCTCAAGTTTGGCGCCCACATCATTGTTGCGACACCAGGCAGGCTGATGGACCACATCGACCGGAGTACGGTCGACTTGTCCCGCATAAAGACGCTGGTACTCGACGAGGCCGATCGCATGCTGGACATGGGTTTCTACGACGACGTCAATCACATTGTCAGCGCGTGCCCGACCCAGCGTCAGACGCTGCTTTTCTCAGCCACTTATGCCGACGACATCCGCAAGGCCAGTGCGCGTTTCCTTAAAAAGCCGGCCGAAGTGAAAGTGGAATCCGTGCATGATGCCAGCCATATCGAGCAAATTTTCTATGAGATCGATGCCGATCGCCGGCTTGCTGTGGTCGGCCAGCTACTTGAACATTTCCGCCCTGTGTCGACGCTGGCGTTCTGCAATACCAAGGCGCAATGTCGCGAGCTGGTCACCTATCTGGAGTCGCGGGGGTTTAGTGCCTTGTCCCTGCACGGCGACCTAGAGCAGCGTGAACGTGAAGATGTGCTGGTACAGTTCTCGAATCAAAGCTGCTCTGTGCTGGTGGCGACCGACGTGGCAGCGCGGGGGCTGGATATCCAGACGCTGGATGCCGTCATCAACGTCGACGTAACGCCGGATGCGGAAGTCCACATCCATCGTATCGGGCGCAGCGGTCGGGCCGGGGCCAAGGGCCTGGCGCTCAGCCTGTGTTCACCCGATGAAATGCGCTGGGCCAACCAAATTGAAAAATACCAGGGCCAGCCGCTGATATGGGTGAACCCCAAGACACTGAAGCCTGCGCCGGGTGGTCGGCTCAATCCTCCAATGATCACGCTTTGCGTGCAGGGCGGAAAGAAAGACAAGCTGCGACCCGGGGATTTGCTGGGCGCGCTGACCAAGGACGCCGGCTTCGCAGCCGACCAGATCGGGAAGATCAACATCCTGGAATTTGTAAGCTTCGTTGCGCTAGACAGACGTATTGCCCAGGAAGCCTACGATAAGCTGAGCAACGGCAATATAAAGGGCCGTCGCTTCAGGATGCGCTTTATGTCGGAACTCTGACGCCCGCTTCCGGCCTTATGGGTCAAAGGTGCTCTTTAAGCCAATGTCCCAGCTTGGCCGCCTTGGTACTAAGGTAGTTCTCATTGAAGGGATTGCGATTTACCTGGATGGGTATGCGCTCGACCACAGGCACGCCAAGACTTTCAAGTGTGCTCACCTTGCGAGGGTTATTCGTCATCAGCCGCAACGAGACAATGCCGAAGTGATCCAGCATGGGCTTGCACAAGTCGTATCGGCGCATATCGGCCGGAAAACCCAATTGCTCGTTCGCCTCGACCGTGTCGGCGCCCGCATCCTGCAATTGATACGCACGGATTTTGTTTACGAGGCCGATGCCGCGACCTTCCTGCCGCATATATAGCAAGGCCCCACGTCCTTCCGTAGCGATGGCCTTGAGTGCAGTTTCAAGTTGGGCGCCACAATCGCAACGCTGGCTGAACAAGGCATCACCCGTCAAGCATTCTGAATGAACGCGGGCCAGCACTGGCTCGCCATTATTGACGTCGCCCAATGTCAACATAAGATGCTCTTTCCCGGTGGCGGCCTCGACGAACACATGAATGCCGAACGTGGCCCAGGGAGTGGGCAGTTCGCTTGATGCAACGTAGCTGAGTTCCTGGACTGCAGGGGCGAGCTGTTCAATTGCTGCTTTTTCGATTTCCAATACGCCAGCGTCAGCGCCGTACATGGGCTGCATAAAATTTAACCTCGAAACGGAAGTACAACGGAGATTAACATTCTTCAATGCGCTTATGTCGCGGCACAGAAGGCCAACCGGCCCTTACGTCGAATTCCACTGGCGGTCTCCGGGCCGCCAGCCTGACTTCCATGATACTTCTGTGCTGCGGTCAGCAGTAGTGTCTCCAAACAGCTTTCACCGTCCCGCACAAAGGACAATCGCCGCTCAATGCCATCTGGCGCCTATGTCTGCCCAATACACGCAGTCGAAAAGCCAGATAAAATGAAGTCGTCCGGCAAGTTGGTGAACGCCAAGGCGCGCACTGGCCACTTTAACTTTGAAGATTTGTAATTTGAATACGACACCGATTGAATCCTGGGGCTTTCTCCATCCTGAATGCCACGGCGCCAAGGCACTGATGTTTTTCAGCTGGGACCTGGCCAAGACCATCGAGCAGCAATTTACCTTGCATGCCCAGTCGTCGTTGGCCATACAACTGTACGAAGCGCAAAAGGCGGTAGACCGCCTGCTTACCCAGTATGTCCAGATACAGGCCAATCCCGATGCATTTGAAGGTCAAAGCATCGAGCTGCACCTGGAAAGCGACGAGACCGACCCCGATACAGCGCCAGTCCTGGCTCTGCATACATCGCCCCACCTGGAACAGCTGATCATAGAATCGCAAGCCCAGCAACAGGCATCCCGCTCCATCAACTGAAAACGACGCATACCAAGCCGCATGCGCGGTCCATTACCGGAGTCCACATGACTACAAAGCAATGGGGCTATGAACGCGCCGACTGTCGCGGAAGCTTCGCGCTAAGCCTGTTCCTGGACGACATGGAGCGTCTCATTGAACATTACACCGGCCAGGCCGCAGCCCAACCCGAAGCGGTAATTTTCCAGGCGCAAGCCGCCGCCAATAAACTGGTGCAGGCCTATGAAAGGAATGCGCGCAACACCACTGCTTTCACCAAGCAGTCCATTGAGATCAAGTCAGTGGTGGATGCTGAAGGCGCCCTGCTGCTGGTTCCCATATTTTCCACCGGGTTGAAGCAAAAACTAGTCGAGCTGCTTAAGCGGAGCAACGAGACCAAGGTTCACTAAACCCCATCGCGCACCCATGTCACCTAAGATGCGTGTATGAAAACCACAATTATCCTGTTGAGTATCCTGGCGGCCACAGCAACCTGGTGGTGGAACACACGAGCCCGTCAAAGCGCGGGCAAACCCAGCTTCGGACACCAATTTCAGAATATTCTGAAATGCCTGGCCGCCGGCGCTGTCGTCTACTTTGCCCTGATGGCCTGCGCTGTGGTCTATTTAATGATTACGACATCCTAATCAATACTCCGGATGGCCCTATCCATGCAAAAAGCGAATAAAACTTGCAAGATTGCCTAAAATGAAATGTAATAGGGCTTACAAAACGTGGTATTTGTCCGCGAAATTGTAACTTGCGTCATAAACTTTTTTGATGCGGTACGAGTGCCACGGCCGCCGTTATCCGGGCCTTGAAAAAGCGTGTACCCGTTTTCCACTATGAGTCCCATCATGCCTGCTCCCGCCTTAAAAATACTGGCCGGCGTGCTGACCGCGTTAGTCGGCCACGCTGCGTTGGCGACGCCGACGCTATGGCCCACCAGTCCCTCACGGACCCAATTGCCAACACCCTACGGAAACCTGCACGTCGCCAATAACGAGTACGTGTATGAGTCACGCCTGCAAATCGACAATACTGATATTGATCCGATGGTGCAAGGCATCCTGAACATCACTTATGCGTTCAGCACACCGAATTCCCATGCAGCGCTCGTTTCAATCAATACAGGAAGTAATGCCTGTCCATACACGTACCGCTGGGTAGTACTTGAAAAATCCGGCTACAAGGTTTCGCCTGAGTTCGGGTCGTGCAATGATCAGATCAAGGTCACAGCAAAGGGGCGCAAGCTGACCATGCTGACCCCCAGCGCGCATACCCCCGACAAGGTAGACATGTACGTGTACGACGGCAAGACACTGAAGCACCGCAGTACACAACTCATTGCCGACAAAAGACGCTAGCCGCAACTGCCGATCGCGCCGCAAGCCGTGCAGAAGTCGCAACCGTCCTTCTTGATTACCGTGTGGTTGCCACACTCGTTGCATGTAGCACCTATCATTGCCGCATTCAACGACGAGCGCTGCGCGGGCTCGTCGGCCACGACACCCATGGCGTTGATGGGCATGCCCTCTTCCGTCAGAATGCCAAGCATGGCATACCGATGAATGACCAATTGCGCCACATAGGCGACCGTCGACGGATAATTTGCTTGTCTTTCGCTTCCAGGCACGCGCGCCAGGAAGTCGCCGCGAGGCTCGGCATAATTCAGGAGCTTGCGCAGCTTCATGCCGATCCAGGCCGGGTCCACCACGCGCATGTCGAGGCTGAGCAGTTTGCATAAGCCATCGAGGGCACGTGGATGAGCACCGGTCAGCCACATGCTGTAGGGACGCCGGCTGCCGTCGGGCATCTGCAGCTCCTTGAGCATCAGCACGAAGTCATCCTGCGTGGAGGGATTACGTACATCGGCTACCCACGCCAATGTTCCGTCGGTGCCGGTTTTTGGCTCATGCGGTGCAAAAAGCGCATTCAGCACCGGGCTTGGATCATTTTCCTGGGCGGCAAGTGCGCCCAAACTGTCGTAACGCCATGCCACAAGCCTGGCCAGCGCTGCCGTGGCGCTGGGTACCTGCACCAGCTCGCCACTTGGCGGCATGGGCATCTGGAAGCCGTCGCCGTAGGCGCTGGACAACACGGACAGCTTCTTGCGCAGCCAGCCTCTATCGTTGGCCCGCATATCGGTGGAAAGCGTCTTGGCAATGGCGTCCAAACCCCGCGGCGGCTGCCCACCCAATACCCAAACCTCGAAGGGGACATTAGCCTGATCGGCCACCACGACTGCAAATTCGCCCTGCGGCGTATGGATGGTCTCGCTGACCCACCCGGAAGCACCGGCTGGCAGTCCCGGGCGAGACGGCCAGCGCAAGGACGCGAGCGGCGGCGACATGGCGACTTCGGTGAGCACCAGGCGCTTGTCCTGCTCTGACAACGTGATGGGCTGTGGATTGCTGGCTTCGGCTGCCGCCCCGACCGACAACACGGCCCCAAGAATACTGTTCGGCCGATAGGTGGTGATGCCTTTGAGGCCTCGGTGCCAGGCCTGGAGATAGAGATTCTTAAATTCGTCGTAGGGATAATCGGCTGGTACGTTGACCGTCTTTGAAATCGCAGCGTCGACATACGGAGCCACAGCAGCAACCATAAGCATGTGGTCGATGGCCGAGATTTCCAGCGCAGAGACAAATGCCTCTGGGAGCTTGTTGACATCGCCGCCCAGCGCCCGGTAGATGCGGTAAGCGTGATCCTCGACCGTATAGTCTTTTTTGCTGCCGTCGGCCATGCGCTTCATGCGGTTGTAATACCACGAGAATGCGGGCTCGATGCCATTGGAGGCGTTATCGGCGAACGCCAGGGAAATGGTGCCTGTAGGGGCAATGGAGGTAAGGTGGGAGTTGCGTATGCCGTGCGCGCGAATCGCATCCTGGATGTCGGCGGGCAGACGCGACGCGAAACCGCCTTGTAGGTATTTTTCGGTATCGAGCAAGGGGAACGCGCCCCGCTCTTTGGCCAGATCAATGGACGCTTCGTAGGCAGCGTCGCGCATTTCGCGCGCCATGTCGGCCGCGAGCTCACGACCCTGATCGGTGTCGTAACGCACGCCCAGCATGATGAGCGTGTCGCCCAGGCCCGTAAAACCTAGACCCAGCCGACGCTTGGCATCGGCCTCGCGCTTTTGTTCGTCGAGCGGCCATTTGGTGGCAATGAGCACATTGTCGAGCATGCGAACAGCAAGCTTCGTTGCTTTGCGCATCTGTTTGAAATCAAACGCGGCATTGGCCGTGAATGGCGCGGTCACATACGCCGTCAGATTCAGGCTTCCCAGGCAGCAGCAGCCGTAATCGGGCAAGGGTTGTTCGCCGCAAGGATTGGTGGCTTCAATGGTCTCGCAATAGGAAAGATTGTTCTCAGCATTGATGCGATCAAGATACAGCACACCTGGCTCTGCCGCCGCGTAGGTGCTTTGCATGATCAGATCCCACACTTCGCGCGCCTGCACCTTGCGATAGACCCATAGCCCATCGTCGCGAAGGTAGGCCCCGCTGCTTTTCAGGTCGACATTCGGTTCGTTGGCGTGAGTGAGCTCGAACGATGCGTCGGCTTCGACCGCCTGCATGAAGGCGTCGGTGACGCCGACGGATACGTTGAAGTTGTTCAATTGACCACGCTCTTGCTTGGCCGTGATGAATTCCATGACATCGGGATGCGTCACATTGATGACCGCCATCTGGGCACCACGGCGGGCACCGGCGGATTCGACGGTTTCGCATGAGCGATCGAAGACTCTCATGTAGGAAATCGGACCGGAAGCGCTGCTGCCCGTGCCTTTTACCATTGCACCACGAGGCCGGATTGCTGAAAAGTTGTAACCCACGCCACCGCCCCGCCGCATGGTTTCGGCTGCCTGGGCCAACGCCGTATAAATGCCAGGCTTGCCGTCGACCCGTTCGGTGATGGAGTCGCCTACGGGCTGCACGAAACAATTGATCAGCGTGCTTTGCAGATCAGTACCGGCTGCGCTGTTGACGCGGCCCGCCGGAATAAAGCCATGCTGCATCGCCCATAGAAATTCTTCGGCATACTTCTTGCGCTGCTTCGGTTCTTCGACCTGGGCCAGCGCATTGGCCACTCGGCTGCGCACCTCGGTAATGCTGGTTTCACCACCCTTGGCATACTTTTCGATAAGAACCTCCGTAGAGATATCTTGCGGCTGAGCCAGCGCAATAGCGGTGTTTTCCATTTGTTGCATGCTTTGATCCTTGGTCTGTCCGAGTCCGCTTCGTAGACAGCATGGTCGACAGCGGTGGTAATAAATAGCTAATCGCAAGACGGTACCATATCCCCCCACGCGATCCAATGACCTTCATCAAGGAGTGCCTGCCGTCATCCCGGCGGTCTCCATCACGATACGCAGCAAATAGGCGGCGAGCGCCAGGACGGCGATACTCGCGGCCCAGATTCCCACCAGCCAGGCTACGCGTTTAAGCCACGACGGCCGCGCTGCCTTGATGTCGTTTTCCGGCATCAATGGTAGCCATCCTGTGCCGTCACCTTACCCCTGAATACGTAATAGGACCAAGCGGTATACATCAGTATAAGCGGCACGATAAGCAAGGCGCCTACCAGCGTGAAACCCTGGCTCTGCGGAGGGCCGGAAGCATCCCAAATGCTGATATCGGGCGGAATGATATTGGGCCACACGCTGATCCCCAGGCCGCTATACCCCAGGAATACCAGGGCCAGTGTCAGCAGAAAGGGGGCTGCGTGAGGGCGGTTGTTCAGAGACCGCAAAAGAAAGTAGACCGCCAGTAGCACCAGCAAAGGCACGGGTGCGAACCAGAACAGGTTCGGCAGGCTGAACCATCTTTGCGCAATGTCGCTATGCGTGAGAGGCGTCCAGATGCTCAGCGCGACGATGACGGCGAGCAACGCCAGCGTCAGTGGCCTTGCCAACTGCAACATGCGGTCCTGCAGAGGACCTTGTGTCTTGAGGATGAGCCAGGTGCACCCCAACAGAGCGTATGCCACGATCAGACCCAGTCCCGTAAAAATCGAAAAAGAACTAAGCCAGTCCAACGCGCCCCCTGCATAAGAGCGATTCACAACGTTGATGCCATGGATATAGGCGCCCAGCGTCACGCCCTGGAAAAACGTAGCCGCGATGGAACCGCAGATGAACGCCTTGTCCCAAAGATGGCGCCGATGCGCCGGCGCCTTGAAGCGAAACTCGAAGGCGACACCACGAAATATGAGTCCGAGCAACATGAATATGAGCGGCAGCATGAAGGCGCTGAGGATTACAGAGTAAGCCAATGGAAATGCCGCCAGCAGTCCAGCGCCGCCAAGCACCAACCAAGTTTCATTACCGTCCCACACTGGAGCGACCGTATTCATCATGACATCGCGATCTTCCTTACCCGTGACGAACAGGTACAGTATTCCGATACCAAGATCGAAGCCGTCCATCACGACATACATGAGGATGCCGAACAGAATGATAATTGCCCATATAAGAGCCAGATCGATACCCATGGTTCTACCCTCGATTCATGCTGACCTGCGCACGGGATTCGTCGGCGTCCGGTGCCGCCGACATCGGCCGACTCGGCGTGTTATGTTCGCCCGGCCCACCTTCCGGTGGTGCTTCCATAGCGTTCAAGACGGGCCCCTTGCGTATCAATGCCAGTATGTATAGCGTACCCGCACCAAATAGAACGAAGTAGACGACAACGAATAGAGCCAGGGTAATCCCCACTTCAAGCGCCCCATGCGGTGTGACTGCATCGGCCGTACGCATCACGTTGTAGACGATCCATGGCTGGCGCCCTATTTCGGTCGTAAACCAGCCTGCCAGTATGGCGACAAGACCACTGGACCCCATGTACAGTGAGTACCGCCATAGCGCCCTGGACTGGTATAGTCGACCGCGCATGCGGGCTGCGAAGGCCCATAAGGCAAGCGCTATCATTAATATGCCCAGCCCGACCATGATGCGGAAGGTCCAGAACACAACCAGTGCATTGGGCCTATCGTTTTTAGCGAACTCTTTGAGGCCGGCGAACTGGCCGGTCCAGCTGTGAGTCAATATTAAACTGCCAAGGTGGGGAACTTCCACGGCAAAGTGATTCTTTTCCTGTTCCATATCGGGCCAGCCGAACAGGGTCAGCGGGACACCCTCTTCGCTCGGCCCATTTTCCCAATGCCCTTCAATTGCCGCAATCTTGGCGGGCTGGTGCTTGAGCGTATTCAGGCCGTGAAAGTCTCCAATGACGGCTTGCAGCGGCGCCACGACAAGAATCATCCACATGGCCATGGACAACATCTTGCGGATGGCCTGGTTGTCGTTATTGCGCAGCAGATGCCAACTGGCCGACGCCCCCACCATCAGGGCGGTCGCCAAAAAAGCAGCCACACCCATATGCGCGAGACGGTAAGGGAACGAGGGATTGAAAATAACGGCCAGCCAGTCGACAGGCACGACGCGTCCGTTGATGATCTCATAGCCAGCCGGCGTGTGCATCCAGCTATTGGAAGCCAGTATCCATGTCGCGGATATCAAGGTACCTAGCGCAACCATGATGGTGGACAGGAAATGCAAGCCTGGGCCGACACGGGACCATCCGAAGAGCATTACACCCAGGAAACCTGCCTCCAGGAAAAAAGCGGTCAGGACTTCATAGGCAAGCAGCGGCCCGGTTACGCCTCCCGCAAAATCCGAAAAATAGCTCCAGTTGGTGCCGAACTGGTATGCCATGACCAGCCCCGACACCACGCCCATGCCGAAATTTACCGCGAAGATCCTGATCCAGAACTGGTAGAGGTCGCGATATACGGTATTTTGCGTCTTGAGCCAACACGCCTCCAGTACTGCCAGGTAGCTGGCAAGACCTATCGTGATGGCAGGAAACAGAATGTGGAACGAGATCGTAAAGCCAAATTGGATACGAGCTAATAATAGCGCGTCGACATCCATACAGAACCCCTCGATGGCGCGTTGCCCGGAACGATTGAAACACGCTTCCTGGAGTCTGAAATAGTACACCTATCCTTAGGAAAGATTTGGCAGCGAGCCTGGCGGCCAGGCTCGCTTCAGTGCATCAATGATTGTTTCTCGACTCACCCCGTTGCTGGACGATGTCCAGGTATTGCGTTGCCGGTTCCAGGCAGGCACCGGTAGCGTGCTGCCCGACCATGCCCCGATACATTTCTTCCCAAGGCGTCTGGTTCACCAATTTCGGTTTCACCCAGGCTGCCCTTCTTGTTGCCAGCTCCTCGTCGGACACCAGCAGGTCCACGCGGCAGTTGTTCAAGTCGATACGGATCATGTCGCCGGTGTTGAGCAGGGCGAGACCGCCGCCGATTGCCGCCTCGGGTGTCACGTTGAGGATGGACGGACTGGCCGATGTGCCACTTTGCCGACCGTCACCCATAGTGGGCAAGGTTTCAATACCCCTGGAAATCAACGACGCCGGAGGCTGCATGTTTACCACTTCAGCCCCTCCCGGGTAGCCGATAGGCCCGCAATTGCGGATAACCAGCAACGTCATTTCGTCGACGCCGAGGTCCGGATTTTCGATCCGGTCATGATAGTCTTCGGGACCCTCAAAGACGACCGCCTTCAAATCGACAACGTTGGGATGCGCGGGATCCGATAAGAAGCGCGCACGGAACTCCGCATCGATGACGCTGATCTTGATGACGGCGCTATCAAACAGATTGCCGCTGAGCACGATATACCCTGCGTCGTCCAATAAGGGGCTTTGGTAGCGGCGAATAACATCGCGGTCGGGTTCCTGGACGCCCTCAAGGTTTTCTTGGATGGATTTCCCGGTTACCGTCAGCGCAGCGCCGTTCAGCTTGCCCGCCAACAGCAGTTCCCTCATGACAGCGGGAACGCCGCCAGCGCGGTGAAAGGCCTCGCCAAGGTAACGCCCGGCCGGCTGGCAGTCGACCAGCAAGGGAATTTTGGGTCCCAGGCGCTGCCAGTCGTCTAGCGTATGGTCCACGCCCATGTGACGCGCAATGGCAATCATGTGGATGGGACAGTTCGACGAGGCGCCCAGCGCCGCCGCGGCGACCACGGCATTCTCGAACGCTTCCTTGGTCATGATGTCCGACGGACGCAAATTTTCGTGCACCATGCCGACAATACGGCGACCGGTCTCATAGGACATCCAGCCACGCTCGCGATAAGGCCCAGGTATCGCCGCGCAACCTGGCAAGGACATGCCCAGCACTTCCGCCAGTGAATTCATGGACAGCGCGGTGCCCATCGTATTGCAGTGCCCAACAGAAGGCGCAGACGATGCGACGTTATTCATGAATTCGTCATAATCGATTTCACCGGCCGAGAAGCGCTTGCGTGCATCCCAGACCACGGTTCCGGATCCGGCCAGCTTTCCTTTCCACCAACCGTCCAGCATCGGTCCACCCGATAGAACGATGGCCGGTATATTGACGGTGGCCGCCGCCATCAGGCAGGCGGGCGTCGTCTTGTCGCAACCGGTCGTCAGCACGACACCATCTAGGGGGTAGCCATGCAGGACCTCCACCAGGCCCAGGTAGGCCAGGTTTCTGTCCAGCGCCGCGGTCGGACGCTTGCCGGTTTCCTGGATAGGATGAACGGGAAACTCAAGAGGAATGCCGCCCATGTCCCGTATGCCGTCCCGAACCCGGGATGCCAGTTCTATATGGTGGCGATTGCAGGGAGATAAGTCTGATCCAGTTTGGGCAATCCCGATAATGGGCTTGCCCGATTGCAGTTCTTCCCGGGTGATTCCGTAATTCATATAGCGTTCGAGGTACAGGGCCGTCATCCCGGGATCCGACGGATTATCGAACCACCGGCGACTACGCAGCCGAGCACTGCCAGGTGTTGTCATGACAACATTCCCCTTGAGTAGATTTAAAAATAGTTGATGAGAATTACAGCGCCTGCGCTTTCTTGGCTTCGGCCATGATGGCGTCCACGGTCGGCGCTCCGATCTTGACCTTCAAGTCGGCAAGAATCGGAGTAAGGTCTTTGCGTATCTTTTCCTTTTCTTCCGATGAGAACTCGGATACTTTCACGCCCTTTTCCTTCAAGTAAGTGAGAGCGGCAATGGCAGCTTCACGGCTGATTTTGCGTTGGAACGCCTGGGATTCCTTGGCTGCCTGGCGAAGCACGCCCTGCTCATCGGCCGACAAGCCGTCCCACCACTTCTTCGAAGCCAGCAAAACGAACGGTGTATAGACATGGTTGGAAATCGTCAGGTAAGGCTGGACTTCGTAAAATTTGCTGGTCTGGATGGTGCTCAAGGGATTCTCCTGGCCATCGACGGTCTTGGTTTCGAGCGCCGTGAACAACTCGGTGAATGGCATTGGGATCGCGTTGGCACCCAATCCCTTGAATACGCTCAGCGCTACCTGGTTCTGCATCACCCGCAGCTTGATGCCATTAAGATCTTGCGCCGTATTAATAGCGAGGCGCGAGTTGGTGATATTGCGAAAACCGTTTTCCCAGTACAGCAGACCAATCAGTCCCTTGTCTGTCAATTTATCAAGCAGTTTCGTGCCTTCGGGCCCATCCAGGACATAATCAGCAACCTTTTCGTTATCGAACAGGAAGGGCAAGTCGAACACGCCGAATTCCTTCACCATGCCTGCCAATGGAGCGGTTGACACGAATGTCATTTCCTGGGAGCCGCCGATCAAGGCATTTTGCATCTGTTCGTCCGAGCCCAACGAGCCGTTTCCGTAGGTCTTCACATTCATTTTTCCGCCGCTGAGGCGGCCAACCTGCTCGGCGAAATGACGCGTCGCCTTACCGGTCGGGCTGTCATCGGCCAGACCGTAGCCGAAACGGATGATGCGGTTCTTAATGTCTTGGGCCATGACCGATTGGGCCGAAAGGCCCAAGGCGGCGACGGCGGTAAAGCCCAGCACCATATTTTTCAAACTGAACGATTTTTTCAACGACAACATGTTTCCACCCTTTTAATTGATTTGATACTAGTAGAACCAGCGCAACGGGGCCAATACTATTTCTGGAAACACAACCAGCATTGCGATCAGCCCCGTATACGCCAAAACATATGGCCACACACCTTTTATGATGTCTTCCATTCTGATCCTAGCGACGCCGCACACGACGTTCAGGACAGTACCCACCGGCGGCGTCAACAAGCCGGTACATCCCACCATTATGAAAATAACGCCGAAATAGGTCGGGTCGATTCCCGCTTGCTTGATGACCGGCATCAGCACCGGCGCCAGGATAAGAATGGTTGGCGTCAAGTCCATGGCCGTCCCGATGAGAGTAAGCAGGATCACAATACTGAACATCAGCAACATCGGAGAATCGATCAACGGACCGAGCATGCCGATGAGCGCCTGCGGAAGATCGGCCAGCGTAATCATGTACGAGGTCACCAATGCGGCAGCCACCAGGAACATGACAATGGCCGTGGTCATCGCCGCATTGATCAGCAATGGATACAAGCTCTTGACGGTGATTTCCTTGTAGATCACCATCCCGACAAACAGCGCGTAGACTGCGGCGACAGCAGCCGCTTCGGTGGGAGTGAAGATGCCGAAACGCAAGCCGCCAATAATGATGACTGGCAGGAACAAAGCCCAACCCGCATCCTTGAATGTCTTTGCGCGAAGGTGCCAGGGTTCTTTGGGTGATGACTGTATGGTTTTCGAACGCGACGAAATGAACGCCCAAACCAAAACCAGGGTAAGCCCCATCAACAGGCCTGGGACAATACCGGCAATGAACAACTTGGTCACTGATACATTCGCCGCAACCCCAAAAATAATAAAAGAGATGGATGGCGGAATGATGGGAGCAATAATGCCGCCCGCCGCGATAAGGCCGGTAGCCTGATTCATGTCGTAGCCGCGGTCACGGAGCATGGGCACCAGCATGGCGGCCAGCGCCGCCGCATCGGCAACAGCCGATCCGGAAAGTGCTGCCAACAGGATGCTGGCCATGATGGCCACATAGCCCAGACCGCCTTTGATATGTCCAACAAACGCGCTGGCCAATGCCACCATGCGGCGCGACATGCCACCCGCGTTCATCGCCTCGCCCGCGAGCATGAAAAGAGGCACGGCCATCAGGGCAAAACTGTCGGCGCCAGTGAGCATGTTCTGGGCCAGGATCTGGGCGTCGAAGAAGGACAAGTGAAACATCAGCGCGATGGCGCTGAGCAACAGCGCAAAGGCAATGGGCATGCCAAACGCCATGAAGCCGAGCAATGTACCCACAAAAATAAATACGGTCATAACACTCTATTGGTTTTGGTTGATGCAGATTCTGGACAGTGGCGCGGTATCAAATGTCTTCGACATAGTCGTAAGACGTCATGAACTTGCTTGCATTCCCGGGAGTGGCGGGCGCCCTGATGGCGACGTAGAGATCCGCAAGTATCATCAAGGCCATCGCGGTGGCACAAAACCAGACAGCTCCGCTAAAGACGGCAATAGGAACACCTGCCACCGGCGTCACTGTGCTGAGGCCGATTATGGTTTGCGCCCATCCACCGTCTATCAACAACCAAAGCACGGCCAGTATCAGCAATTGCCGCAGTATGTGGATGACTTTTTGCTGCTTCACGGGCAAGCGCACCACCAGCATATTGACCGCCAGATGCTGCTTGGCGCGAAAGGCAAGGACCGAGCCGATGAAAATCAGCCAGACGAAAGTCATGCGCGCCACTTCTTCGGAAATCATGATTCCGGAATTGAAGACATAACGCATGACGACATTGCCAAAAACCAGGATCAACATCAATAACAAGCTCATTGCCATGACGGCCGTCAGCACCCCATATAAGGCGTTTCCCATCCGCCTCGCCACTAGTGCTGTCGTGCTCTTATCATTCATCAACTTCAAATCTCCCGAACGGGGTTAACAAGCGAACATGGCCTGCAAGAGCGGCCTGGAAACAAGACATCAATGCTGTCTGGTGTTCCGTTGCGAGGATCAGGTCAGGGCATGTACTGACCGCCGTTTACTTCGATGATCTGGCCCGTCACATATGCCGACATTTCGTTGGACGCGAGGTATAAAAATGCCCCCACACACTCTTGGGCGGTGCCAAACCTACCCATTGGTATGGACGAGCGCATGCCCTCCAATTGCTCGGCCGTCGTGAATTTTTCGTGAAAGGGAGTCGTGATGACGCCTGGCGCGACTGCGTTGACACGGATTTGGTTGGGAATGAGCTCCTTGGCAAGGCCCTTGGTGATCGTGCTGACAAATCCCTTGGATCCGGCATACAAGCTGGAGCCCGGTCCGCCCCCATTGCGCGCGGCCACGCTGGTCAGATTGATGATGGATGACCCTTTCGGCATATGAGGCACGGCATAGCGGGTACACATCAGCACCGACCGCACATTCAGGTTCACGACATCATCGAACACGTCGTCACTCATCTGGACAATAGGGACCCGTTTGACCAAGGCGCCGGCATTGTTGATGAGCACGTCGATACGGCCGAATTTCGCAACAGCGGCGGCGATCAACCCCTCGCACTCGGCCGTGTGGTGCAGATCGCCCTGCACGGTTATGGCACGCTGCCCGGTGGCATCAATTCCGTCAGCCACTGCCTTTGCAGCTTGTGGGGACGAAAAGTAATGCACGACCACGCTGGCACCGTGACGTCCGAATTCCTGGGCGACGGCCGCACCGATACCCGTGGACGCACCAGTCACGACGACAACTTTGTTCTTCAGATCATTCATACTGCACCTTCCTTGCACCATAAAACGATTTATAGAATTTAATGAACACGGGCATCACCCAGATCAAGATGGCGAAAACGCCAAGGGCGCACGCAATGGGTCGACTGAAGAACATCAGAAAATCGCCATCGGCCTTGATCATGGAAAACACGAAGTTCTCTTCAAGCATGCCGCCCAGCACCACGCCCAGCACCGCCGGGGCGATGGGAAAATCGTTCTCTTCCATGAAGTAGGCGAGCAGGCCCACGCACAGCATCACGACAACATCGAAAATACTGTTGTTGATCGCGAAGACACCTACGATGCAGAAGATCAGGATCAGGGGCATCAAAATATTCCGCGGAACATTCAGCACTGTTTTCGCTGCCTTGACAGCCAGGTATCCCAACGGAAGCATGATGATGTTCGCCAAAATGAACACCAGGAATACCGAATACATCTCAACCGGGCTGTTGGTGAATATCATCGGGCCTGGCGCCATGTTTTTCATGTAGAGCACTCCGATGACTATCGCGGTGATCGAGTCCCCGGGAATTCCGAATACCAAGGCGGGTATCCACGCCCCCGCAAGGGCCGAATTATTCGCAGCCCCGGCTTCGACGATGCCCTCAACGTGTCCGGTGCCGAATTTTTTCGGCTCTTTCGAAAAACGCTTGCTCACCCCATACGACATCCATGCCGCGATGTCGGCCCCGGCCCCAGGCAAGGCGCCCACAGCGGTGCCCAGCGTGCACCCCCGCAGGATGGACATGGGATACTTCTTGGCCAGCCCCCACATGCCAGTGAAGATATTGCCCACGCTGGCCTTGATTTCCACTCGCTTCTGCTCGGAATTCGTGGCATAGCGCAAGACTTCCGATATGGCGAACATGCCCACCATCATGGGCAGGAGTGTGACGCCATTGAGCAGGTCCTCGTTGCCGAACGTGAAGCGTGGGTATGCGGCGGGATTATTCATGCCTACGCAGGCCAGCAGCAAACCGATGAAAAGCGACACGAAACCCTTCAATGTGCTGGCGGGAGAAATGAAAATGGCGCATGACAGGCCAAGTACCACCAGCCAGAAAAATTCGTAGGAAGAAAAATTAAGTGCAAAATCGGCCAGCGCGGGCGCAGCGGCAATAAGCACAATGGTGCCGAACAAGCCGCCGACAAACGAGAACACAATGCTGGCGCCCAAGGCCGTATCAGCCTGCCCTTTCTTTGTCATCGAGAAGGCTTCGTCGGTATAGGCCGCGGACGAAGGAGTGCCGGGGATGCGCAGAAGGCATCCCGGGATATCGCCGGATGTGATCGCCATGGCGGTTGCCGTCACCATCATTGCTATGGCTGGCACAGGATCCATGAAGAACGTGATCGGGACCAGCAATGCCACTGCCATCGTCGCGCTCAGACCCGGTACCGCACCCACAAACAGGCCGAATACGGCAGCAATAAAAATTACGCCAAGGACGAAGGGGTCGGTTACCTGATTGAATGCCGCGAGAAGATTCGTGTATTCCATGACGTCACCACGCCATCGTTTCAAGCAGGCCCCATGGCAAGGGCACCATGAGTATGCTGTAGAACATGAAGTGAATGATGAAAGATCCGATGACTGCCACGGCTATGGCGATCGGCCATCGCACCTTGAAGGCCAGGAAAAGCACCAGCAGCACCAGGCCCGACGTAATGAGAAAGCCCAGGAACTCTGCCACGGCGAAATAGAAAAAAAGCGATGTCGGTATCAATAAAAAACGGAACACCGAAGCCCTATCCCGCAACCAGACGGGCACCATCATGGGCGTATCGGTTTTCCTGTTCTTTATGCCCTGAAGGATCAGCAGCCCGGAACATGCCAACATCCCGAGTGCGATGGCACGGGGAAACAACCCGGCACCAAAGTTCTGGCCAGGGATTGCCGGGAAAGAAAGCGCCATCAAGAATACGGCGATTGAGAAAATACCGAGTACCACGCCGACAAGGGCATCATTGATTTTCATTGTCGCTCACAGGAAAAGGAGGCGCCGGGTAGCGCAATACTCGCTCGCCGGCCCTTTTTTGGGGATGCTACGGGATCACTTTGCCGGCTCGCGGGCCATGCCGATTGCGGCAATGACCTCGCCGAAGTCTGCTTCCGACTTCTGCATGAAGGCACCAAAATCGGCCCCGCTGGCATAGCCCACCCCAAAGCCGCGCGTCTTCATGAATTCGTTGAACTCTTTGCTTTGATTTATGTTCTTTAACGCCGTCACCATTTTTTGCGTTACGTCGTCAGGCAGTCCCTTGGGGCCTGCAATGCCGCGCCATACCCCAATTTCCCAGTCGCTTCCTATCGATTCTTTCAACGTTGGCACATCGGGATACAGAGGCTCGCGTTTCGCTGCCATGACGGCAAGAGGCCGAGCCTTGCCGGCATCGATCATGGACCTCGCCTCAGGCAGCGAAGTAGGCACGATGTCTATACCTCCTGCAGCTAATTCAAGCATGGCTGGCGCTGCACCGTTGGACGGAACAAACGGCACCGCCTTGGGATCGATATTGATATTCTTGAGCAGGCCCGCCAGGGCAATGTGCCATATGCCGCCTTGTCCGGTTCCCGATGCCTTCAGCTTGCCGGGATTGGCCTTGATGGCGTCGACCAGTTCGGCCATGGTCTTGTACGGCGACGTAGCGCTGACCGACACGGCCGCCGGATCGACATTCATCAAGGCAAGTGGTGTGTAATCGGCTGGAGCCAGCGTGGTGAGGCCCTGTTTCTTCATCATGGCTATTTCCACGGTCAGCATTCCGAGGGTGTAGCCGTCGGGCTTGGCCTTGGCGATGGCCGAGTGACCTACAACACCATTGCCGCCGGTACGATTGACGACGTTCACCGGTTGTCCAAGCTCTTTTTCAAGCTGAGCGGCAATGATGCGGGCCGTGGCATCTGTGCCGCCGCCTGCTCCCCAGGGCACAATCATGGTGATGGGTCTTTCGGGCCAGGCCGCGTGGGCAGTACTGACCACCAGTCCGGCAACAAGCGTCATGGCTGATTTAAACAGCAAGCTTTTTTTCATTTGTCTCTCTCCAGTCTTATATAAAAATAGTGATCTGTTTTCTGAAGCACATGCATAGTGTTTACCGCTACTTGCCCATTCTCTCCTTGCATTTTCACCATAAAGATATTGAGAAACCGGACTTTTTCAGTGCATCGTAATGCCGCTCAGGTGTCCGACGACACGATAAATGAGTCAGTACTTTCCCGAATACGCTTCTAATCCAGTAAGGCGGCGTCCCACGCATGGACGGATTGTTCCTGTTCCCCCAGACCCTGTATGCCCAGACGCATGACATCACCCGCTTTCAAGTACAGCGGCGGCTTCTGCCCAAGCCCGACACCGGGAGGCGTGCCGGTTGAAATCAAGTCGCCGGGATACAGCGTGGTGAATTGGCTGATGTAGTGAATCAGATAAGCCACATCGAAAATCATGGTCTTGGTGCTGCCGTCCTGGAAACGCTTGCCATTGATATCCAGCCACATGGCGAGGCTTTGAGGATCGGCGACTTCATCGGCAGTGACCAGCCACGGACCGACTGGGCCAAACGTGTCGCATCCCTTGCCCTTGTCCCAGGTTCCGCCACGCTCGATTTGGTATTCCCGCTCGGACACGTCATTGACGACGCAATATCCCGCGACATACTTGAGCGCATCAGCCAGGCTGACATAACGCGCCTTGGTTCCGATCACGACGCCCAGTTCCACTTCCCAGTCGGTCTTGACCGATCCCTTGGGAATGACGACAGCGTCGTTGGCTCCTGAAGGGCGCGACCATTTATTGAAAAGAATGGGCTCCTTGGGCACTTCGGCGCCGGTTTCCGCAGCGTGATCGCTATAGTTCAGCCCGACACAAATGAACTTGCCCAGACCCGAATAAGGCGTGCCAATGCGGCCGGGATTCTCGACCAGTGGCAGACTGGCAACGTCAATCCCCCGCAGGATTTTCAGCCGTTCAGGAGTCAGGCTTTCGGCAGTAATGTCGGATACCTTTCCAGACAGGTCACGGACCCTGCCCTGGTCATCCAGACAGCCAGGTTTTTCGTTTCCAACAGGCCCATATCGTAATAGCTTCATCACTTCTTCCTTTTAAACGGGTGAACTAGTTTGACCAGCCACCATCAATAATATGTGTCGTACCTGTTGTGAACGACGACTCGTCCGACGCGAGGTAGAGCGCAAGGGCTGCGATCTCCGGCGCCTTGCCGACGCGGCCTATGGGCTGGCGGGCAACGAACGCGGCGTGTATTTCCTGCTCTGTCTTGCCGTACTTGCTGGCCTGAGACGCGATGCGCCCTCTTAGGGATGGCGATTCGACTGTGCCGGGGCAAATGGCATTGCACCGTATGCCTTGCGAAACGAAATCGGCAGCCACGGCCTTGGTCAAGCCGATGACAGCGGCCTTGGTGGTACCGTAGACAAAGCGGTTGGGCACGCCCTTTATGCTGGAAGCTGCGGACGACATATTGATGATGGAGGCTTGCCGACGCTGCAGCATGCCGGGAAGGAAAGCCCGGATCATGTGATACATGGCCGTCACGTTCAAATCAAATGAAAAATTCCAGGCGTCCAGATCACAATCTAGAATCGTTCCGTCATCGACGTAGCCCGCGCAATTGAACAGGACATCGACGCTGCCAAGATCATCAGCCAACGCCTTGATCTGGTCCGGCTTGGTTACATCGAGGCGATGTACCTGACAACCTGCCAGGTCGCCGAGCAGGCCTTCGTTGATATCTGTTGCGATGACGTGTGCACCCTCGGCCGCAAACAGCTCGGCGGTTGCCCG
>LNAP01000399.1_pt1 | contig 49153 bp, 46 predicted proteins | sample 602601 | NCBI WGS metagenome assembly LNAP01 (sample SAMN02440304, study PRJNA202911) | soil metagenome | biome: Subtropical and temperate rainforests or woodlands; isolation source: soil samples (1 kg each in a 20% v/v slurry with milli Q water) were... ...
CTGATAGACTTATCCACAGTTGCTGGTACGAGATCAGCAATCCGCACTGGGTCAAATTTCAATCGGCAGGGTGGGTCAATTTTCCATCAGCACCAACAGGTGAAATTCTGACACCAGGCAGATTCCTGCATCAGGGGAATCGACATGCTGTGCAGCGAGGGTTCTCTCGACTGGTCGAGGGTGGAATGCTGTTTCGCGTTGCTCGGGGCTTTTATGTTGCAGCAGTCGAAACTCGGTTCGGCGTGCGCGCACCGGCACCTGAGACGGTCGTCCGCTCATTGGCAAACGTGCGGGGTGAGTTGATAGTCGCCACTGGGGCTAGCGCCGCAAACAAATGGGGGCTGACAACGCAGGTTCCTATTCGGTATGTCTTTCTAACCACCGGACGTTCTAGGGAGCTTCAGGTTGGCAAGTCCACCGTATCGATTCGGCATGCGCCTCAATGGTTAATGGCTCTTGGCGCTACTGGAGCGGGGGACGCCATCCGAGCATTGGTTTGGCTTGGCGAGGCAAGCGCGGGGGATGCAGTTTCCAACTTCATGAGCTGCTACCCGAGAGCGAATGGGGTGCTCTTGTGTCAGCTCACCGCTCGTTACCTATCTGGATGGCGAATGCAATCTGCGCTCAGTCGAGTTGCACCTGCACCCACCCTGTCAAGTTGGGCTAGCGGTTAGCTGTAGCCTACTTACCGCCAGACCGGCATTATCTGGGATGGGGCAATTCGATGTGAAAGCCCGTGAGGCTAGCCGCTGAGGTGCACCAGATGCGGCCTTTGTGAGCCTCAATGATGGATCGGGTGATTGCAAGCCCGAGCCCGGCGTTGCTCGGGCTGCCCTCCCGCCGAGCGGGGTCAACCCGGTAAAAGCGGTCGAAGAGCTTCTCTAGATGCTCTGAGCTGATTGTGTCCCCTGGGTTCTCGATACTGAAGGTAGTGGAGTCCTCTGTCTCGCGGATCAGAACCGAAATTGTCTGTCCCGCCGGCGTGTAGCGCAGCGCATTGGACAGCAAGTTGGATAGCGCGCGATCAAGCATCAGCCGATCTCCCAGCACTTGGCCTTTGCCTGTGAGCGATAGCTCAATGCCGCGCTCTTCGGCCAGAAGGTGGTAGTAGTCAAACAGCTTGAAGACTACGTCAGCCAGTTCGATCCTGGCCTGCTCGGGGATGATCAGGCCATTATCAGCCTTGGCCAAGAACAGCATGTCATCAATCATCCGAGACATGCGCTTCAAGTCCTCCAGGTTGGAGTACAGATTCTCCTCATAGGCATTGATATCGCGTTTTTTACTCAGCACGACCTCGGTGTGGGTCATCAGATTGCTGACTGGAGTTCGTAGCTCGTGGGCAATGTCGGCCGAAAAATTGGAGAGCCTAACGAAGGCATCCTCTAGCCGAGCCAACATCGCATTGAAGGAGAGAACCAGTTGCTGAAGTTCCCGCGGCACTGGTTCGAGAGGGATTCGCTCCTGTAACGAGCGAGCGGACATCCCGGAGGCCACATGAGTGACTTGCCGCAGAGGCCTAAGGCCGCTGCGAGCAACCACCCAGCCGAGTGTGGCACTGAACAGGGCGCTGATGACCAATCCAATCCAAAACCATCGTTGCAGCGTGTCGAAAAAGTGTGTGTGATCGGTGACGTCAAGAATCAGCAACGCAGTGAGCGGCTCAGCCTGATCGGCTACCGAGATTTGCTCCGTCATGCCACGGTACATGTGTTGGCCGTTCTGCCACTCCCACATGCTCTGCTCATTTGCACGTCTGAAACGCTCAGGTACTTCGACTGCTCTGGGGTCGGAAAACAGTACAGAACCGTCACTGGCCAGGATAGTGGCGGCCAGATCCTGATGGGCTCCCAGCAAAGCTCGCAACTGCGATAATTCTTCCGAAAGGCTCGCTTCACCGCGAGCATTGTTGAGGATATGTTTGGCGGATTCGAGTTTCTCCACCAGGGCCTGCCGATCCAGCATCTTGAAGTGGTGCTGGCTGAGCATATTGAAACTCAGCCCTGCTACCGTCAGGACTGCAATTACCGCGGACATGAACATCAGGCTCATGCGTGCGGTCAGCGAAAGGTGCTTCATATTCACTCCGGAGCATCCATCATGTATCCCATGCCGCGGGCGGTATGAATCAGCTTGAGATCGAAATCGTCATCGATTTTTGCGCGTAGCCGGCGTACCGCAACCTCAATAACATTGGTGTCGCTGTCGAAATTCATGTCCCAAACCTGAGAGGCAATCAGCGACTTCGGGAGCACCTCGCCGCGCCGGCGCAGTAGCAGTTCCAGCAGTGAAAACTCCTTCGCGGTCAGGTCAATTCGTTTACCGCCGCGGATGGCGCGACGCTTCATCAGATCGACTTCCAAATCGGCAATTTTCATCGTTGTTTGCGTGGGTGAGCCATTGCCTCTACGCAGCAGCGTTCTGACCCTGGCCAGAAGTTCAGAGAAAGCAAATGGCTTGATCAGGTAGTCGTCCGCGCCCAGCTCCAACCCTTTAACGCGGTCCTCCACACCATCGCGTGCCGTCAAGAACAATACGGGGGCGTCTTTTCCTGCGGCGCGCACCATGCGCAGCACTTCCCACCCGTCCAGCCCAGGCATCATCACATCCAGGATCAGGAGGTCATAGGACTCACTCAGAGCGTGCTGTAGAGCATCTGTACCGGTCATAACCCGGTCGACATTGAAGCCCGCTTCACTGAGGCCTTGCTGCAGGTATGCACCGGTTTTGGGTTCATCTTCAGCTACCAGTAGTTTCATGCGAGCAGACTCCAAATATCGGGTGGCCTGAGTTTGCAGGCAAACCGCGGCCCCAACCAGAAGCTTACGAAAATGTAATTCTGGCTTCAGCTCGCTGACAGGGTGGCTTGTCTAAGGTGCAAGCATGAGCACTAGGTTGTGCTCTCGGCCCTCGACAGACCAAAAGCAGAGGTGCCGGCCATAGTTTGCACTGATGGAGACTGTCCCATGAAATCGCTGAAACCTTTGCTTCTGGTTGGCTCGCTACTGCTCTCTTCTATGGCTTGGGCCGAGGGGGGCAGCGACCGTGTATTCGAGCGCATCCAGCAGATGCGCGACAAAGCAGAAGTCGTGCTGAACCAGGCGGAGAAGGCCCCGGTCGGCGAGCGGCATGTGCACATGAAGGCGCATATGAACATGCTCGAAGACATCATGAGCCAGCTGCACAACGAGCATCCCGCGCCGAACATGTCTGCCGAAGAGCATCTGGCCTGGATGGAAAAGCATGACAAGTTGGTAGACGACGTGCTGGGTCAAATGATTCGAGAGCACAAGTTGATGATGGCCGATAAGGAATGCCATCAGTAAAGATTTCCCCCATCTTCCAGGCCTTTCGTGATTGCTCCTTTGGCCTAGCGGCGCCTTTGTGGCGCCGTGCTTTTTCCCAGCTGACGCAATTGTAGTTCTGGGGTCAGCGGCCTGGCAGCAAGCGGGGAATAGCATGAGATTTCCAGCACCCATCGCGAGGTCTCACCATGAAACGCTTACCCCTTAAACTGCTGATCAGCACTCTGTTCATCAGCACCACCTTTCCGGCATTTGCCGAGGTCGGCGGCAGTAGCAATGGCATTGGGCAGCAGGCCCAGGCGACGCCAGCGACTCGTACCATCTTGGTAAAGATGGACGACATCAACTACAGCCAGAAAACGATCGATGTGAAGCCAGGTGAAACCGTGCGCTTCGTTCTGAAGAACGAGGGCGCGTTGATGCACGAGTTCAACATCGGGCAGGCAGCGTCCCAGCTGGAGCACCAGCGCAAGATGGCGTCCTTGTTCAAGGACGGCACACTGACCCCGACCGGCATGGCCGAGCGCATTGTCTGGCATGAGCGTTATGGCACGGGAGACTCCAACCCTCCAGGCTATCCGGAAGTCATCAAAGCCAAGCATGACGACCCGAACGCGGTTCTCGTCGAGCCCGGCACAACTAAAGAGTTCGTGTGGACCTTCCCTCAGGCGGGCAGTTTGAGCTTCGCCTGTACATTGCCTGGGCATTACCAGGCGGGAATGGTCGGTGAGTTTGCTCTGCGTTAGTCCGGCACCGGTGCTACCCGTTGGCCGCGGGCTGGGTAGCACCGATCTGACGAACCTTACTGCGATGTAGTTTTCGCGTCAGCGTACCGCCAGTTGCACCTCATTAGCATCGGGACTCATCCCTCCTCAACACCTCAGAGGCACACCATGAAACTCAGACCCGCTTTCAGAATCACCACCCTTGGTTTACTGCTCAGTGCTGCCAATGCGCTGGCCAGCCCGGGCCACAAGAAAGACAGTATCGGGCAACCGGGAGACAGTCAGGCAGTAGATCGCACCATCGAAGTCCGGATGGGGGACATCTTCTTTGAACCCAAGGCAATGGAAATCAAGGCGGGCGAGACGGTTCGCTTCGTACTGCTGAACGAGGGAGCCCTGCTGCACGAGTTCAACCTTGGCAAAGCGGCATCCCATGCTGCGCATCAGAAAGAGATGGCTGCGATGTTTCAGAACGGCACGCTGTCCCCGACTGCAGCGCATGACATGAGCAAAATGGACCACGCCATGGGCGGCATGAAGATGGTCGGCATGGAGCACGACGATCCCAACAGCGTTCTGGTCGAGCCAGGTGCACGCGAAGAGCTGATCTGGACCTTCTCCGACGCTACTGATCTGGAGTTCGCCTGCAATGTTCCTGGACATTATCAGTCGGGAATGGTCGGTAAGGTGACCGTACGCTGAACTCCATTGATACGCGTCAACTCTGCCTGGCTAGAGCAACCTATGCTGATTCTATGGTCATTGAACCGAGGCTATTGTCATGGATCACACGCACCACACTGGCACTACGGAACCACCTTTTTGGAAGAGCAAGATTGGCATCGCACTGATCATGCTGGCCGTAATCGGCATCTTCTATGTCGCGCGCGAGCATTACGGTCATCTTTCGCAGGCTTTGCCATACCTCATCCTGCTGCTATGCCCGCTGATGCATCTGTTTGGCCACAATCATGGCGGGCACTCCCACTCCAGCGGAGCCGCAGTTTCCAAGGACGAGGATAGGAAGTAACTCGAATGCAAAAGACCTCCTGCCATCATGACCAGGGCCATGCACATCACTCGCACGGCCATCCAGAGAGCCCACGCGATCCGGTGTGTGGCATGGAGGTCAAATCTGATAGTCCTTACCAGGAGAACTTTGAGGGAAGGGCCTATCGGTTCTGCAGTACAAAATGCCAGGAGAAGTTCCAGGCAGCCCCTCATCAGTACATGAGCCATCAATCGCATGCCGGGCACCACCAGCATGCCGCTCCGCCAGAGTACTCAACTCAGGCAGGACTGGGGGCTGAATACACCTGCCCGATGCATCCCGAGATTCGCCAACCGAGCCCTGGCAACTGCCCGATCTGTGGGATGACGCTCGAACCCGTCATTCCAGAGCTGGAGGACGAAGAAAATCCGGAGCTGAAAGACTTTTCGCGACGGTTCTGGTGGACCCTGCCATTGACCGTCATCGTGACCGTGCTGGCGATGGCTGGTCATTCCTTGCAGCTGTTCCATGGAACATCCCAGAACTGGGTTGAGCTGGTTCTGGCAACGCCCGTGACGCTTTGGGGTGGCTGGGTATTTTTCACTCGCGGAATAGACTCCATCCGGCAACGCAGCCCTAATATGTGGACCCTGATCGGATTAGGAACTGCAGCCGCCTACCTCTACAGCGTGGCAGCCACCCTGGTGCCGCAGTGGTTCCCGGCGGCCTTCGTTCAGGATGGACGCATCGGCGTCTACTTCGAGGCCGCCGCGGTGATCATCTCGCTCACGCTGTTGGGCCAGATGCTCGAACTCAAAGCCCGCTCGCAGACCTCTGCCGCCATTAAGTCACTGCTGGGATTGGCCCCCAAGACTGCCCGGCGCATCAGGCCTGACGGCCAGGAAGAAGATATTCCGCTGACCCACGTCCATCAGGGTGACCACTTGCGTGTCCGGCCGGGCGAAAAAGTCCCGGTGGATGGCACCGTGCTGGAGGGCGAGAGCGCTGTCGACGAGTCGATGCTCACCGGCGAGCCGGTGCCCGTCACCAAGCGGGCAGGGGATACCCTCATCGGTGCCACCCTGAACACCCACGGCAGCCTGGTGATGGAAGCGCAGAAGGTGGGCGCCGAAACCATGTTGTCGCAGATCGTCCAGATGGTGGCTAAGGCCCAGCGTTCCAAGGCGCCCATGCAGCGTATGGCCGATGCCGTGGCAGGGTATTTCGTGGTGGGGGTGATTCTGATCGCGATCCTGACATTTTTTGGCTGGGGGGTGTTCGGGCCGGAATCAGGTTGGGTATTTGGCCTGATCAACGCTGTGGCCGTACTGATCATTGCCTGCCCATGCGCCTTGGGCTTGGCAACGCCGATGTCGGTCATGGTCGCGACCGGCAAGGCCGCCAGCAGCGGTGTGTTGTTCCGCGATGCCAGCGCTATCGAGAACCTCTGCAAAATCGACACCTTGATCGTCGACAAGACCGGGACACTGACGCAGGGGCGGCCGGCCTTTCATAGTGCAGAGGGAACCGGGCCGTTCGACTCGGTCGAGGTTCTGCGCTTGGCCGCAAGCCTGGACCAGGGCAGCGAGCATCCGCTGGCGCATGCCATTGTCGATCATGCGCGTGAACAGGGTCTTGCCCTGGTGAAACCGGAGACCTTCGAATCTGGCTCAGGTATTGGTGTACGCGGACAGGTCGATGGCCATCAACTGCAGCTTGGGAACACAGCGTTGATGGAGGAGGCGGGCGTCGATATTACTCCGCTGCGTAACCGTGCAGAGCAACTGCGCCTGGAGGGCATCAGCATCATCTATCTGGCCGTCGATGGTCGCCTGGCGGGTCTCCTGGCCGTTTCCGATCCAATCAAACCGACCTCCCAACAGGCTGTTGCTCAACTCCAGAACGCTGACGTGAAGGTCATCATGGCCACTGGCGATGGCCTCACCACAGCAAGAGCCGTGGCGAAGCAGTTAGGCATCGAGGAGGTGCATGGCGAGGTGAAACCGCAGGACAAGGAGAAATTAGTCGCCGAACTGCAGAGCTATGGCCGGCGTGTTGCCATGGCGGGCGACGGCATCAACGATGCGCCGGCCTTGGCCAGGGCCGACGTAGGCATCGCTATGGGCACGGGCACCGACGTGGCGATGAACAGCGCCCAAGTGACCCTGGTCAAGGGAGACCTGATGGGCATCCTGCGGGCGCGCACCTTGTCGGTGGCCACGGTGAAGAACATGAGGCAGAACCTTGCCTTTGCATTCCTCTACAACGCGATGGGAATCCCGCTAGCGGCCGGGCTGCTGTATCCGCTGACAGGACATCTTCTGTCGCCCTTGATCGCTGCTCTGGCAATGAGCGTCAGTTCAGCCTCGGTGGTTTTCAATGCGCTTAGGTTGAAAGCAACGGACGTTGGCTAGTCTGCTAGACAAGACGATGTGCCTACCTGCAGGGCGATTTTTTAAATGCGCATCTGACCGGAAAATACCGTACGGTAGCTTGCAACTTGACCTATCAGTCGCATCACCTGATGACGAGGGGACGTTCTATGGATCGTTCCCGCTGCGAGTAGGAGACTGACAGTCGTTACCCCATGAGGATTCTCCGTGGCCCGCATTCGCCGACTGCAAATTAGCAACTTCCGGTCTATCCAGGCGCTCGACTGGGTGCCGGCCCCCGGAATTAACTGCCTCATTGGTCCGGGTGACAGTGGGAAGTCCAGCATCCTGGACGCGATTGACCTTTGCGTCGGCGCCCGCCGAGGCGGCACGTTCGGCGACATGGACTTCTTCGCATTAAACGTCGATGTACCCATCACCATCAGCGTGGCGCTTGGCGATTTACCGGTATCGCTGATGGATATCGATGTCTACGGCGAGTTCTTGCGTGGATTCCATCCCGGTACGGGGGAAGTCGAAGACGAACCGCGAGCGGGGCTGGAGACCGTCATCACCTTGCGTCTGCAAGTTGGTGCCGATTTGGAGCCTGTTTGGACACTTTTCTCCGAGCGCGCGGAGCAGCAGCAACTTGAACGCACTCTTCCCTGGAAAGAACGAGCGGCACTAGCGCCCGCCCGTATCGGCAGCTTTGCGAGCTCGAACCTGTCGTGGAGTCGTGGCTCAGTGCTCAATCGACTTACCGATGAGCGCGCCGAGCTTGGTGCTGAACTGGCGCGCGCCGCTAGGCAAGCAAGAGCGAACTTTGGCAATCAAGCAGCCGAACATCTGACCCAGACGCTTGAGGTCGTGCAACGCACAGCACAGCATCTTGGCGTTTCGGTCGGGGCTATGCCTCAGGCGCTCCTTGACGCACATTCTGTGTCGATTGGCGAGGGGGCGATCGCGCTGCACAGTGAAACAGGTATTCCGCTGCGCTCCCTTGGCACGGGCTCGTCACGCTTGCTAGTGGCAGGGCTTCAAAGGGCTGCGGCCAGCGCCGCGCCAATTGCCCTGGTTGATGAGGTGGAATACGGGCTTGAACCTCATCGGCTCATGCGATTCCTGGACTCGCTGGGTGCAAAGGACGCTGCCGCTCCGTTGCAAGTGTTCATGACGACGCACTCGCCGGTCGCGCTGCGCGAGCTGTCCGGCAGCCAGTTATTCGTTGTTCGGTCAGCACCTCAGCGCCACAGTGTTATGCCAGCTGGGGAAGCCAACGAGGTACAAAGTACCCTTCGGAAGGACCCCGAAGCATTCCTCGCCAAATCCATCATCGTTTGCGAGGGGGCCAGCGAGGTTGGCTTCGCGCGTGGCCTTGACCAATGGTGGGTCAGTCTTGGCGCTACCTCATTCCTGGCCCATGGCGGCGCGTATGTGGACGCCGGCGGGGGAAGCCCCGATAACAGTCTTATCCGGGGAACAGCACTTCTGAACTTGGGTTACCGCGTGATGGTTTTTGTAGATGCCGACAAGCCTTCGACCGCGGGGCTCGCTGAAGCATTCTTGGCCGCCGGCGGGCAAATTCTTACATGGCGACCAGGTCTCACTCTGGAGGACGAGATCTTCCGCCATCTCAGTGACCAAGCACTCGATGCACTTCTGGCGAAAGCCGAAACAATAGTGGGTGCAGAGCTGATGAACGCACACATTCAGACGAAGTCCCAAGGCCGCGTGACGCTGAACGATATCCGAGCCGAGCGACTCGTGGATGGGTACTCACCTGAGAGACGAGAGCTGCTGGGAACCGCATCCCGTATCCGCAACAGCGGCTGGTTCAAGTCGCTGACAACCTATCAGGAGGTTGCAAGGGACATCGTCGGTCCGTCTTTACAGAACGCCGAACCGGGCTTCATGGCAGTCACGAATCAGCTCTGGACGTTTACAAGTGCCCCCTGAGATTGATCTTTTCGCTATCGAGCGTGGCTCCATAACGGCCCCCGCAGGTTGTGGAAAAACGCAATTGATTGCCGAGACGCTCATCGCGCATAGGCAGAGCAAACCCATCCTCGTCTTGACACATACGAACGCCGGCGTTGCGGCCATACGGGCGCGCCTGAGACGAGCCGGTGTTCCTAACTCCGCATATCGAGTCTCCACCATTGACGGATTCTCGATGCGCCTGATCGCTAAGTTCCCAGCGCGAAGCGGCCATAACCCGCAGATCCTACAGCTGCATCAACCCAATACTGACTACCCGGCAATTCGGGAGGCCGCCATGCAGTTGTTGCAGGCCGGTCACCTCGCTCAGCCCCTTCGCGCCACCTATGCACGGTTGCTTGTCGACGAGTACCAAGACTGCAACGTCGTCCAGCACGCCATCGTGTCTGGTTTGGCCCAGGTGCTTCCGACCTGCGTGCTCGGTGACCCGATGCAAGCCATCTTCGACTTTCGTGGCAATCGACTGGTGCATTGGGCGAATGAGGTGCAACCCCTGTTTCCCGCAGCGGGAGAGTTGAGGATACCGTGGCGCTGGCGGCTGGCTGGAGCTGAGAACCTCGGGCAGTGGCTGCTCGCCATAAGGCAACAACTTCAAGCTGGTCAGCCGGTGGATCTGCGCACGGCTCCAGCAGAAGTGCGTTGGGTGCAGCTAAACGCCGGAACCGAAGTTCAGCAGCGACTGGTGGCCGCGAGAACCGAAGCTCCCAACGCTCAGGGTAGCGTCCTCATCATCGGGGACTCCATCAACGTGCAAGGTCGCCATCAGCTCACGAGCCAGACACCCGGTGCCATGGCCGTAGAAGCCGTCGACCTGAGAGATCTCGTCAACTTCGCCAGGAACTTTGACTTGCAGGGTGCCAATGCTCTGGCACAACTTGTGGAGTTTGCTTCCAGCGTAATGACGGGGGTAGGTGCAGCAAACCTGCGAACGCGCGTGGAGTCGCTGCGTGCAGGAAGGGCCCGAACGCCTCCGACCGCGGCCGAGGCTGCGGCGATCGATTTCGTAGCAGCGCCAACATTGGGGCAAGCGCTCCGTGTGATCGATACGCTCGCTGAGCAGCACGGGGCACGTGTATACCGACCGGAGGTTCTGTACTGCTGCCGGTCTGCAATGCAAGCGGTGGTGGGAGGTGCTGCCGACTTTCTGAGTGCAGCCATTCAAGCGCGAGAGCGCAATAGACACCTTGCCCGACCGATCGCAAGACGCTCTGTAGGCAGCACATTACTTCTCAAGGGGCTCGAGGCGGATGTCTCGGTTGTCCTGCATCCTGAGCTTATGACCCCCCAGAATCTATACGTCGCACTGACGAGGGGCGCAAGGCATGTCGTGGTGTGTTCACCAACCCCCATCCTTACGCCCGTGGTAAACGGCTGATCCTTTTGTAGCGCTTACGGGCTTGACCTTGCCATCGTGTCAAGGTCGATGCTGTCCGTGCGGTAACTTGAGCCGCGGACGAAATGAGGTGAAAGACATGTTTAGTCTGAGTGTTGCGGGGATGGGCTGTGGCAGTTGCGTGAGCAAAATCACGAAGGCCATTCAAGCTCTGGATCAGGATGCACGAGTAGAAGTGGATCGAGCGGCCGGCAAGGTCACCGTTGAGAGCACAGAAAGTGCCGAATCGATCCGCGAACTCATCCAGGAGCTTGGCTATTCGGCCCAGGTCAGCGCTTGAGCGCTGACCTGCTATCCCACTAAATCTCCAGTTCTGAGAGCTCTTTTAGCCCTGGGATACTGGTGACCTCGTTGGTCATACCTTCTGAACCATCTCGGCCGCGAAGCCAGTTTGAGTGATCGCCTGGCTCGCGCATTTCCAGCGTGTCATAGGAGTACCGCTTGCGCTTGAACAGGCTTTTCAATGCAGCGAACTCGTGGCTTTTTTCGTCTTCTATGCCGACGACTTCTCCTGCAAGCCGCTCCCAGTGACCAACGCCGTCGGCCAGCATTGCCTGATAGGTCTCCGGGTCAAGCAAGGCTTGCTGTTTGAAATGAATGATGCGGTGAGTCATAGAAGCGCTCGGAGTGGCCAAAGAGAGAGCGCTAGCCTAAAGGTTCCGGGTCATTCGTGTAATAGCTGGCCGCGCTTTAGCAAACCGTCGTTGACCCACAACTTCAACCAGGTCGCGGCTTGCAAGGGAGCTTGCTCGCCATGCGTGGCGCTCAACGACTCGCAGAGTTCAGCGAACGATCCGCCCTCGATGAGAAACTGCAATGCAGAAGCCTCCGCTGGCTCCAGGCTCCGGTACTGGCAGACGAGTTCATGACGCCAAACAAGACAGGCTAGGTTCGTTGGTAGGCGGGTAATTTCAGGCAGCAAGCTGCCGGACTTGGCGGCTTTCCACAACTCCAGCGTGTTGTACTGCAGCTGCAACCATCGGGCAGATGCAGTCAGGGAAACCCTTAGTGAAATCCAGTCTTCAGCCGAAAATTCACTCATGGTCTCCAGCGAAAGCGTGTCGACATCCTGAGCGTCGAAGGCCAGTGTAAATGCCCACTCCAGCTCCGCGAGTTCGCGCATCGGCGATAGTTGGGGTTCTTCGACGTAGCTGCCAATGAACTCGGGCAGCTTCTCGCCCAGCCAGCGAATGCTGAAATGTCGTGGTGGCCAGGCGGCCAAGTAGGCCAGTGCGAGCTGCTCGAATGATTCGTTGCCGATCCAGTGAAGCAGGGCAGGGAAGTCTTCTCGCAATACCGCAAGCAGGCGCGAACGGTAAGCATTGTGGTAGATCTGCAGGCCTTCGAGAGCACTCAGCGCTGTGCTACCTCGGATCTGCTCCAAAAGTTCGTTGGAGGGCAGGGCACTGTCACCTGTCAGGTAAGTTTCAAATGCAGTCTGTACGGCGATCAGGCTCAAGGGATGGCCCCCGATATCACAGCTTTGGCGATAGCACGGGCATGTGCTAATTCGGACAGCAGCTCCTCCAGCGGCGGAAACTGGTCATCCCGCTCGATCAAGGTCGATGTCGGGCCCAAGTAGCTCAACGTCTTGCTGTATAGAGACCAAACCGGATCAGCGATGGGCTGATCATGGGTGTCGATGAGGTATTGCCCGTAATCGCTGTGCCCGGCCAGGTGAATTTGCCGAATCCGCTCGTGCGGCAACTCCATGATGAACTGCCAAGGGTCGAAACCCTGGTTTCGCGAGCTGACGTAGACGTTGTTCACGTCGAGAAGCAGCTCGCACCCGGTCAGGTAACTGAGCTCCGAGAGGAACTGAGACTCGCTCATGCTGGATGTTGTCCACTGCACGTAGGAGGAAACGTTCTCCAGCACGATGGGACGCTCCAAAACATCCTGCACCAGGCGCACCCGGGCCGCGACATGCAGCAGGCTCTCCTGGGTAAACGGCAGCGGCAGCAGATCGTGAAGTTGATGGGCGTTGCCTCGACTCCAGCACAAGTGATCAGACACCCACTGAGGCTGCACCCGATCTGCCAGTTGCTTGAGCTGTCGTAGGTAGTCGATGTCCAAGGCATGTGAGCCGCCAATCGAAAGAGACACCCCGTGCATCACCAGGGGGTAGTGCTCGCCGATCGCATCGAGGAAGTAGAGAGCCTTGCCGCCTCCCACCAGGTAATTCTCGGAAATGATCTCAAACCAGTCGACCGCAGGTCGCTGTTCAAGAATCTGCTGGTAATACTCACTGCGAAGGCCAAGACCGAAACCCAGTGTTTTGCGCTTACTCATTCAAGACTCCAGCAGGGGAGTGGCAGGCACTCCCCGCAACGGCATTATTCGCTGGTCTTGCCACCGGCCTCATCGCACTTGGCCTGAGTCATCAGCTTGAAGCCCTGGCCTTTGCATTCTCCCTGGCCTTTGCAGGCATTTTTGGCGGTCATGCAGTCGTTCTGGCCCTTGCAACCGTTGACGCCGAAGCACTTCACTTCAGCTGCTTTGGTGTCCTGGGCGGCCTGGACAGGCAGGGTAGCAAACAGGCTGGCGGCCACGAGAGCCAGAGCGGCACCGGTAGCGACGTTGGATTTATTCGACATAGTGACAATCTCTCTTAATTGTTGGTGGTCTTATCCGCGGGTGCGAATGACCCTGAGTAGCTTAGGCATCGCTGCCGAGCATGCCCTCTCAAGAAATTCGCAAGGCTTTATGAGGGCATGAAAGACAGTACCGAGCCTTCTGGATGGGCTACAAGAAAGAAATAGCAACCTGACAGAACTGTAATGTTCGGCTCAGGTTGCTGACAGGCCCTCTTAGTTAACGTGACATCGAGCCTAAAGCTCGGCCTCTGCAGTTGCAGGGACCACTTAACTTACGAGGAATACCCAAAATGAAATCGATCAAAGCTCTGCTTGTAGTTACTGCTCTGAGCATCTCCAGCTTGGCAATGGCTGAAGGTGGTGCTGACCGAACCTTCGCGCGCATGGAGCAGGCACGCCAGACGTCTCTGGAGGCCTACCGGGTGGCCCAGCAGCAGAAAGTTGAGGCTCCTGTAGCCAGCAGTCCAACCGAGCAAGCAGAGCACACCAACTGCTGAAGTCATCTACCTTACAGAAATGTAATCACCCGGATGGTTGGGATATGGCAGTTTCATACTGCTCATCGTCGGTAAGGCTTGTGCAATGCACCGACGTGGAAAGTTGAGGGGTAAATCCCCGACATTGAAGCAGCCATGAACCCGAGACCGGGCACACCATCACCGGCTCATTTGACGGATTGGACAAAACGGCATGCAAAGCAAAACCACAAGGCGCACCTTCGTCAAAGGCCTGGCAGCCACCGGTATTATCGGCGGACTTGGCCTGTGGCGCACGCCGGTCTGGGCGGTGAACAGCCCCGGCCAGCCCAACGTACTGACTGGTAACGAATTCGACCTATTCATCGGTGAAACCCCGGTGAACATCACCGGCGCAGCGCGCACGGCCATGACCATCAACGGCTCGCTCCCTGGGCCGATTCTTCGTTGGCGCGAAGGCGATACCGTCACATTGCGCGTGCGCAACCGCCTCAAGGAGGACACCTCCATCCATTGGCACGGCATCATCCTGCCGGCGAACATGGATGGTGTTCCTGGCCTGAGCTTCCATGGCATCGCCCCTGACGGCATGTATGAGTACAAGTTCAAGGTCAACCAGAACGGTACCTACTGGTATCACAGTCACTCGGGGCTGCAGGAGCAGGTCGGCGTATACGGCGCGCTGGTCATCGATGCCAAGGAGCCCGAGCCCTTCAGTTACGACCGTGATTACGTCGTGTTGCTGAGCGACTGGACGGATGAAAATCCAACGCGGGTACTGGCCAAGCTCAAGAAACAGTCGGACTACTACAACCAGCACAAACGCACCGTTGGTGACTTCATCGATGACGTAAGCGAGATGGGTTGGTCCGCCGCCGTAGCCGATCGCAAGATGTGGGCCGAGATGAAGATGAGCCCGACGGATCTCGCTGACGTCAGTGGCTACACCTACACCTACCTGATGAATGGCCAGGCACCCAATGGCAACTGGACCGGCATATTCAAACCAGGCGAAAAGATCCGCCTGCGCTTCATCAACGCCTCGGCGATGACCTATTTCGATGTGCGCATCCCGGGCCTGAAGATGACTGTGGTTGCGGCCGATGGTCTGCACGTCAAACCGGTCAGCGTCGACGAGTTCCGTATCGCCGTGGCCGAGACCTACGACGTGATCGTCGAACCAGACAGCGAACAGGCGTATACCGTGTTTGCACAATCCATGGATCGCACTGGCTATGCGCGCGGCACCCTTGCTGTACAGGAGGGGTTGAGTGCACCAGTACCCAGCCCCGACCCGCGTCCGCTGATTGCCATGGGCGACATGGGTATGGATCACGGCAGCATGGGCGGTATGGATCACGGCAGCATGGGCGGTATGGATCACGGGAACATGGCCGGGATGGATCAGGGCAATATGGCGGGAATGGATCATGGCAGCATGCAGGGTGGCATGGCTGGTATGGATCACAGCCAGATGGCCGGAATGGATCATTCAAACATGGCTGGCATGGCTGGCATGGCTGGCAACATGCAGGCACACCCGGCCTCAGAGACCAACAATCCTTTGGTCGACATGCAGACCATGACGCCGACGCACAAGCTGGACGACCCAGGTATCGGCCTGCGTGATAACGGCCGGCGCGTGCTGACGTACTCTGACCTGCGCAGCACCTTCCCTGATCCGGACGGGCGTGAGCCAAGTCGCACCATCGAGCTGCACCTCACCGGGCATATGGAGAAATTCTCCTGGTCCTTCGATGGAATCAAGTTCTCTGACGCCGAGCCTCTACGCCTCAAGTACGGCGAGCGTGTTCGCATCACGCTGGTCAACGACACCATGATGACTCACCCGATCCATCTTCATGGCATGTGGAGTGATCTGGAGGATGCGAACGGCAATTTCCTGGTGCGTAAACACACCATCGACATGCCGCCAGGTTCCAAGCGCAGCTATCGGGTGACCGCCGATGCGTTGGGGCGTTGGGCCTACCACTGCCACCTGTTGCTCCACATGGAAATGGGCATGTTCCGTGAAGTCCGTGTGGATGAGTAAAGGAGATTTCTGATGAGTACTTTTATAAAGCGTAATGCCCTGTTTGGCAGCGCAGCGATGTTCAGTTTTTTGGCTGCTTTGTACGCGCCGACGTCATTGGCAGGTGAGGGGCACAGCGAGCACGAACAACATGCTGCCGAGTCGGCTGCGCCCGAGGCCATCAGTGACAAGCCTGCAGATCAATCGAAAGGCAAGGCCGCTGGCCAGCAGATGGATCATGGCACCATGGATCATGAGGGCATGAACCATGACGATATGGGGCACGAGAAGATGATGGATAAGCATGGCGGCACCGAAGCCGAAGCAGGTTCGAACCATGACCACTAGGTTTTCACGCCCGTCCCTCATAGCGCTGGTCGTGTCGCTGAGTGCACTCAGCGGCGGCGTTACCCAGGCTGCGGAAGAAATGGATCATTCGGCAATGGGGCACGGCTCCATGTCGATGGACCACAGCCAGATGGGCCACGGTTCCGCCAAAGCGCCGATGGAGGGCATGGATCACAGCAAGATGGACCATGGTGCCATGCAGGGTGCTTCGGGCAGCATGGATCATAGCCAGATGGGCCACGGCCAGAGCCAAGAGAAGGCCCAGGCTATGGATCACAGCAAGATGGGGCATGGCGCCATGCAAGGACAGATGGAGGGCATGGATCATTCAAAGATGAACCATGGCTCCGCTGAAGCCCCGAGAACCACCAGCCGTACGCCGATTCCCGTTCTGACGGATGCTGATCGCCAAGCGGCTTTCCCGCCATTACCTGGCCACAAGGTTCACGACAGCGCCATCAACAGTTTTTTCCTGCTCGATCAGCTCGAATACCAGGACGCAGATGAGGGCAGCACCCTGGCCTGGGATGCGTCGGGCTGGGTAGGCGGTGATATCAACCGGGTCTGGTTCCGCTCCGAAGGCGAGCGTACCAACGGCGTGACCGAGGATGCTGAATTACAGCTGCTGTACGGCCGCTCGATCGGCCCTTGGTGGGATGTCGTCGCGGGCGTTCGCCAGGACTTCAAACCGGAGTCGCCGCAGACTTGGGCCGCCTTCGGTATCCAGGGCATGGCGCTTTACGCCTTTGAGGCCGAAGCCACGGCCTTCGTCGGCGAGAATGGCCAAACTGCTGCCCGACTGGAGGGCGAGTACGACATTCTGCTGACCAACCGGCTGATTCTCCAGCCAACTGCCGAAATGAACTTCTACGGCAAGAACGATCCTGAACGAGGTGTGGGGTCTGGGTTGGCCAATACCGAACTCGGTTTGCGTTTGCGTTACGAGATTGTCAGACAGTTTGCCCCCTATATCGGGGTTTCCTGGAGCCGCTCCTATGGCAACACGGCAGACATGGTGCGTGACGAGGGCGGTGATGTAGACGAGGCGCGTTTTGTCGCCGGTATCCGGATGTGGTTTTGAGAACCTGACATGAAAAGAACAATTAAAACTTTGGTGGCGGCCGGCGTGGTCGGTAGCACAGCTGTCCTGGCCGGCGCCTACTTTGGCGTGGTCAACGTGGGGGCCGATGATCCCCATTTTCCTGCAGTGTATGCGTTTCTCACGATGGCCCGCGACCGCTCTATCGAAGTCCGTTCGCAGGACATCGAGGTTCCCAACCTGGATGATCAAGCTCTTATTCGCGCCGGTGCGGGCAACTACAACTCCATGTGTATCGGCTGTCATTTGGCGCCAGGTGTGGCGGAGACCGAGCTAAGCCAATCGCTTTACCCTGCGCCTCCCAACCTCGCCAAGATCGGTGTCGATGGCAATCCGTCAGCAGCGTTCTGGGTGATCAAGCATGGCATCAAGGCAACGGGTATGCCTGCGTGGGGCAAGAGCATGGGCGATGAGTACATCTGGGGCATGGTTGCCTTCATTGACCAATTGCCGACGATGGATGCCAAGCAATACCAAGCACTCGTCGCATCCAGTGGCGGCCATCAGCATGGTGGTGGGGAAACGCAAATGCACAATCATGAAGGTCAGCACGGCGACAACAAGCCTGGCCATCATGGCAATAGCGGCGGTGGCGAAGACCATCATGGAACAGGTGATGCCGGAGAGCCTGGCCATCACGATGCCGCGGCTACTGATAGCGAGGGTGGCTCCGCACCTGAGGCAGGTCACCATTCGGACATGAGTGGCGATGATCACCATGCCGGGGATGAGGCCGCCCCAAGCGGCGGAGACCATCATTCCGAGCAAACTCCGAATGCCTCGCCCAAGACCCACACCCACGCCGATGGCAAAGAGCACGTGCATGAAAGCTAAATATCTGGCCTTGCTGGCCGCTCTCTCCGTCACAACTGGAGTTCAAGCCGCTGATGCCCTGACGATTGATGTCCATCGTGATGCTAATTGCGGATGTTGCAAGAAGTGGATCTCACACCTCGAAGCGAATGGCTTCAAAGTCGTCGACCATGTCGAAAGCAACATGTCGGCAGTGAAGCAAAGTCTGGGCGTTGCGCCGCGGTTGGCGTCTTGTCACACCGCGGTGATTGACGGCAAGTTCGTCGAAGGTCATGTGCCGGCGGCTCAGGTCATCGAGCTCACCAAGCGCGATGATCTCGTGGGCATCGCTGTTCCCGGGATGCCGGCGGGCTCCCCCGGTATGGAAGTCGATGGCGTACAGCATGCCTACCAGGTCATTGGCTTGACCAAGGCGGGGTCTGATCAGGTCGTTGCAGAATATCCCGCTCAGTAGTACTGCCTGCCAGCACGGCCGCTTGTGTGTAGTGGCCGACTCTTTTTCATACGCCCTTTAACCTAAGTAAAAAAGGCGCCCGAGGGCGCCAAGGGCTGTCTCCAAACCAAAGGAGCACTACGAGGGGACAGCAGGACCAAGGCGCGAGCGGGCAATCAACCCGCCCGCTTGCCAGGGTTAGAGAACTTCCAGCGGGTACTCGACAATCAGGCGGACTTCATCCAGATCCGACTCGTAATCGGTCGCGCGAGTGGTCATTTGGCGAACACGGAAAGACATATCCTTCAGTGATCCAGTCTGCACAACGTACTTGGCCTCGATGTCCCGCTCCCAGCGCTTCTGGTTGGTCAACGGATCGCCGTTGTCATCACGGCGCATATAGACTTCGTTGGCCTTGCTGTAGTCGGCATCCCAGCCTTGGGCATATCGAGTCATGAAGCTCAACCCAGGCACACCGAAAGGCTCCATATCCAGGTCATAGCGCACTTGCCATGACTTCTCCTTCGGCGAGTTGAAGTCGCTGTACTGGATGGAGTTGTCGAGGTAGATGGAGTCCGATTGGCGCAAGTAGTCGAAGTCATCATCGCCATTGTTGCGCTGGAGACCCACCAGCACTGTGTGAGCGCCGAATTGGATGCCGACCTTGCCGCTCCAGATGTTGTTATCGAAGCTCCCGAGGAGCTGCTTCCCTTCATCGACCGCCTTGTAGTAGTTCAGCCCGCCGATCAAGGCGACATCGTCCGCAAGCGGGTAGCTCAGCGTGGTGCCCGCGTAATATTGATTCCAGGCATCCTTGAGGCGGCTGGTGTAGAGACTAAAGCCGACGTTGTCATTAAGCGTGTAATCACCACCGAAATAGGCGATCCATGGCGAGTCCACTTCGCCTGCGTAGAAGGTAGCGAAGCCGTCGCGCATGCTGCTGGTATTGGGTTGGCTCATCGAGTGGAGGCGACCACCTTGAAGCGACAGTCCTTCCACGCTGCTGTTGAGCACGGTGATACCTCGGAAACTCTCCGGTAAAAGCCGCGCATCACCGTATTGAACGACAGGGCTGACAGGAAAGACGTCGCCTACCTTGATCTCGGTATCCATGAACCGAGCTTTCACCGCGCCACCCAGTTTGGAGTAGTTATCCTCAGCCTGCCCGAGGCTGTTGTAAGGCAGCACATCGACTGAGCCACCGGCTCCTGAACGGCCGTCGCCGGTGTCAAGTTTGAGTCCTAGCATGGCAAAGGCATCGACACCGAAGCCTATGGTGCCCTCGGTGAAGCCAGACTCGAATCGGCCTATCACGCCATGCGCCCACTCTTCCGAATAGCCATTACCCGAGCTGCTGGACTGGCCTTTGCGGAAGTCACGGTTGAAGTAGAGATTTCGATTGAGGATGGTCAGGCTGCTGCCTTCGATAAATCCCTCGCCTTTCTCGTCGGCGGCCATTGCAGCTTGCCCGGTACTGATGCTCAGAGCGAGTAGAGAAAGTCCTAACAGGGTTCTGTTATTCATAAATGCTCCTGATGTTATTGGCAGTTGTCATTGTGTGGTCGCATATATGTGCCAAGCGCGCCGGGCATAACCAGGCGCGCCTTGGCCATATTTCCACATGCCAAATAACGTCAGGGTGACTTGAAAATTACTTTTCAGTCAGCGCGATGTCATTTATTAGTTTTGGTTCCGGCAACCTGTTCCGGCTGCACGGTATTCAAGAATATTCAGATCGCCGTTGGAGTCCTCGTAGGTCATCTGGGCTGGCATCACATTGCAGCTAGAGTCCGTTGAGGTAGTGGCCACGACCCTGGCGATATCGAGCTTCATGCCGTAGCGGTAATGAATAACTTCAGGCGGATTCTTTCCGTTAGCGGCAGCATACTCTTGCATGGCCTGCTCATTGGCCTGAATCATCCGACCATAAACACGATCAGCGCCGCCTTCTGCCAGAGTGGCAGAGGAAACAACCATAGCGGCAAGGGCTGCAATAACTTTGAGGCTTTTCATGTTTAATCACTCCTTCAAGGTGGTGATTAAAATATATCCGCTCAACCTGTCATAAAAATGAAGTCAAAGTTACATCGCCGTAATGCTTCCTGCCGCGTTACCCGGGCGAGTCAGCTTGGCGCGTGGCTTGCCCGGGTTTGTAAAGCTATAGCTCCTGCGGTGCGCGAACCTTCTGTGTACGCTGCCTTCGCATCAGCCAGTACGCGGCCGGCAAAACCAACATGGACATCAGCGGCGCGGTAATCATGCCGCCGACCATGGGCGCGGCGATGCGCTTCATCACCTCAGATCCGGCACCTCCGCCCCAGAGGATTGGCAACAGGCCGGCGATGATCACGGCCACCGTCATCACCTTGGGCCGCACGCGCAGCACTGCGCCTTCACGAATTGCCTCCAGTAGTGCCGGGTCACCGCTGCGCCCGGCATCCATACGTGCATGCCAGGCATTCTTCAGGTACAGCAGCATGATCACCCCAAATTCCGCCGAGACGCCGGCCAAGGCGATAAAGCCGACCCCAGTGGCAACCGACAGGTTGAAGCCGAACCAGTAGAGCAGCCAGATGCCGCCCGATAGGGCGAAGGGCAGGGTTGCCATGATCAGTAGGGCCTCACCGAAGCGGCTGAAGGTCAGGTAAAGCAGCACGAAGATGATCAACAAGGTCGCCGGTACCACCCAGGCCAGCCGTGCATTGGCGCGCTCCAGGAACTCGAACTGACCGGAGTAGGAGACGGTCATGCCAGCATCGAGTTGTACCTGCTCAGCTACGCGTTGCTGCAACTCGCGCACGGTCGATGCCAGGTCGCGCCCACGGACATCGACATAGACCCAACCGGACAGACGCCCGTTCTCGCTGCGCAGCATTGGCGGCCCTTCGGTCAGACTAACCTGGGCGACGGTGCCCAAGGTGATCTGCTGGCCGGCTTGCGTGAGGATCGGCATACGCCGTAGTGCCTGCGGACTGTCTCGCCACTCCTTGGGATAGCGCAGGTTGATCGGGAAGCGGGCCAGTCCTTCAACCGTCTCACCAATATTGCTGCCGCCGATGGCGCCCGATACCACCGCCTGCACATCGGCGATGCTCAGGCCATAGCGCGCCGCGGCCAGTCGATCGATCTGGATGTCCACGTAACGGCCGCCAGTAAGGCGTTCTGCCAAGGCCGAACTCACCCCAGGCACCTCTTTGGCCACGGCCTCGATATCGCGCGTTATGCGCTCGATGTCGACCAAGGAGGTTCCGGACACTTTCACCCCAATGGGGCTCTTGATCCCCGTCGCCAGCATGTCGATGCGGTTGCGGATGGGCGGCACCCAGATATTGGACAGCCCCGGAACTTTTACCGCGCGATCCAGTTCCTCGATCAGCTTTTCGGGTGTCATCCCCGCGCGCCATTGATCGCGTGGTTTGAACTGCACCGTGGTCTCGAACATTTCCAGCGGTGCTGGATCGGTGGCGGTCTCTGCTCGCCCGGCCTTGCCGAATACCCGTGCCACTTCGGGCACCGTGAGGATCATCCGGTTGGTTTGCTGCAGCAGCTGGGTGGCCTTGCTGGCCGGCAAGCCGGGCAGGGCTGATGGCATGTACAACAGGTCGCCCTCGTCCATCGGCGGTAGAAACTCTCCTCCGAGTCTGCTGAGGGGCCAGAGACTGGACAAAAACACTAGCAAGGCCAGCGCTAGGGTCACCTTAGGCCAAGCCAGCACCCACTCCAGCACCGGCCGGTATGCACCGATCAGCCAACGATTCAAGGGGTTCTGTTGTTCGCTGGGGATATGCCCACGAATCCAATAGCCCATCAGCACCGGTACCAAGGTGATCGAGAGGCCAGCAGCGGCAGCCATGGCATAGGTCTTGGTGAATGCCAGCGGGCCAAACAGGCGACCCTCCTGGGCCTCCAGGGTGAAGACCGGGAGGAAAGACAGGGTGATGATCAAAAGGCTGAAGAACAGCGCCGGCCCGACCTCGGCCGCAGCTTCGCCGATCACCCGCCAGTGCGCCTCGCCCTGAAGCGGTTCACCGGGGTGTCGAGCCTTCCAGGCCTCGATGTGCTTGTGCGCGTTCTCGATCATCACCACGGCGGCATCGACCATGGCGCCGATGGCGATTGCGATCCCGCCGAGCGACATGATGTTGGCATTGACGCCCTGGTAGCGCATGACGATGAAGGCCATCAGGATGCCCAGGGGCAGGGTGATGATCGCGACCAGCGACGAGCGCAGGTGCCAGAGGAAGATCAGGCAAACCAGGGCAACCACCGCGAACTCTTCCAGCAGCTTGTAGCTGAGGTTATCGATGGCGCGGTCGATCAATTGCGAACGGTCATAGGTGGTGACCACCTCGACGCCGGCCGGCAAGCTGCCCTTCAGGCTGTCCAGCTTGGTCTTCACCGCGGCGATGGCATCGCGGGCATTCTTTCCGGAGCGCAAGATGACCACGCCGCCTACCACTTCACCCTGGCCATCCAGCTCGGCAATGCCACGACGCATCTCTGGCCCCAGCTGAATGGTGGCCACCTGACCCAGCAGCACCGGAACTCCGCTGGCCGAAGCCCGCAGCGGCACATTGCGGAAATCCGCCAGGCTCTCTAGATAGCCTGAAGCCCGCACCATGTACTCGCGCTCTGCCAGCTCCAGGATGGCGCCGCCGGTTTCCTGATTGGCGCTCTTCAGCGCCGCTTCGACCTCCTGCTGAGTTACCCCATAAGCCACCAGCTTCTGCGGATCGAGCAGCACTTGGTATTGCTTGACCATGCCGCCGAGGGTGGCCACTTCGGCTACGTTGGGCAGGCTCTTGAGTTCGTACTTGAGGAACCAGTCCTGCAGTGCCCGCAGCTGGGCAAGATCATGCTGGCCGCTGCGGTCGACCAAGGCGTACTGGTAGATCCAGCCCACGCCGGTGGCATCCGGCCCAAGGGTGGTGGTAACACCCTCGGGCAGGCGTTCCTGCGCCTGGTTGAGGTACTCCAGCACCCGCGAGCGCGCCCAGTAGAGGTCGGTGTCGTCCTCGAACAGCACGTAGACGAAGGAGTCGCCGAAGAACGAGTAGCCGCGCACTGTCTTCGCCCCCGGCACCGAGAGCATGGTTGTGGCCAGTGGGTAGGTCACCTGGTTCTCGACGATCTGCGGTGCCTGTCCGGGAAAGCTGGTTCTGATGATGACCTGGGTGTCAGATAGGTCCGGCAGTGCATCCAACGGCGTGTTGCGCAGCGACCAGAGGCCCAGGGCGGTGATGAACAGGGTGGCCAGCAGTACCAGGAAGCGGTTGCCGATCGACCAATGGATCAGGCGCGCGATCATGGCTGGTCTCCTTCCTTGCGGAGCTGCTCGATCAGCAGGCCGGAGTTTGTCTGACGTGCGGCGATGCGTACGTGATCTCCTGGCTTAAGTCCCACAGCTACTTCGGAGCTGACCAGAGGAAAAGCCATGGTCATACCTGGCATATTCAGGCTCTCGAAGGGGCCATGCTCCAGGGTGACTTGTTTCCCGTCCAGTGCGCGAATAACGCCGTGAGACACATGCAGCCCCTCCGTGCTGTCCTGTTCTGCATTGCCGGCCAGGATGCCCTGCAGGCTGGCTTCCGAATCGATGAGGAACTGGCCGGAGGTAACGACCGCCTGACCTTCCTCAAGACCAGACAACACCTCCAGACGCCCATCGGCCTCGCGGCCCAAGGTGATTTCCTGGGGGCGGTAGCGTCCGTCGCCTTCGGCCAGCATCACCAATGCACGCTTGCCGGTGCGAATCACGGCTTCACTCGGCACAAGAAGCGTGGATTGTTCGACGGCACTGTTCAGGCGTACGGCGGCGAACATGCCGGGGCGCAACTTACCGGCAGGGTTGGGTAGCTCGCTGCGTACCGTGAGCGTGCGTGTTTGCGGATCGGCACTCGGCAGCAAGGCTATGACGCGGCCCAGCAGCGGTCGATCAGGAAAGGCCGTCAGGTTGGCGCGGATCTCGTCCCCGACCTGGATACTTCCGGCCATGGCCTCGGGTATCGCCGCATCGAGCCAGACACTGGATAGCCCGTTAATCAACGCCAGATCCTGCCCGGCTTCGACGGTCATCCCGGCGCGTACCTGCAAGGCTTGGAGCTCGCCGCTGATAGGTGTGGTGAGGGTTTGCACCGCCCGTGGTTTGCCGCTGCGGCGGACCTGCTCGATCAACGTTTGAGGCATGCCAAGCAGGCGCAGGCGCTCTTGGGCCGCACTTATCAAGCGAGTGTCAGCGGTACGCAGTACCGCCAGGAACTCCAACTGCGCGGCGGACCATTCGGGAATCAGCAGGTCGACCAGGGGGGCTCCGGCAGGCAGCACATCGCCCGGGGCGCGACCGTAAACCCGCTCGACGAATCCGCCGGCGCGGGCCTGGAGGTTCGCCACTTCTCGCTGGTTATAGGCCAGGGAACCCACCGCCTCGATATCCGAGGGCAGTACACCTCGGATCACCATCGAGGTTCGCATTCCGAGGTTCTGCACGGCTTGAGCGGGGATGCTCAGGACAGACGGATCCTGCTCGGATCCTGCGTATTTAGGGACAAGTTCCATATCCATGAAAGGTGACTTGCCCGGTTTATCGAAGCGCTGCTCAGGCTGCATAGGGTCGTACCAATAGAGCACCTTGCGCTCGTCCGTCGGTGCGGAGCTAGGCAGTAGCTCGTGTTTGGCTTGCCGCTGGGCCAGCCAGTAGCCACCGCCCGCCGCGCCAATGCCCACGGTCAGCACGGCGACCGCAAAACCAAATGTCGATATCTTCATTTCAGGCCCTCCACATAGGCGTAGTACAGGCTTGCGGAGAGCTGGCTCAACTTGCGCTGCTGTTCAATCTGCCGCAGCTGCGCCTCAATCAGGTCGCGCTGGGCAGTAATAACGGATGTGAGCTGGCTGTTACCGGCTTGGTAGGCGGCCAGTTCGAGATCGGCACGTTTGCTTGCAAGCGGGATCAAGGTTTTTTCGGTGCGTGACAAGGTCCTGCGCAGTTGCTCAAGCTCGGCAATACCGCCTTCCAGCTCAGCCTGATGGGCGCGCAGTAATGCTTCCTGCTCGGCTTCCATCTGCGACACGCTTTGTTGTCTGGCGTTGATCTTGGGCCCCTGACGTGTGCCTACGAACAACGGCAGGTCGAAGGTGAATTGCACCATCACCATATCGCCGAACTGGTTGTCGCGATTGTTGTAGGCAAACTCAACACCCCAGTCGGGGGTCTTCTCGGCGATGGCCTCGTTCAGCTCGGCGCTAGCCTCGCCGACGCGGGCGGAGGCAGCGCGCAACTCAGGGTGTGAAGCAATGCGTTGCTGCAGGTGCGGTGCCGCCAGGTTCAGATTGGGAACACCTCCTTGCAAAGGCTGGTCAGCCTCGTTGCCTATCCAGCGGCGCAGCTTGGCACGAGCTACTGCCACATCGCGATTCAGTTCATCTCGCCGATCTTGTAACGCCAAAGCTTCCTGGTCGGCCTGCAACAGCTCGCCAGGCTGAGCACTACCGCCGGCAATCAGCGATTGCACGGTCGAGCGGAGCATCTCGATCTGACGGTCCAGTTGATCGAAGAGGCCAACACTGCGTTCGGCGTAGTACACGTCCAGCCAGCTCACTGCCGTCTGGCGCTTGATTTCCAACTGCATGGCACGCTGCTCGGCCTCGGCTCGGCCAACTGAAGCCTCGGCCAACTGGCGCCGAGCCTGACGCTTGTCACTGTTGGGGACTTCCTGCATGAGCCCAATGCGGCGCATGGTCATGGAGTCACGATTAAGTGTGTAACGGTCAGGGCCTTCGATCGGCAGGTTGTCGATGCCTAGAATCAGCTTGGGATCGGGCAGGGCGTCTGCGGGCCCTACAGCCTGCTGTGCGGATGCCACCTGCGCCTGGCGCGCGAGGTTCTCAGGGGCACTCTGCTCGGCCAGAGCTTGGGCTCGTTCGAAAGTTAGGGGCTGCGCCTGCACGGCAAGCCAGGGAGCTGCCCAGAATGCGGCAGCCAACACGCCGAGATAGCCACGGCGTGGAAAAAGGAAAGCGGACATGCTTTCGCCTCCAATGCGATTGATCGAGGTCGCAGCTACGAAACGTGGTCGCGACGATGCGCCTGACTGTAAGGCGCGGGATGATCACGGCATTAGACGAAACGAGGAGGGCGCCAGAGTCCTGCGGGCTCTCGCTTAATCACCGACTGGGTCAGCAATATCTCGGGGCGTGAGGGGAGAGGGGATATGCTCTTGATCACGGTGGTCTGGAGAAGTCCTCCGGTCTTGCATTCCTGGCCGGATTTGCAGGGGGACTTATTGGCCACCCCATCAGACGTGTCCATTTGCTCGCAGCACGGAGCATCAGCCATTGCATGGCCCTGATGATCGGCGCTCTGCATCGGGCAAGGTTGTGCCGGCATGCTGAAAGCCACACCGCCGAAGGTCGGCAGCACGAGGCTAGCAATCATTAGCAGGATCAATCCAATCCGACGCACAGCAATTCACCAGGCGGGGCAATAGGCCGACGATAGCAGATTACCCCCGAGCCATGAATGCTCCTTTTGACGATAACAGCACTTCGTTGATTTGGATCAAATAGAGTGTCTAGTCTCACAGGGCGAGCTGATTTTGTAGCGGGTGAGATTTCAATCGAGCAAGCGATAGAGTTCAGGCCAAAGAGGATTCTATAATTAGCTATAAAGCTCATTAGTGCACAAAATGCAGCGGGATGTGGAACCCTGAGGTGCCGCTGAATGAACGCAACGCAGGGTATCGGCTGGCATGGCAGAGCCTGGATTTCACCCGGGCTGGGCATTTTTCTGGGGCAGGCGGGTAGCCAAGATTGGCATAGCCACATGGCGCATCAAATTACCGTCAGCTTGAACGGCAGCTTGACGGTGAAGTGTACATCCTCGTCAGTGACGGCAAGGGCCATCTGCATCAGGGCAGGGGTGGCCCATCAGATCGAAGCTGACGAAGTGTTGTCGATCTACCTCGACGCGCTGTCTGATGAGGCGCGAGCACTTCCCGATAACATCGGGGAGGGCATCACTCCGATTCAGATGGGCGATACAGCATCGCTGCGAAAATTGCTGAGCAGCTCCGATCCGTCAGCCCAGCAAATTCGGGAAATGGTGCGCCTTGTTCTCAACCTTACGACTCCGCCGGCCTCCGATCCGCGACTGCAATCGGTCCTCGCTGCGTTAAAAGAGCCGATTAGTGGCAGGCAGGCGTTGGCAAAGCGCGTTCATCTGTCGCCTACCCGATTCTCACATTGGTTCGTCGAACAGACCGGCCTGCCGCTGCGCAGCTACCGGAAATGGAATCGCCTGGTCATAGCGCTCCAGCATATCGCCAGCGGCGCCAACCTGACTGCGGCCGCCCACGCTGCCGGATTCGCCGATGCGGCCCACTTTTCCCGCACCTTCCGCGAACTGTTTGGCCTCGACCCGTCGTCTGCCTTGGGTCATGTCAGTCTGAAAGGCTGAATTCAGCTTTTTCGTTCAAGCGCCAGCACAGGTAATTGGCACAAAGTGGAGTCATCTTAGGGAGGGCTTCACGATGGGCAATTCACTCAGGTTCATGATCCGCTGGCTCAGCTACCCAGCAATCTTTGGCGGGGCCGCAGCCTGGATGATCTGGTTGCTCTACACGGGTATTCCGTATTGGCCCAGCACGCCGATCATTGCCGCCCTAGGGATTCTGCTGGTGGCGTTGCTGGAACGCGTGCAGCCTTTCCGGGGCGACTGGTTGGAGGACCACCAGGATACCCTTACCGATATCATCCATATGGTCGTGAACCTGTCTGTGATCCAGTTTACGGCGACCGTGCTGGCCCGGCTGGGCGATTGGGTGTCCGCAGAGTTCCGTGTCTTCCCAACAGATTTACCGCTGTGGGCTCAGCTAGTCATTGTCGCCGCCGTGCTGGACCTTAGTTTGTACGCCATGCACCGCTTCAGCCATCAGGTTCCATGGCTGTGGCGTTTGCATGAGCCACATCACAGCGCTGAGCGGCTCTACTGGATGAACGGCGAGCGCCGGCACCCGTTGCATGCCGCTATCATGGCAGGGCCTGGGCTGCTCGTGCTCTTTTCGATGGGCACTCCTTCTGCACTCGTGGCCACCTGGTTCGGCATCCTGACGGTACATTTGGCCTTTCAACACTCAAATCTGGACTACTCGTTGGGCTGGCTACGGCGCGTCATCGGTGTTGCAGAAACACACCGCTGGCATCACAAACGCGACTTCGAGGATGCTCAGGTCAATTTCGGTGAGTTCTTGCTGGTGTGGGATCAGTTGCTTGGAACCTTCTATGACAGCGCAAGCAAGCCCGGCAGCGCCGAAGTAGGACTGCGTGACCGGAACTATCCGACAGGCTATGTGGGTCAACTTGTTGAGCCGTTCAGAAGCCAGTAGCTTGCTCGGTGTTGCTGGCGACTAGTTGGTTAATGAGGATCGGCCGGCATGAGTTCAATCAAAGGCCTCAGTTGAGCTCTGACGCTGGCCAGCCAATTGCCCAGTTCCACCAGATCCTCATCAAGCGACTCGGCTTCCTCCCAGATACTGCCGCCTTCCGTCACAGACACCGATAGTGCCGCACCATCGAGCACCGTTTTCGCCATGGCATGTACCCGCAGGAGGCCATCCCTGAGGCCGCCGATGTTGTTCATATCCTTAAGCAGCAGATCCAGCCCATCGACTAGACACAGCAACTGGGTGGTGTCGTAGACGTCATGCAAACGCTCCAGCGCCTCGGCATCTACCTCGCCGTAGGGCGTGACGCGAAATGACGCAGGAGGAATGTTCATCAGGTCATCTCCTCGGTTTCCGCAGTACCGAGCTTGCCAGTGCGGATGGACCCGGCTGCCTGCTGGAACACCGAGTCTTTGATCCAGGGCTCCGGCGGCCGGTTGAGCTTGAGGTTGAACTCGCCGAAACGCTTGACGTTGCTGGTCAGGTAGGGGCTGAGGAAGGACACATCCTCATCGGAGAACTGCCAGCCCTCGCGAGCCAATTTCTGCAGGATCCGCATCATGTCCACAGTGTTCTGCAGGATCACCGACGAGGCCACCATGTCGTTGTAGCGCAGTCGCTTCTGTTGCTCGTCCGGATCGTTCTCGGCGATCACGTCGCCGCCGAAGGACAACCACTTGGAGAATCCGTTGTAGGACTCGATCTTGTTGGTGTTCGCGGTAACCTCCTGGCGCAACTCGCGACTGCCGATCCAGTTGAGCAGGAAGATCGTACGGATCACGCTGCCCAGTGCCTGTGCCGCGTGGTAGAGCTTGTTACGCCGGCTGTAGGAACCGAGTTTTCGCAGCAACATAGGCGAGGAGATTTTGCCCGCCTGGATCGATAGCGCGACCTGCATCAAATCCTGCCAATGGGTTTCAATCAGGTGCCAGTCGGCGGTGTCGGTGAACAGGCGGTTGATATGCTTATACGCAGCGCCGCGATCCGGCCGGCACATCACCAGGTCGCGCCAATTGCTGATGCGTGGCATGAGGTTGATGCCAAGCAGATGAGTGAAGGCGAACACCGTGGCCGACTGGCCCTGGGTATCGGAATACACCGTATCAGCTTCGACGCTGAGATCGGCCTTGAGCAGCCCCTCGATTACATAAATTGCCTCCCAGATGCCCGGGGGGATGAAGTGCTGGAATACAGCGATGTAGTTGTTGGCCACATGCCGATAGGCCACGGCTCCCATCTTGCGGTAGCGGAAGTGGTAGCCGGCCAGCAGGTTGTCGTCATAGAAGTCGAACTGGGTGCCGTCCGCAGCCACCGCCTTGCCATCGCCCCAGAGTTTGGGCAGATCGAGCTGCAGGTAGAGTTCCACCAGCTCGCGGTTAGCCTTGTCCAGTTTCTCCAGCGAGAGGTGACGGCGATTGGTATAGGAAAGCATGTGCGGGGTGACATTACCGGCCAGATGCCGCGCGGCCTGGCTGGGGCCGAGGTTGCAACCCATGGCGAAGATCGTCATCAGGTAGCGCTCGGCAGGTTCTTTGAGCTTTGGCTCGTTGCCGGACATCGGCCCGAAATGTCGAGTGAACTGAATCCAGTGCTCGATGTTGGCCATGATGTCGAGTACGTGCCTGGCCGGCATGCGTTGCATGAGGGCCGTCTGTAGCGAGATGGCCGATGGCGGGATGTCGCGCGCCGTCACTCGGCGCAATACCGGTTCGCCGGCTTCGTTGATCGATACGTCCCCTCGGCAAGAGGGGAATTTGTCATCCAGTTGCTGCGCGGTTTCCTCCAACTGGGTCTTGAGGGAGGCAACAAACTCCTTTGCCGTGCCAGGCAGTTCCATTTTTTCGCAGTAGGCCGGGAGTCGCTGGAGACATTCCTCCCAGGGTAGCAACTGCTTGCGATAGTCGGCGAAGGATTCCGACCCTTGTACGCACATGTCACCGGATCGCAGTTCGTTGGCCAGGTAGGAGAATACGCAAACTTCCAGATAGCGCCGGTTGGTCGGTGGCCCCTCACTGGCAGGACGACGAACGACCTTGACCCAGCGCTCCGACGCAAACGACAAGTCGACGTGCTCGTCGATCCACTCGCGGTGCAAATTCTCGCTGTCCTGTATCAGTTGAAGTGCCTGAACCAGCGACCTATCCTGAGTCGTGGGCTCCAGTTGGAGAAGGTGGCTGAGACGGAACAACAGCGAGCGATGGGACCTGAAATGCTTCCAGATCAACGGCAGGTAGTTATTACCGCCGGTAGCCTGGACTTCGGCACAGGTTTCGCGCAACCGTTCCAGGTTGCCGTCGGGGGAGAGGTATTCCCGAATCAGGCTGCCTGCCTCTTGGTCATCCGGTTCATGAACCAAAATCTGCACCACACCGTCCAGGGTGGCCGCCAGTTGCTCCAGTTTCTGACGTTGCCGTGCTTGGATGTGCTCCAGTTCTTCCTTGGCGCGTTTGTGAATCGTAGAGATTCGCCGGATGAACATCTCGGCTAGGTGATCGCGAGTCCGTACGCGCATCCGATATATCAGGGCAAGCATCAGCGTGTAACGCTTCGGCAGCGAACAGTCCTTAAGCTCGGCGACGTCCGACGCCGCAGCTTGGGCAGCGAAGTGGCGGATTTTGGTATCGACGATTCCATCAAAAATGGCATCTAGATTCCCAAAGCTCTCGAGCCAAGCCATGTGATCTATCAGCACTTCCAAGTGTTTGCGGGATGGCTTCTTGGGTGCCTGCTTGAGGGCGTTGAAGTCACTTTGGCGTCGCCCGAAATCCGTTTCGAGCAGTTCTTTCAGTTTGTAGACCACCTCAATTGGCGCCCTGGTCACAACGAGATTGAATAGCCGCTCCTGCATTGCAACTAAGGCATCCTCAGCAGCGTCATTGAGGGTGGAATAGGCTGGGAGTTCGTAGCTGCGCTGCAGCAACTCGCCGATCAGCACATTGATGATATCCGCCCGCTGGTCGAGTACCTCGGCAGATTCGTGCGCAAGGTGGAGAGCTATGGTGAGCGCTTCACTACCATAGAAAGCCTTGATCTGGAGGTACTCACGAATGGCCGCCTGATGCCTATAAAAAGTACGCGAGTTGGTATAGCGGGAAGTGATACGAGGGCCAAAACCGAGTGTATTCCTGATGTGGTCAGTGATTTCTGGAGGTATCTCGTCTAGGGGAGGAAAGTAATGGAGCTCTTGGAATACCTTGAGCTGGACTGCCAGCCCAAGGGAAAGGGCTGGGCTACGAGCTGTCCTGGAAATCCAGTCAAGCTCTCCTGAGGAAAGCGAATAGTTGCGGTGTAAGTCCTTCGCACTGAGGGTAGTTGCTAGTCGTGGATATGCCGTTCTCTCCAAAGCCGCCATCGCTCAGCCCCTATGCATGCAAATAGATCAGCATAGACGCTTCCGGGCATGAGGCAGGCGGGACAAACAGGCCAAGTGAAATTCTATTTATATCAATAGGATAGAACCACTATGTCCTAATTTTCCTTTATCTCGGCATGACCCCGTGTAGATGATGCACGCGGCATCTTGAGCCGCCACCGGAATATCCAGATCGGCAGGCCGATGCGCGGCCAGAGATGAGTAGCTGCGCACGCCCGGTTCTGAGTTGCCAATGGCAATTGTGAGGCGTGTCGCCGTCTCAGGTAGCTGGCCAAGCACACTGAGATAGCGGTCCTCCACAAAGAACGCGGTCGGCTCACAATCGAGCAATAGAGTCGCCAAGTCTTCTGCCGGCATACGCCAGTTAAGCGGTACGGGGACGAACCCGGCCCGGCACAACCCGAGGAGAACCGGCACTTCAATCCTGTTCTGTGCCAGGATGGCGATTCGGTCTCCCGGACGTAGCCCGTATGAAAAGAGTGCGGTAGCGACCGAGGCAATTTCATTGGCAAAACCACGGAAACTGAGCTCGCGTCGAGTGTCTCGAAAGGCCACTTTGTCGCCGAAAGCCTCGACGGCAAGATCCACCATATCGCCGAAGGTGGTGGCGTTACTCCAGTCCATAGCTAGCTCCAAACCGTGATGTTTTAACTGTTTTTATAGGTACGGGGTGGCGCACGACACTCACGAGCTTGCCGGTGTGTCCAAGCGACGCGCCCGCTTTTCCAGGAAGTCCTGCAAGCCGCTTTGGGCTTCAGGGCTGGACTGTACGAGGGCAGCCATGATGGACTCCACGAAGAGCCCGTCGTCGTGGCTCATGTCCTGGATGCGTGGCAGCGTGTTGGTAATGGCAAAGTTGCTGACCGCAGAGTTTTCGGCGATGGAGGCAGCGAGCTCCTTGGCTTTGGTCAGCGCTGTACCAGACGGAACGACGTACTGGACGGCGTTGGCCGACATTGCATCATGGGCACTGAGAACGCGTGATGTCAGCATCATGTCCATCATCCGGGTCACGGAAATAAGCCGCGCTACACGTACTGACGCGCCACCGCCGACGTAGATGCCCCGACGTCCTTCAGGCAACGCGAAGAAGGCCGACTCATCAGCGACGCGAATGTGTGTCGATGCCGCCAGTTCGAACCCTGCGCCAATGGTTGCACCTGACAGTGCGCTGATCCACGGGATCTGTCCTTGCTCGATCTGGTTCATGATGGCGCCTTGAGCCCTGGAGGCATGCAAGGTATCGATTGGCGTACGTTCTTTGTGTTCGCTGAGGTCAAGTCCTGAAGAAAAGTTTTCACCATGACCGAAGATGATACCGACGCGTGCCTTCTGTTGCGCTTGGGCCACGTACGCGGCGATCTGTTCAAACATGTCTTGACGCATCGCGTTGCGCTTGTGCTGACGGTTGATGCCGATCAACGCAATATCGCCTTCGATTTGAAAGGTGATTTCCTGGGATCCACTCATGATTTAAACCCTATTTATGTTCTGCAAAAAAAGATGTATTAGAGCGATTCGAACAGGGCGAGACGGCTGGCACCCATGCTCACTTCGGCGGACTGTCGTTGCGCGCGTGCTTCCACGTCCGACAGCCAGTAGCAACCGAGTGCGATCAAACGTTGTGTGTTCGGATCGTCGCCCTGCAGAGAAGCAAGGCGTACGGCCATCCAGCCCGTGGCCGCCAATGTGGCCAGTTGGAGGAATGCGGTTGCACCGGCTTCGGCGTCGCGCGGTGTTTCTTGCCAGTCCTGCAGTCGCACGGCAGCGCTTTCAAGTTGTTGCAGCACTGAGAGGGCGGGAGCGGCCAGCACAGCGTCTGCCTGCTCAAGCTCCTTGCGGGATATTTCCAGGAAACTGATCAGTCCAGCACTCTTGCTGCGCCAGATGCGTCGATGCAGTAGGTCGAGTGCTTGTATGCCCGTGGCTCCTTCCGCAATCGACATCATGCGAGAATCACGCAGCCATTGTTCGACGGGCCATTCTGTTGTGTAGCCGGCCCCTCCAAGCACTTGCATGGCATCACTCGAGACTTCAAAAGCTGCCTCGGAGCAGGTGGCTTTTAGAATGGGCAATAGCCATTGAGTGAGCTCATGGCTCTGTGAGCGTTCATGTTCGTCGCTCATGTATGGCAACAAGTCCAGGCGTATTGCCAGTTCAAGCACCAATGCCCGCAAGACCTCGACACGACTGTGCATGTTGAGTAACAAGCGCTGAATTTCCGCGTGCTCAGCGATCGCTACGGCGGGTTTTTTAGGATCGCCACCTTGACGACGTTCAAGCGCATAGGCGTGCGCAACCTGGCTCGCGCCAAAGGCGATGCCAACACCTTCGATAGCGACCAACGTACGCATGTTCTGAATCATCACGAACAGTTGGGGGAGGCCGCGATTGATAGTGCCGATCAGCTCCGCGTGTGCGCCCTCAAAACCCATTACGCAGGTAGGCGACCCATGGAGGCCAAGCTTTTCCTCAATTCGGCGGACGAAGACGCCGTTTGGTTTCCAGTTGCCTTGTTCATCACGCAGGGTATTGGGCACCAAAAACAGGCTCAATCCGCCGCTTCCCGGAGGCGCATCGGGCGTGCGAGCCAGCAGTAAGCAGCCAATACGCTCGACCAAATCATTGTCACCAAAGGACGTCCACATTTTCTCGCCATCAATGCGCCACGAACCATCCTCCATGGGGGTGGCGCGCGTACGGATGCGCCCCACATCCGACCCAGCGTCTGGCTCAGAAATCCCAATGGATGCAGACCAGGTGCCTTCGACGAATTTGGTGATCCATTCCTGGCAGGTCTCGGCACTGGCGTATTCAAGCAAGACAAGCGCCGCAGCACGTTGGGGGCCTGTCACCATACCTATCGCCATACAAGCGCGATCAAACAATTCCCGGCAAGCAACGTTCACGAATGAGGGTAGTCCTTGCCCGCCAAACTCCACAGGTTGGTCGATAGCGTTCCAGCCCTGAGCAACCAGTTGCTTCCAGGCGCCCTTGTATCGATCAGGTGTCACCACGCGGCCGTTTTCCAACCGGCAGCCGAGTGCGTCGCCTTGACGATTCGCGGGATAAAGCACTTCCTCGGCAAACCGCGCGGCCGACTCGAGAATCATGGCCAGTGCGTCGCGCTCGAACATTTCAGGATCGGCATGGCATTCGCGTAATTGCGCGTATGCAGGTACGGCCTCAATGTGCCGCAGGATTAACTCTGCTTGCTTGATGTAACCTGTGTCATTCATGTTGAAACTGCCTCGTCGAGGTTCCGAACGGCTCTACCGAGCCCACTCAGGAGCGATTCTTATTGGTCTGATGGAAAAGGGTGTTCAGCCACGAAGCGAAAGAACTCAATGAGCGTTTCGTCGCGCCAGTTGGCCCAATCGTCATTGGATTTTTCAGCGGTCAGTTCCTGCGCGCCTGCAACCAGTGCGGATCGAACCGCCGGGGTCAATTGAGTCGGCTCCAAGGCATCCCACCAGCGCTGAATGTCATCGCCAAAACGATCAAGCAAACTGCTGAGCCCGCCCGAACCACCCGCCAGGTTGAACGTCATTAGGCCACCCATGAGCGCCCAGCGTGGGCCCAAGCCCCAGCGAATGGCTGCATCAATGTCAGACGCACTCGCGACTCCGGTCGCGAGGCAGTGCGCTGCCTCGCGCAGCAGCGCGAACTGCAGGCGGTTAGAAAGGTGTCCCACCATCTCTCGTTTGAGATGGATGGGGTATTTGCCCAGGCTCCTATAGAATTGCAGAGCAAGCTCAACGGCTTCAGATGAGCTTTGTGCACCACCGACGACTTCTACCAGTGGAATAATATGAGCGGGATGGAACGGGTGTCCCAGCACCAGGCGCTCAGGCGCCTGGCAGTAGGACTGCAGCTGTGACGGAGGAACTCCGCCGCTGCTGGAGAGAATCAGTCGATCGGCTGGCAAATGCGCGTCGATTTCACCAATGACCGCGCTTTTGATGACCGGATTCTCAGGCGCATTTTCTTGTACCAGGTCACTGTCTTTAGCCATCTGCGACAATGACGTGGTGAACTGCAGGCGCTCAAGGGGTGGATGATCACTGGTCGCGACACCAAGACGACGCAATGATGGCCAGCGTTCGATGACAGCTTGTTCCAATCGAGTCTGAGCCTCTTCGGCAGGGTCGCAGGCGATCACGTTGTAACCGCGAGCCAAGAGCAACGCAGCCCAGCCGTAGCCCACCGCGCCAGCACCTGCCAGCCCTACGGTTTTGATCTTCTCCAGGGGAATCAGCGTCATCGCACGAACCTCAGGCCAGTGGTGCCAAGCCGAGCATTTCTCGAGCCTCAGCAGGGGTAGCGACCTCGAGACCCAGTTCGCGAATGATACGAACCTGGCGCTCGACCTGTTGCTCGTTAGTCGACGGTTGACCTTTGGCGAACATCAGGTTGTCTTCCAGACCGACCCGAACATGACCGCCCAGCAACAGTGCCTGCGTGGTAGCCGGCACCTGCGCTTGTCCAATGGCCGACACGCAGAAGATCGATTCCGGCGGCAATAGATTGACCATCATCGTCAGGTTCTCTGGCGTGTAGGGCATAGCACCCTGGAAGCCACGTTCAGCACCCAAAACAATGTTCACGTAGTAAGGCGGTTTGTCGAAGCCTGCCTTGATCAAGCGCATCATGTCTTGAACGATGTGAGCGGGGTTGAAAACCTCCCATTCGGGTTTGATGCCGCGCTCTTTAAAACGTGCCGCCAAGCGATCGCACTGAGACGGTGTGGTGGGGTTGATGATCTCGCGACCACCGAAGGACGCCGTCACGGTAAAGCCGTCGAACGTTGCGGTTTCCGCACCTGCGTCCAGCCCTTTGATACGCTCTTCAAAATCGATCTCGAACATGCCATCGCTGCGTTCGATCAGAAGGTCGCCGTCAACGCCACCGCCGGTGGAGTTGTTGATCACGATGTCGCAACGCTCACGTACGAGGCGATTGATTTCCCTGTAAATGTCGGGATTGCAGGTCGCTTCATCATCTGGGCGCCGCGCGTGAATGGCGGCAACGGAGGCTCCCGCTTGGTAGCAGCGATAAATCGACTCAGCGATTTCCTCTGGCTGGGTAGGCAGGTGTGGATTCTGCGATTTTTTAGCCATGCCGCCGGTAGGAGCAATGGTCACAATAACTTTTCTTGCCATGGTGCTGATTCCTTGTGTGATGGATTGTGTGTAAACGATCAGTGGGCGGGAGATCGAACGAGCGGGTGGGTGAGTGGCTCAGTACTTTCAAGCAGCGCTCTGACTGGTTCGGGCACTGCTATTGCGCGCATACCTGAGGCGTTGCTTTCGGCCCAGACACGCACCTCTTCAGCCTCGGCCAGACATTCCTCTGCGCGCAAAAAACGATGTTTGAAACTCAAAGACTTGGTGCCCAGTCGGCTAACCACGATTTCGTGGACAAGCTGGTCATGCAACTTTGCCGGGGCAAGGAACTGCATGTTGAAACCCGTCGATGGCAGTCCGCGTTGCATACCGCTTGTGGTCATTTCATTGGGATCGATGCCCATCGCGAGAAACATCAGATTCACGCCTTCAACCATCCACCGGGCGTAGTGGGGAAAGAAGATGATTCCGGCAGGATCGCACTCGCTCCATCGCAGCAGGCGTTCATAGCGAAATTCGCGCATGCTTTAGCCCTCAACCTGATCGGCAAATTGAGGTGCGACGCGAATGTCGAAAGTCGCGATTTTTTCGACGTAGGCTTTGATCGTGTCGCCGGGCAGCACCGGACCCACGCCAGCAGGCGTACCGGTCATGATTACGTCGCCCGGATGAAGCGTGTACAAAGCGCTGGCATAAGCAATGACGCGGCGTACATTCAATATCAGTAGCTGGGTGTTGGCCTGCTGCCGCACTTCACCGTTGACGTGCAAGCTGAGATCCAGGTTGTCTGGATCTGGAATTTCGTCCCGAGTGACCAGCCAGGGACCAAGGACGCTGTAGGTGTCGGGAGACTTGCGATAGCAGGGGGTTTCACCCCCTCGTACACTCATGTCCAAGCCGATGGTGTATCCGGCCACGTAATCCAATGCGGCTTCTACAGGTACGTGACGCGCTGTTTGACCGATAACGACTGCCAGTTCGACTTCGTGGTCCGTGCGGCGCCCAGCAAAAGCGGACTGTATTTCGTCGGCGGTACCGATGAGTGAGCTGTTTGCTTTAAGGAACAGCCCATAGGCTTCCAGAGTCGTGAAGGTTTTTCCGTTGTTGATTTCGGAGTCGCCGTTGGCTTCTTCAATATGTGCGTGGTAGTTCACCGGTGCGCCGATGATCTTACAGGATTGGCCACCGGACTTTCCAGTCGAACGGAGCTCAGCTTCAGTGGCTGGATACCGGACAGTTTTTCGCGGACTACATCCAGTACCTTTTCCAGTTGGCCGATGACGGCGTCACCCAGTGGTGCTGGCCAGTGAAGTTGGCGTTCGAACAAATCGGTGACGTCGTAGACATCGTCTTCTTGAACAACACCGATCCGGTCGTGATTGAAGCGGCAGATTTTCATGATGGCGCTCGCGCTAGGGGGTCAGGAATGTGTGCAATTGGTTTCCGCTCATCCTTTTAGCTCACGCCAAAGGCCAAGCTTTTCGTGGACGGGCCGATCGGAATACATGAAGCACACTGTGTCTTCGCTGGCTGTCAGGGAGTATTCCGTCCATGCCGGTATGGCCAAGACATCTTTGGCATTCAGAGCAAAAGAGCTTTGGCCGACTTTGGCGTTTAGGCTGCCTTCTACCAGCACTAATACGGCGCCATCGGTGGAGCGGTAAGGACGGCTCGTAAATCCGGCAGGGAACAGGCGCATGCTGGTGGCGATAGTCGGGATCGCCCAGTCACCCGTAGTTGGGTTCACATAGCGTAATGCGTAGCCATGGTGGGGGTCCGGAGCCCCGGTCAGCGTCAGCTGATGTAAAGCTTCGCGGGTCCGTGCGTAGGGGTAATTAAAAATGGGCGAGGTATGCGTGGGCTTGCTGTCCAGCGGAAGCATGCCGGCACCATAACGTGCATCCGAATCGCCTTCTGGCCGGGTGAGGATCTGCGCCATTTCACCGTGCTCTTCCCGGAAACCAGCACCGAGGAATCGAACCAGCGGAACGTCCAGTCCATCCATCCATATCACCGGGCCGTCGGCGGTGCTTCCGTGGTCGTGCCACGTCCAGGCGGGTGTAATGATGAAGTCGCCGGGGTGCATGGTGGTGCGCTCACCATCCACAGCGGTGTAGGCGCCCGTGCCCTCGATCACGAAGCGCAATGCAGATTGTGAGTGGCGGTGAGCAGGTGCTATTTCACCGGGTAGAATCAGCTGAAGGCCCGCGTAAATGGTGTCGGTTATTTGTGATGCACCTGGCAGCCCTGGGTTCTCTAGCACCAGAACGCGTCGTTCCGCTTCCTCTGCGGTGATGAGTTCACCTGCCTCTAACAACCGAGGTCGGACCTTGGCGTACTCCCATACATAGGGCACCGCTTTTGGACGCGGTTCGCTTGGGACCAGTCCTTTAAGCGAAACCCAGAGCGGTCCAAGGCTTTCGCTTTTGAGGGAGCAATAGTAGTCATCGAGCTTGCGTTGATCGGTGACGGGGGCAACGGTTTGAACCTGGCTCATGATCGATCTCCTGGAATTCCGGTTTAAGGCAACTCGACAGTGATGCTGCCAACGACTCGAGAAACGCAGGCACAGAGTTGCTGACCTTCTTGCTTCTGGCGCTCACTGAAAAACACATCGCGATGGTCGAGTTCCCCATCGAGTTCAAGGACATCAACAGCACATAGGCCGCACTCACCGCGGCGACAGCTGTAGAGAGGCTCCGCGCCTGCTTCGTCTAGCGCATCAAGTAACGACCGGTTAGCTGGGACCATGAAGTCCAGCCCGCGCGCGGGTACCACGACGCGAAAGGACTGGGCGGGTTTCAAACCCGCGCCGCCGAATGTTTCGAAGCGCAGTCGCTCCGGAGGTCGTTGTTGAGCGCTCCACACAGCGCGAACGGCCTCCATCATGGGTACCGGCCCGCACATATAGGTTTCTGCAGCAATGGATAGAGGCGACAGCAGGGATTGCAGATCAATAACGCCGCGTTCCTCGTCAGCCCAGACCATCAATTGCTCAGAGAACTCTTCGCTCAGCATGTTGAGAAACGGCATGGACGTACGTGAACGCCCTAAGTAGATAAAACGAAAGGCAACGCCCAATTCCTTCAGTTGTCGGGCCATGCCGATGATGGGAGTGACGCCAATGCCGCCAGCAATCAGCAAGACTTCCTGCGCGGTTAAACCCAGGGTGAAGTGATTGCTGGGCAGGGAGACTTCAAGACGATCTCCGGACTCCAATTGATGCATGTAAAGTGAGCCGCCGCGGCTCTGGGGCAAGCGCCGAACCGCAATGACAAGGCGACGCGGCGCAATGTGCTCAACCACAGAGTAAGAGCGGATTTCGGCACGCCCATCGACATAAATTTTTAGGTCCACGTGACTGCCTGGATCGAATGTGGGCAGGTTGACCGGAAACTCGATTTCAATGCGTCGAACGTCCTCGCAAAGGGGCAGAACATCGGCAACAGAAGCTTCAAGGAAGTGCATGATTCAGAACTCGACAGTAGGAGGAAGTCGAACAGGCGATAGGTGATCGTGTTTCAAGTGTTAGCCCGCGGCTTGCCGCAGTATCAGCTTCGTCGTCTCCTGTTCACCGTTTTCCACAGCGACCTTTCGGTCGATCAGGCGCCGGGCCCACATCGCTCCACCGTCGATGTTGAGAAAATAAAACTCGCGGTCCGGATACTGCTCCACAGCCTTCTGCTGCAGTTCGAGTACTGTCTTGTCTTCACCGAAAATACGTCGAGCCGCTTCGCGCCATTCCGTTGTAAGGCGCTGATCCGCAAGCTTGTAGTTGCGTAGAAACGCCCAAAAATAGCGACAGGTATTGGCATCGACTGGCGTTGCTGTGTGAATAACGAAACCGCTCAGGCCTTCGCTGCGGTCTCCTTCGGGAGCTCCCGTACCGGTAGGAGCAACGCCGACATCGATGGTCACCGTTGAGGCGGTATGGAAAGTAATCATCTGCCAGCGATCGACGTTGCCGGGCTTGCCGAGTTGTTTCTTGAAAAAGGGTGGTGGATCAATGTTCAGCATCCAGCGTGTCAGGAAGACATTTTCGTCGGTGTGCCGCACCGTGAATGGCGCTTCGGCCACCGCATCGTTGCCGATGCTCGAACCATGCACGTAGGTTTCGTGGGTCAGGTCCATGAGGTTGTCGACCAATAAACGGTAGTCACAAGCCAGATCTGTGATTCCCCCATCCCCAGACCAATCGGGATGGTGATTCTGGAATACATCGGGAATTAAATCGGGATCTGCCTTGGCGGGTTCCCCCATCCATATCCATACAAAACGATGGCGTTCAACCAGTGGATACGTTTTTACGCAGGCTGACGGGTTGAGTGTTTCCTGGGAGGGCATGTGGGTGCAGCGCCCTTGCGGATTGAACACCAGGCCGTGGTACCCGCAGCGCACTTCGTCATTGACCAGAGAGCCCGCTGACAGTGGGAGAAGGCGGTGCCAGCAAGCATCTTCAAGCGCCACTGGAGTGCCGTCTTTGCAGCGGTAGAGAACAACGGACTGGTCGCAGATTTTGCGAGCCAACAGCTTGTGTTCCAGCTCGTAGTCCCAGGCAGCGACATACCAGCTGTTTAACGGAAAGGTGCGATCGGTCGCAGCGTTAGGTGTCATGGGAGGTCTCCGATTACAGTATTATTCTTATCATTGATAAGTATCCTAGATTTCTAGTTTTGTGATGTCAAGCTTTCCGGTATCTTGATTAGGTATTTCCATAACTGGCTTCTGCACGATGGGCAGGGGCTATGTCAGCGCGTATGCTGTGACGTCCTCACGACTGCGCTTTTACGAGCAATGTCGATCGGCTAGAAGTGATAAGCGGGCGATCGGCAGGCTGTGGAGGTGGGCTTTGGGTCAATCACTGTTGATGTAAATGGCGCAAACAGACAAAGCGCAGACTTCGTCGTTTAAATGTGTCCAGACGGACAATGGCGATGGGTAAAGATGGGTAAAAAGGAGAGAAATCAGACGTGAAAAGAGTGACTAAGACTGTGCGCCGTCCGCGTTCAATTGCAGCTGAGGAACCTGATGCAGTTCCTGCCGAGGCGTGCGACCTGTCGGTGCTGACGGACACGTTTGGCTTCTTGATCAGAGCCTGTCAGGTTCAGGCATTTCGTGGTTTCTACGAAATATTGGGAGAAACGGGACTGACGCCCGGTAGCTACGCAACCTTGGCACTTATCGGCGCTAATCCAGGAGTCCGGCAGGGATTTGTCGCTTCACTCTTGGCGTTTCGCGAGCCCAATATGGTTCGGCTGGTCAAGGAACTGACCGCAGCAGGTTTAGTCATCGGTAAACGGTTGCCGCACGATCGGCGTGCGACAGGCCTGGAGCTGACGGAAAAAGGCGTGACCTTCATGGAGAGTATCCAGGAGCGTGTAATTGAGCTGGAGAATAGCTACACCGAAGGGCTGACGACATCCGAACGCATCATGTTGATGGAGCTGCTTAAAAAAATGTTCCGTCAAGGATCGCAGCGTGGTGAGTCGTTCGAGTTCCATGACTGAATAACGAGCAAGGGGCATTTATTTGCGCCCCTTCTCGTACTCCAGAACCAGGCTTTGTTTTTTGTGCAGATAGTCGAGTCTGTCGATACCTTGCATCAGGCAATAGCGCGCGAATGGATCGATTTCAAAGGTTTCTAAACAGCCTGAGTCGTCAATGATCGTTTGCGCTTCTAGATCCACGGTGATGCGCCTGTCCGTTTGATTGAGCAGATTGCCATGGAGCCTGTCCGAGATTTCGATAGCGAGCAGGCCGTTATTAAGTGCGTTGTTGCGAAAAATGTCTGCAATACGTGGCGCCAGTACCGCCTGGAAACCGAAATCGATAATGGCCCAAACGGCGTGTTCTCGTGAGGAGCCGCAGCCAAAGTTACTTCCCGCGACCAGAACGCGCTGCAGATCTGGACGGGATGTATCCAAAGGATGTTTACCCAATTCCCTTTTTCGCGCGTCGGCGAACAGGGCCTCACCCAACCCCGTACTGGTTAGCGTTGTCATAAATCTCGCCGGCACAATTTGATCTGTGTCTACGTTGTCCTGATCAAGCACCACGATGCCAGTGGTCAGACTCGTGAAAGGATTAGCCATGTCGGTGAGCCTCACGGTGATCGGCGACAGTCCCAGATAATGCGCAGGCTGCGGCGGTTTCGGGGCTTGCCAATAGCGTGCGTGAGCCGGGGCCTTGCCGGCCAACGAAGTTTCGGTTCGATGTTGATACGACTCGTTTTCCGGGCGGAACCAGATCCCCATTCATTCCCAGGCACATGGAGCAGCCCGAAAGGCGCCATTGACCGCCGGCGTCGATGAAGATTCGATCAAGCCCTTCTGCTTCTGCCTCAGCGCGAACGGCCTCCGAACCTGGCACTACCAATAAGGTAACGGTCGGTGCGATTTTCCGTCCTTTCAAGACGCTGGCGGCTGCACGAAGGTCAACAAGCCTTCCGTTGGTGCAACTGCCGATGAAAACAAAGTCGACGGGCGTACCTAGCACTGTTTGGCCTGGATGAAATTGCATGTACTCCAGCGCCTGTTCATTTTTTCCATTGACGCTGTTCGCGGGAATGACTCCTTGAACGGAAATGGCGGTATCAGGGGTGGTTCCCCACGTGATCACTGGTGCAATTGTGGATGCATCCAAGTGAATCTCTTGGTCAAACTGTGCGTCTGCATCAGTTGCCAGGCTTAGCCATCCCGCAATCTGGTCTTCGAAATTCGCCGGTAAAGCGGGGCGGCCTCGTAACCAGTCAATAGTGATCTGGTCGGACGCGATCATTCCAGCGCGTGCACCGCATTCAATTGTCATGTTGCACAGCGTCATCCGCCCTTCCATTGATAGTGCGCAGACTGCCTCTCCGGCATACTCGATAACGTATCCAGTGCCCCCTGCGGCGCCGAGGTGAGTGATAACCGTCAAAGCGAGGTCCTTTGCAGTCACTCCTGTGGACAGTTGCCCATCAATCGTCACTCTCATTGCCTTGGGAACTGTCTGGAGCAGGCACTGTGTCGCAAGTACATGTGCCACTTCCGAGGTGCCTATGCCAAAAGCCAATGTGCCGAAGGCGCCATGCGTCGAGGTATGACTGTCCCCGCAGACAATAGTCATTCCTGGAAGGGTGTATCCAAGCTCCGGCCCTATGACATGTACGATGCCCCGACGGGGATCGTCCCATCCAAAAAACTGAACACCATGACGCGCGGCGTTTATCTCCAGTGCATCGACCTGGTCACTCGCTTGTTGCGAGACATACGCGCGATGGCCATTTGGATCCGGGGGAAGTGTAGGGGTGGCATGGTCGATCGTCGCGAGCGTTCGCTCAGGTCTCGCCACACTCAGTTCTCTTGTTTCCAGCAAGGAGAACGCTTGCGGCGAGGTCACTTCGTTGATGAGGTGAAAGTCGATGTACAGTACTGCTGGGAAGTCATCGGTTTGAGGTTCAACCAGATGCTTGTCCCAAATTTTTTGAAACATCGTAGACGCCATTGTTCGCCCCTCGAATAGGCCTTGTTGGAAGACGTTAATTAGTGAATCTCGGGGACCGGCGTTACTTCTTGGCGTTGCCTGTCGATGTTTGCAGCGTGAGGCAACGTGCGAAGAAGCATGATTGAAAGAGCTGCGCATGCCGCAGGGACCGCTGTGAGTACGAAAATTAATTGGACGCTCAAACCTGCTGCCAGCAGGCCACCGGTCAATAGCGGCCCAATGACCTGCCCGAGCCGCCCCATGCTGTAGGCCCAACCCAAGCCAGTAGCGCGTACGTGGGCGGGATACCAGGACGCTGACAAGGTCAACATGCCAGAGGCCGCGGCCCCGAAGAAAAAGCCTGATCCGACAGCACACGCCGACAGCAGCATGGGTGTGTTGATTAGTGCGCCCATGGGGGCCAGGCAAATTGTGCCGCCGATGACGACAAGGGGAATAATCAAAAAAGGACCGAACTTGTCGATTGTACGGCCTACCCAAATATTCCCCAGTGCGCTGCCCAAGTTGATTAAGCCGACAACGAGTACGGACTGCGAGGCTCTGAGGCCTGATTGTTGAAGTAGGGCGGGCGTCCAGAGGACCATGACGATCAGTAACAAAAGGATCATGAAGAAAGGTAGCCAGATCAATAAACTGCCGGTAACTCCACCTGCTGCAAAGACTTCCGAAATGGCTGCTCTTTTTTGGGCAGAACGCTCACGGGCCATATTGAAAGTTGTAGGCAACTCAGGTGCCAAGCGCTGAAGCAATGACCGAAGTTTGGCTGCTCGACGCGGGCTGCTTGCCAGGAACTGTACTGATTCGGGTGCCCAAAGATGAAACATTGGGATGAGAGCGAAAGGGAGTATGCCGCCGATGATGAACAGCGCTTGCCAGCCCAGCGTCGGAATAATCAGTGATGCGATGCCTGATCCCAGCATGCCTCCCACTGGAAACCCGGCATAAAGCAATCCGACTACGAATCCTCGTCGACGCGTAGGAACATATTCGACGCTGTGAGAAATGATGTTGGGTATTGCGCCCCCCAATCCTATGCCTGCTAGAAAGCGAAGCAGGCACAGTGTTTCAAGCGAAGTGGCGAACACCGTGGCCAAAGTGAATAAACCAAAAATCGCCACCGTTAGTTCTATGATCGGTTTTCGACCGAATCGGTCAGCGAGCGGACTTAAAATAAAAGCGCCCAGCAATGCGCCGACCAAGCCTGCTGAAAACACAACGCCGAAGTGTCGCACAGCGATGCCGAGATCCTGGGACATGCTTGAGGCAGCAAAGCCAATAGCCTGTGTATCAAAACCATCAAGCAGGATGATGAGACAGCCCAAAGCAATGATTCGGCGGGCTACAGGCTTAATCTGTGGAAGACTGATGAGGTCTTCCATCGTGGAAGGGGTTTGCGTCAAGACAGAGCACCTTTGGCAGGGCCAAAACGAAGACCCTACAAATCGCAGAGCCTTCGTTTTGGCTGGGGAGGGTGGAAAACGGTGTTCGCCGCGCTACTTAGTCATGCTTCACCTAGCGCTCGCTTGAGGCGTGTCTCATGGCATCACCACAATATTGTTGAAACCGCCGTGGTCACGGTGCTGCGCGGCGTCCAACGCTTCGTTGACCTCGTTTAGTCCAAAGCGCTGGTGTCTGAGTTTCGATAGATCCAAGGTGCCGGCCTTGACCATTTTGGCCATATCTTCCCCCTGAGCAGTAGTGAACCAAGCAGAACCCAAGTAGGAGATCTGACTGCACATGATCCAGATTGGGTTGATTGGCAGATCCTTTTCCATACCGCCGATGGTCACAATGCGTCCACCGCGACTAACTGAATGCATTGCTGCCAGAGTGGCCTCAGGCGGAGCGTCGGGGCCAAGCGCCTCAATCATCACATCAGGGCCAAACCCGTCGGTCTCAGCTTTTGCCCACTCTGTGCACGGGCCATTTAATGTCGAGTGCGTGACGATGCGATTAGGGGCAAGCTCTTTGAGCTCCGCCAACAGTTGTTCATTGCGAGCGACGGCGAGAATTTTGGGCGCGCCCATGGCCAGGGCGAGTAGCGTGGCACCGACTCCAAGTGTGCCGGATGCACCATTGATTAAAACGTTGGTGTCCGGTCCGACTTTTCCATGGCGGAGTGCTGCGTAGGATGTGCCTAAATACCCGAAGCGGCCCGCTTCTTCAAAGCTGACTTCATTGGGCAACGTTACGATGCTGGAGGCGGGGGCCACCATATATTCTGCAAATCCACCGCTGGGGTAGCGTTCAAACACCTTATGTGAGCCTGGTCCGAAGCCAAAATAGCCAGCAAAGGTGAAGGATGCGCACGCGACAATTTCGCCCCGCCGACATTTGGCACAGGCGCCGCACGAGCGGGCAGGGTTCACGTAGACCCGTTGGCCAATAGCCAAGCCATCAACCTGGCGCCCGAGGCCAACAATTTCGCCGGCAGGATCAAGCCCGTAAACGGCAGGGAGTTTTGGCAAGGGAAGAAACGGAAACCACTCGGGATAGTGGTATGCGACGTTCTTCAGATTAGGCACCACACCGCACGCGCGAACGCGTACCAGGACGTCATTATCACCAGGGGCCGGGACCTCGATCTGGTCGACGGTAAACGGCTGGGCAACACTGTGTAAACGTGCGGCAGACATGTTTTTCATACTAACCTCCAGATGTGTTTTTTATTTTGAAAAGGCTTTCACAGGGGGAGTGCAAGCTCAAGCCAGAAGCGATTGCCCGAGGCGCGGTTTTCAACCCCAAACTCTTTCTGATACTTGACTAACACGGCACCGACACCGGCTATGTCATAGGAAACCTGTGGTCCCAAACCGAAAGCTCTTCCGCGATTGCCGCCTGGGACATCTTCGCCAAACTGTTGATCATCGGTGTATTGCTTCATCGCAAAACCCTGCACCGCTACCTTCAGTTTGGGCAGGGCGGTCAAGGGACGATAGGCGACGTCAAAATCAAAAGTCACGCTGTTACCGGAGTGGTAGTCCGTGTCCTTGTTCTTGAAGTTGAATTCGGGATACAGCGTGGCTGAAAGCTCCCAGCGTGGCGTCGGTAGCCAGGTAGCACTGACTGAGGGGGCGATCGTCCAGTAGTTCAACCCATTGTTGGCGAGACGGTCTTTGTCGTATTTGCCGATCGGAACGTAGATTTCAGGGCCGCCGTAGGCGAAGAAGGTACCCGTCGAATTGACGTAGTTGAAGTAGATGGGCGAGAGAACGGGATCGCCGAATCCGGTGCTTGTATCTTTTCGTCCGAAAGCCTTCAGATCGACCCGGGTCATCGGAAGAATGATGCCTGAGGATATCGAGAACGGCCCAATCGGTTCATTCCACGTGTGAATGAACCGAGGCACCACGGCATAAACTTCAGCTTTGAAATCAGGGTCGATTGATTTCCCGTTTCGATCGTTCAATCGCGTGCTTTCGTAGTACTGGTTATAGAGGTAAAAGCCGGTCTCGCCCGGTGCGGGCAAGGCGGCATTCATGATGGTGTTCACCCCGACCGGATAATGAATTTGCCCGTTTTCAGAAGCCATCACTGGCATTGACGCCAGCGACGCTACGACCAGTGAACTCAACGTCAGCGAAACAGGGGTGCCGCTCAACGCACGCATGCTTAAGGCCATGGGTGTCTCCAGTTTTTATTGTTGTTATGAGCTCTCAAGGAGCTGATCTCTTTGTCGACATTCGGTCGGATTCTGGCTGGCGTCTGATGTCGTCAACGGAACCGGACCTGCGAGTGGACGGCTTCGGCAGTACCGCCTACTTTGCTTATCAACGATAAGTATAAATTAAATCTAAATCAACCCCTCTTTGGCTTAATTTAAGCGGAAGTCGGCATGTCTGACGGTCGGTACTGCTATGGGGGTTTCACTTCAGGGCGCTGGTTTTTTTTTCGGAGCAGATGGGTGAAATGAGGAACTGAGCGCGTGCGAGCAGCGCTACAAGTTCAAACTCGAGATGCCCCTCAAAAAGCGCGTGATTGGTGAGCCTGACGATCAGGTGGGAGCTGCGGTGGGAGGTACGAATATCGGGCAGTTTGATTGAGGTATGTGAATCGCCCCTGGTTTCCTAGACACTCTCCAAGCTCAGGAAATAGCGTTTCTCATATTCTATTGGAGACAGCTGCATAGCACTGCTGTGTCGGCGTTT
>LNAP01000725.1_pt1 | contig 49133 bp, 46 predicted proteins | sample 602601 | NCBI WGS metagenome assembly LNAP01 (sample SAMN02440304, study PRJNA202911) | soil metagenome | biome: Subtropical and temperate rainforests or woodlands; isolation source: soil samples (1 kg each in a 20% v/v slurry with milli Q water) were... ...
GAAGACGCGCTGGGCTTTGTCCGGGACTACCAGCGCACGCTGGCGCAGGGTGTCTTGAGTGGCGACGCCGGTCGGGCATTTGTTGGTGTGGCAACTTTGCGACTGGATGCAGCCGATGGCGAACATGAAGCCACGCGCCGAGTTGGCCCAGTCGGCGCCAATGGCCAGTACGCTGGCAATGTCGAAGGCGCTGACGATCTTGCCGCTGGCGCCGAGCTTGATTTTGTCGCGCAGGTTCAAGCCGACCAATGTGTTGTGCACGAACAACAGGCCTTCGCGCATCGGCACGCCCATGTGATCGGTGAACTCCACGGGAGCTGCACCGGTGCCGCCTTCGGTGCCGTCGACCACGATGAAGTCGGGCAGGATGCCGGTTTCCAGCATGGCCTTGGCTATACCCATGAATTCCCACGGATGGCCCAGGCAAAACTTGAAGCCCACCGGTTTGCCGCCGGACAACTCGCGCAACTGTGCGATGAACTGCATCATTTCGCTGGGTGTAGAGAATGCACTGTGCCGTGATGGCGAGACGCAATCCTCGCCCATCATGATGCCTCGGGTTTCCGCGATTTCCTTGGTGACCTTGTCCTTGGGCAGGATGCCGCCATGGCCGGGTTTGGCGCCTTGACTCATCTTGATTTCGATCATTCGCACTTGGGGATCCTGCGCCTGTCTGGCGAAGCGCTCCGGATCGAACCGGCCATCGGCGGTGCGGCAGCCGAAATAGCCACTGCCCAGTTCCCAGGTCAGGTCGCCGCCGTTTTCCCGGTGGTACGGGCTGATGCTGCCTTCGCCGGTGTCATGGGCGAAGTTGCCGAGCTTGGCGCCCTGATTCAAGGCGCGGATGGCATTGGCGCTGAGCGAGCCGAAACTCATCGCGGAAATATTGAACAACGACGCCGAGTACGGCTGCGTGCACTGCGGGCCGCCGACAATGACGCGAAACGAGTTTGGATCGCTCAACGGCGCGGGACGCATGGAATGGCTGATGAATTCGAAGCCGGTCTGATAGACGTCAATCAGCGTGCCGAAGGGCCGGTCGGCCGACTCGTTCTTGGCTCTGGAATACACCAGCGAACGCTGTGCCCGGGAAAAGGGCAGGGCGTCGCTGTCGGATTCCAGCAGGTACTGGCGAATTTCCGGGCGGATGGCCTCCACGGCGTAGCGGATGTTGCCCAGGATCGGATAATTGCGCCGCACCGAATGCGGTGATTGCAGCAGATCGAAAATGCCGACCAGCGAAAGCAGCCCGGTGATCAGGGTAAACGGCCATAACCATTCGTGATGCAGGAACGGCAGGCTGAACAGCGTGAACAACACACAACCTACAAAGAAGGCGTAACGACTGAGAAGGGACAGGCTCATACGTATTCCTGGGCTAACAACGGTGATTTATTGGCTGCGCTCGATCTTTGTCGCTGCGCTTTGACGGCCAGGCCCGCGAGGCCTGACTTGAATCTAGGCACTCTGTGCCTGGAGGAAAATCGAGAACAGCTCGGATTGGGACTTGATCCCCAGCTTGCTGTACATGTGTTTTTTGTGCACCCGGACGGTTTCCACGGAAATATCGAGTTTGCGCGCAATTTCCTTGCCGGAGCAGCCACTGAGCATCAGACGCCCGACATCCAGCTCGCGTGCTGTCAGCTGCGCGCCCCGGCTCTTCTGTACTGATGCTTCCAGTTGAGTACGCCAATCGCTCAGTGGTGCGTTGGGTTGGGCCGACTGCGTCAGCTCAATCGCACCGGCCGGGTCAGAGAGTTCGAAAGGCAGGCGCTGGCGCAGCAGTGCCAACACCCAAGGCTGGACCAATGAAAGCTGTGCGATCTGTTCGACGCTGAAACGCTGGGTCGAACCGAGCGACAGGCACAGCGTGCGGTCGGTATCGAGCTGACAGTTGAACTGGACTTCATCGGCTACCACGTTCAGGCGGAAGTAGCGTTGATAGTATTCGGTCAGCTCGAAATGCTCCGGTGCCACCTCGGCCAGACGCAACAGCCCGGTTTGCGGATGCTCGCGGCTGGCGATGTAGAAGGGATCAAGCAGATACAGGCCTTTGAGGTAATCCTGGAACAGCTGATCGGGGCTGCCGTCTTCCCCTGGGCTTTCGGCAAATACCACCGGGCGCTGCGCAGTGCTGAATTGCAGCACGACCCAGCTATCGAAACTGGCGTATTGCTGCAGCAGACGTACCAGTTGCGCCCAGAAATTGGGTTTGTCCAACGCGTCAATCAATTGCGCGACTGAACGATGCCAGGCGATGTCCTGGAGTGCGATTGTCATTGCCTACCCCTATTGGGTTAACACAGCTGCGTAATTCCCCGCATGTGCCGCTGATGCGCATACTGCCCGCAGAGCCGACGAGCAGGCCAGCATTTATTGCGCCGTACCGGTCACAAGAATAGAGAGAGGAGCAACGATGAAGGTCGAACTCGCCCAGTTGACGGGACAGGACAATGGCACCGCCCATAACCTGCAGCGCGCGCTCGCTGCTATTGCCGCATGCGCCAGCGATACCCGTTTGATTGTGTTTCCGGAAACCCACCTGATGGGCTTTCCTTGTGCCGAGACTGTGGCACAGGTTGCCGAGCCGCTGGACGGCCCGACTGTTCGGGCCATACAGCAAGCCGCTCAAGCGCGGGATATCTCGGTGGTCATCGGTTTTGCCGAGAATGATAACGGACGGTTTTTCAATACGACCTTGCTGGTCACTCCGCAAGGCATTGCCCTGCGCTACCGCAAGACGCATTTGTGGGCCTCGGATCGTGGCGTGTTCGCGTCCGGCGATCGCTTTGCAACCTGTCTCTGGAATGGCCTGCGCGTCGGGCTTTTGATCTGCTACGACATTGAGTTTCCGGAAAGTGCCCGTGCCCTGGCACAGCTGGGCGCAGATCTGATCATCGTCACCAATGGCAACATGGATCCGTACGGGCCGACTCATCGCACCGCGATCATGGCCCGCGCCCAGGAAAATCAGGCATTTGCACTGATGGTCAATCGGGTCGGCGAAGGCGAGGGCGGCCTGGTGTTTGCCGGGGGCAGTGCATTGGTCGACCCGTTCGGCGCAGTAGTGCGCGAAGCCGGTCGCGACGAATGCCAGTTCAGCGTCGAGCTGGATCTTGCGCAACTCAACGCTGCGCGGCGCGATTATCAATACCTGAACGACCAACGCCTGCGTTTGCCCGGTGAGGTCATCGAGCACAAGGATGGGCTGCGAGAGCTGTTGATTCCCCAATGATCGCTGCCGGGGCGTTATGACAGGGCGCCTGTCAGCAGCGGATCATTTGCATCCCGAGTCTCGACCGCTGTTTTGCAGCTGCGTTTTTCAATAATAAGAATCCGTTTTTTCTGCCGAACTTTTCTCTGCCATAAAAACTAATAATTCGGAGTAATCGCACATGGCTCGTTTACAACGCACCCTTTCATTAGGATCGGTGGTGCTGTTCGGCATCGCCTATATGACACCCATTATCGTTCTGGGCACCTTCGGTATCCTCGCCCAGACCACCAACGGCATGGTGCCGGCGGCTTATCTGGCGGCACTGGTGGCGATGTTCTTCACGGCAATGAGTTACGGGCGCATGGCGGCGGCGTTCCCCGTTGCGGGCTCGGCCTACAGCTACGTGCGCAAGGCGATCAGCCCCAGGCTCGGTTTTATTGCAGGCTGGGCCGTGTTGCTCGATTACCTGTTCCTGCCCATGGCGATCTGGCTGATCGGCGCGGCGTACCTGGGATCGGCATTTCCCGCTGTCCCGCAGCCAGTCTGGGTGTTGACGTTCATTGTCGTCACCAGCCTGATCAATGTGGTCGGCCTCAAATTGGCCAATACCGTCAACGCGCTATTAATGATCGTGCAATTTCTGGTACTGGCGGCATTCGTCGCCCTGAGCATTCATTACGTCGGCGGTGATGCCAGCCAGCCACTCTGGACGCTGACGCCCTTCTTCAATGGCGACATGCAAATGCCATTGATCATGAGTGGTGCAGCCATTGCCTGTTATTCGTTTCTGGGGTTCGATGCGGTCAGCACCCTGACCGAAGAAACCAGGGACCCGCGTCGCACGATTCCCAAAGCCATCATGTTGATCACCTTGATCGGCGGCCTGATTTTCGTCAGCGTCTCTTACTTCGTGCAGCGCGCGCATCCCGCGTTTGTCTTCGAAAGCGTCGATTCGGCCGCCTATGAAATAGCGCGCAATATCGGCGGGGATATATTCGTCACGATCTTCCTGATTGGTCTGGTCGTCGGCCAGTTCGCTTCGGGGCTTTCTGCGCAGGCCAGCGGTTCCCGGCTGTTGTTTGCCATGGGCCGGGATGGGGTGTTGCCCAAGTCGCTTTTCGGCCGTTTGAGCGAGCGCTTCGGAACGCCAGTCAATAGCATTCTGCTCTGCGCGGTGGTGGCATTGCTGGCGTTGAAGCTGGACGTGACAACCTCGACGTCATTTATCAACTTTGGTGCTTTCCTGGCATTCAGCCTGGTCAATCTTTCCGTGATTTTTCACTACTGGCTCGGCGGCGAGAAGCGTGGTCTGCGTGAAGTGGTGTTGTTCCTGATTTTTCCGCTGATTGGCATGCTGGCCGATCTGTGGCTGATGATCAGCCTGGACCGGCTGGCAATCATCCTTGGGGTGAGCTGGCTGGTGATCGGCCTGGTTTATCTGGCGTGGCTGACAGGCGGATTTCGCAAACAGCCGCCGGAAATGGATTTTCAGGAAGCGGCATAAGCGCCCGGCAATCCGATGCCCGCGCGCAACAGCTCCAGTGTTCAGCTTTCCAGCACCCAGGGTTTCGCGCGACGGGTGCGCTGCGCCATTTCATGGATATCTTCCCGGCCCTCGAGGCTGGTCCAGCGCAGGTGCTCGATCAGCTTCATTTCCATGGGATTGAGCGCCACGAAGCCAAGCTCATCAGCCTTGCGCATGAATGCATCACGGGGTTCGGCAGGCTGGCTGGCGGCGATCACTTCCTGCAAGGCGCCTTGCAGTATCGAGACGTAGCTCACCAACATCGAAGGGTTGCACAGCACATCGGTTTTATTGACATAGCCATCCAGCAGACGCAGCGAATCACGGGCTTCAATCAGGCGGTTGTACGCGTAGGAGGGGAGTTGAAAATGATCGGGTTGAGACATGGCTTGTTTCCATCCGGCCAGTACGCCAGGACAGCAATCCCGGGCCATTGATTGAGCAACAGCGGCTCGAACCTTAGCGGCAAGTCTCTGCCTAATCAAGTTCACGAATGATGCAAGTCACGACAATCGATGATGGTTCACACTTCGCGTTATGTTACTGTATAACACATCAATTACGTGCTCATCTGGAGGCACCATGAAACCTGATATCCACCCCGCATACCGTACCGTGCTGTTCCACGACACCGCCGCCGATGTGTTTTTCCTGATCGGCTCCACGGTTGATACAGAGCGCACGCAACAACACACCGACGGCAAAACCTACCCTTACGTAGCCCTCGATGTATCCAGCGCTTCGCACCCGATGTACACCGGGCAGCAGCGTAAAACCACTACCGAAGGCCGTATCGCGGGCTTCAACAAACGCTTTGCAACGTTCGGCTCCGGTGGCAAGAAAGACGCTGAAGCCGCTGAATGACGACGCGGGGTCCCGCGCGCTGGACGATCAGGTTCTGTTCGTCCGGCACGCGGGATTTTTTTTGCCTGGATTTTGGTCCTGATGACCATCGGCATGCTTCGTCGCTGGACTAACGCGTCAATTTGCTTTTGACTCTGCGGCCTGAAAACCAGGAGTTGTCGCTTTGAAAACATCAGTCGCCATCCTCTTCGGCGGTCAATCCAGCGAACACGAAGTCTCGCTGCAGTCAGCCAGGAACGTGATCAACGCGATCGATCGTGGCAGCTATGACCTGACTTTGATCGGCATCGACAAGCAAGGCCGCTGGCTACGTTTTGAAGAGCGTGATTACCTGCTCAATGCCGATAACCCTGCGCAGATCAAACTTGGTGAGTCGGGCAAGCTGTTGTCGTTGCTGCCGGGAAGCCTGGCGGGGCAGTTTGTCGACGTCGCGTCAGGCGTCGAATTGCCGAGAATCGACGTAGTGTTCCCGCTGATTCATGGCGCGTTCGGCGAAGACGGTTCGTTGCAGGGCTTGTTGCGCCTGCTGGCGATCCCGTTTGTCGGACCGGACGTGCTCTCCTCGGCAGCCTGCATGGACAAGGACGTTACCAAGCGTTTGCTGCGCGATGCCGGAATCGCCGTCGCCCCTTCGCTGGTGCTGACGCGCGGGCAATCGGCGCGTTTCGAAGAAGTGTCCGCCAGGCTGGGCCTGCCGATGTTCGTCAAACCGGCCAGCCAGGGCTCGTCCGTGGGCGTCAGTAAAGTCAGCGACGAAGCGGGCTTTATCGCCGCGCTGGCGCTGGCTTTCCAGTTCGATCACAAGGTGTTGATCGAGCAGGGCATCGTTGGTCGTGAAGTGGAATGTGCGGTGCTTGGCAATCGCCAGCCACAAGTCAGCGTCTGCGGGGAAGTCATTGCCAATGACGAGTTCTACGCCTACGACACCAAATACCTGAACGGCGATCAGGCGCGGATCGCCATTCCTGCCGAGCTGACGCCCGAACTCAGTGATCAGGTGCGGGAAGTGGCCCTGCAAGCTTATCGAGTCCTGCAATGCGCGGGATTGGCCCGGGTGGATTTCTTCGTCACCGAGGCGCGGGACATCATCATCAATGAGGTCAACACCCTTCCGGGATTCACCTCCATCAGCATGTATCCCAAACTCTGGCAGGCCAGCGGCATGACCTACGCGGGCCTGATCGACCGCTTGATCGTGCTGGCGCTGGAGCGCGCCGATGAAGCACGCCAGCTCAAGACCGAGATATTTTCATGAAGGTGATTCAGATAGCCGCTGCGCTGTTGATCGGGACGGATGGCCGCACGCTGCTGGTCCGCAAGCGCGGCACCACGGCCTTCATGCAACCGGGCGGCAAAATCGAACCCGGCGAGCCGCCTGCCGTGGCTTTGGCGCGCGAGCTTGAGGAGGAACTGGGTTTGCTGATTGATCCCCTTCAGGCCGGTTATCTCGGCTCGTTCGCCGCTCCGGCGGCCAACGAGCCTGGCTTTGAGGTGCGCTGCGAGCTTTTTGAAGTGCGCATCAATGGCGATGTGGTACCGGCGGCGGAGATCGAGGAGGTAATCTGGATCAGCGCCGACAGCCATCCTGAACTGCCATTGGCCCCGCTGACCCGGGATTCGATCCTGCCGATTTATCGGGAGATGTTGGCTGCGATTTGATCGTCGTCGTTTTAGCGCACCGCACTCACCCCATCCAGCGTCGAGAACGAGGTGTCCTTGGCGGTCAGCAGGAAGTCGCGCATGTACGGCGCGTCGAGCATGTCGGTGCGCACGGCGGCGTACAGCGTAGCAAACAAACCTTTCTCGCCCAGGCGCTTGGCCTTCACATAACCGCGCGAGCTGTATTCATGCAGCGCCCAATGCGGCATGCCGCACACGCCACGGCCGCTGGCGACCAGTTGCATCATCATCACGGTCAGCTCGGAAGTGCGCACCTGCGCCGGTTCGATGTCGGCGGGCTCCAGAAACCGGGTGAAGATGTCCAGCCGGTCGCGTTCCACCGGATAAGTGATCAGGGTTTCCTTGAGCAGATCCTCGGGCACGATATAAGGCTTGTTCGCCAAGGGATGCTGGTTGGCAACGGCTAACATCGCTTCATAAGTGAACAGCGGTACATATGTAATACCCGCCAGTTCCAGTGGGTCGGACGTCACCACCAGATCCAGATCACCACGGGCCAGGGCGGGCAGCGGCGCGAAAGCGAAGCCCGACGCCAGATCCAGCTCCACTTCCGGCCAGGCATCGCGAAACTGATCGATGGTCGGCATCAGCCACTGAAAACAGCTGTGGCATTCGATAGCCATGTGCAGACGCCCGGCCGTGCCGCCGGCCAGCCGGGCGATGTCCCGCTCTGCGCTGCGCAATTGCGGCAGCACCGAGTCAGCCAGTTGCAGCAGGCGCAATCCGGCGCTGGTGAAGCGCACCGGTTTGGTCTTGCGCACGAACAACTGCATGGCCATGCGTTCTTCCAGTTCCTTGAACTGGTGGGACAGCGCCGATTGCGTCAGGTGCAGGCGCTCGGCAGCCTCCACAAGGCTGTCGGCCTCGCGCAAGGCATGCAGGGTTTTCAGATGGCGTATCTCAAGCACCGCAGGCGCTCCATGAATGGATTTTGTGATCAACACGAAAACAATGAGTTTGTCTCATGTTGCCTTCGCTGTCGACAATGGCGCCATCTTTTACGGAGGGACGCATCATGGCCTTGGCCCACACACTTGGTTTTCCGCGCATCGGCGCTGATCGCGAATTGAAAAAAGTTCTGGAAGCTCACTGGAAGGGCGATCTGGATGAGCAGGGCCTGCGCGCCGCCGGTCGTGAGCTGCGCGCCACGCACTGGCAGTTGCAAAAGGATGCGGGCATCGAACTGCTGCCGGTGGGCGACTTCGCCTGGTACGACCAGGTCTTGAGCCATTCACTGACCTTCGGCGTGATCCCCCAGCGTTTCGCCGACACCACCGACGCCCAGGGCTTGCCGACCTTGAACACGTTGTTCGCCATGGCACGGGGCGCGAGCACTTGTTGCGACGGCGCGCACGGCAAGGGCCAATACGCGCAGGAACTGACCAAGTGGTTCGATACCAACTATCACTACCTGGTCCCGGAATTCACTCAGGATCAGCGTTTCAAGTTGAGCTGGGAACAGCTGTTCGAAGAAGTCGACGAAGCCCGCGCCCTTGGTCACAAGGTCAAGCCGGTGGTGATCGGCCCATTGACTTACCTGTGGCTGGGCAAGGCCAAAGGCGACAGCTTCGACAAGCTCGATCTGCTGGAACGTCTGTTGCCGCTGTACGGCGAAATCCTCGGTCGCCTGGCTGCCCAAGGCGTTGAGTGGGTGCAGATCGATGAGCCGATTCTGGCGCTGGATCTGCCCCAGGAATGGAAGAACGCCTTCGAACGCACCTATCACAGCCTGCAATACTCACCGCTGAAAAAACTGGTGGCGACCTATTTTGGTGGTCTGGAAGACAACCTCGGCCTGGCGGTTTCGCTGCCGGTGGACGGCTTGCACATCGACCTGGTGCGCGCGCCGGAACAACTGGCTGCGGTGCTCGACCGTCTGCCGACTTATAAGGTGTTGTCCCTGGGCGTGGTCAATGGCCGGAACGTCTGGCGTTGCGATCTTGACCAGGCGCTGGCGCAATTGCGTGAGGCCCAGCTGCGCTTTGGCGACAACTTGTGGGTCGCTGGCTCCTGCTCACTGTTGCACAGCCCGGTGGATGTGCAGCGCGAAGATAAACTCGATGCCGAGCTCAAGAGCTGGCTGGCGTTCGCCGTACAGAAGTGCGCAGAAATTTCGCTGCTCAGCGCGGCCTTGAACGCCCCGGAGTCATCCGAAGTGCAAGCCGCCCTGGCTGAAAGTCGCGCCGTACAGATCCGCCGCGCGCAGTCGCCGCGCATTCATAAACCTGAAGTGCAGGCGCGTCTGGCGGCAATTACCGCTGCCGACAGCCAGCGTCAATCGGCCTTTGCCGCGCGTATCGAACAACAGCGGGCGCGCTTGAATCTGCCGGCATTTCCGACAACGACCATTGGCTCATTCCCACAAACGCCGTCCATTCGTCTGGCGCGTCAGTCGTGGAAACAGGGACGTCTGTCGGCCAATGACTATACCGACGCGATGCGCCACGAGATTCGTCACGCGGTGCAAACCCAGGAACGCCTGGGGCTGGACGTGCTGGTGCATGGTGAGGCCGAACGCAACGACATGGTTGAATACTTCGCCGAGCAACTGGATGGCTACGCTTTCACGCGCTTTGGCTGGGTGCAGAGCTACGGCTCGCGCTGCGTGAAACCGGCGGTGATCTTCGGCGATTTGACCCGTCCGCAGGCCATGACCGTGGACTGGATCAGCTACGCCCAAAGCCTGACCGACAAGGTCATGAAAGGCATGTTGACCGGGCCGGTGACCATGCTGATGTGGTCATTTCCTCGTGAAGACGTGTCGCGCAAGGTGCAGGCGCAGCAATTGGCCCTGGCGATTCGCGACGAAGTCGTGGATCTGGAAACCGCCGGTATCAAAATCGTGCAGATCGACGAAGCGGCCTTCCGCGAAGGGTTGCCGCTGCGTCGGGCGAACTGGCAGGAATATCTGGACTGGGCCGTTGAAGCATTCCGCCTGTGCGCCTCGGGCGTGCGCGACGAAACGCAGATCCATACCCACATGTGCTACAGCGAATTCAATGACGTGATCGAGTCAATCGCCGCTATGGACGCCGACGTGATCACCATCGAAACCTCGCGCTCGGACATGGAATTGCTGCAGGCCTTCAAGGCGTTCGACTATCCGAACGACATCGGCCCCGGCGTCTACGACATCCATTCGCCACGGGTGCCCGGCACAGAAGAAATGGTTCGCCTGATGTCCAAGGCCGTACAACGTATCCCGGCCGAACGCTTGTGGGTCAACCCCGATTGCGGCCTGAAAACCCGCGCCTGGCCGGAAACCGAAGCGGCGTTGGTGAACATGGTGGCGGCGGCGCGGCAGTTGCGTAGTCAGCACGCCTGATACGTGTAGGAGATTTCGCCATGTCGTTGACACGGCGCTGTCGCGTAGCAAACACCGAACATGTGGGACCGGATTTATCCGGGAAGAGGCCGGTACATTCAGTCAGAAATGCCGCCTTCCCGGATAAATCCGGTCCCACGGGTTTCTCGTCGGTCAGATATTTCTGCGGTGTTTGATGAGAGCGAGGCTTGCCCGCGAAAGGGCCCGTTCAGAACCTGTCTCGAATTGGAAAACGATTCTCGGGCAAGCCTCGCTCCAACGAGTCCCTAAGGTAAGTGTTGATTGACCCGGAATGACCATTCAGCCCTCTTCATCAAACTGTCACGTAACTGTGGCAGCGCGCTTTGTAAAACATCATCAAACTCATTGCCTACTGGGGATCTGTTTTTTGGTGTTTTTTCATGCGCGTGTTTCTCTTTCTGGCCGCACTTTTGTGCGGCTTGCCGTCTTTTGCGGCCTCTCGATGTGATGTCAACGTTCCTACGCAAATAGCTGAACTGCAGCAAGTGCGCCTGGCTTACCAAAGTATCGGCCGTGAATCCGACCCCGCATTGCTGCTGGTCATGGGCCTGGGTGGGCAGTTGATTCACTGGCCGGACGAAGTGGTGGTGGCCCTGTGCGAACAGGGTTATCGGGTGATTCGCTACGACAATCGCGATGTCGGCCTGTCGAGCTGGGTCCAGCCGCCTGCCAATGCCAACCTGACCTACGAAGTGCTGCGCTTCAAGCTGGGCCTGCAGGTTTCGGCGCCGTATTCGTTGACTGACATGGCCGATGACGCCCTGGGTTTGATGGACGCGTTGCACGTCCGCCAATTTCATGTGCTGGGCGCGAGCATGGGCGGCATGATCGCTCAGCATCTGGCCGATCTGGCACCGCAGCGCGTCGAAAGCCTGACATTGATCATGACCAGCTCCGGCGCTCAAGGCTTGCCGATGCCCAATCCGGCGGTACTGCAATTGCTCGCCAAGCGCGGCGCGCCGAATCGCGAGGCGGCGCTGGAGCAGCAGGCGGATTTGCTCGCCGCGTTGGGCAGCCCGCAAGTGAAAGATGATCGTGCGCTGTTGCTGCAACAGGCCGCGACTTCCTACGACCGGGCGTTCAATCCGGAAGGGGTGAAGCGGCAGATCCTGGCGATTCTGGCCGAGCCCAGTCGCGTCGAACTGCTGGATCGTCTGCGTTTGCCGGTGCTGGTGGTGCATGGCACGTCGGACCCGTTGTTGCCGGTGATGCACGGCGTGCATGTGGCGGCGCATATCCAGGGCAGCCAGCTGCGGCTGATTCCGGGCCTGGCCCATCGTTTTCAGGAAGCCTTCAAGGCACCGCTGCTGGGCGCGGTGTTGCCCTACCTGCGCGCGCAGCATGAAGACGGCCGACACATGGCCCAGCTTTGAATATCAGCGGCAGTTAGGCGTATCGTGGCAGCCTGTTTCCTTAGAGTGAGCCTGCCATGACGACTCCCCTGAAAATCGATTTTGTCTCGGACGTTTCCTGCCCCTGGTGCGTGGTTGGCCTGCGCGCCTTGAACGAGGCGCTGGCGGAACTGGGCGATGAAGTCCAGGCGCAGATCCACTTCCAGCCGTTTGAACTGAACCCGAACATGCCCGCCGAAGGTCAGGATATCGACGAGCATATCCAGCAGAAATACGGCTCCACCCCAGAGCAATCGAAAGCCAATCGAGAAAACATCCGCCTGCGTGGTGAAGAAGTGGGCTTTACCTTCTCCCAGGGCAACCGGCGCATCTACAACACCTTCGATGCGCACCGTTTGCTGCATTGGGCTGAACTGGAAGGCAAGCAGCAGGCGCTGAAAGAAGCGCTGTTCGCGGCTTATTTTACTGATCTCGCTGACCCATCAAGCCATCGAGTGTTGGCGGACGTGGCGCAGAAAGTCGGGCTGGATCGACTGCGCGCCGAAGCCATCCTGAGCAGCGACGAATACGCCAGCGAAGTGCGCGAGCTGGAGCAGCTGTGGGTTTCCCGCGGTATCAGTTCGGTGCCGACCATTGTCTTCAACGATCAGTACGCGGTGTCAGGCGGCCAGCCGGTCGATGTGTTTGTGGGGGCGATTCGGCAGATTCTGGGGGAGGGCAAGTAATCTGGTTGCGATTGAACTGTAGGCTGCGCAATGAATAGCTACCGACCGGTACAGACTGTGTGAAAACGTCACGAGCGAAGGCAAGACAAGGCAAAAACAGGCGGAAAAGCGGAGTCTAGGTGTTCTAAATGAGCATTTTCCGCCTGTTTGCGCAGTAGTTTTCACACAGTCTGGGTAGGAGGGGACTTGTCCCCGAATGCGGTGGTCCTGACAACGAAACTCCGCAAGGTTAACGCTGCCAGAGCTACCGTCTTCGGGGACAAGTCCCCTGCTACATAATGTTCTGTTTGCTGCACATCGCAGCAACCGTCTTGACCTGACGCCGTTGGCTAGCCCAACCCATACTTCTTGACCTTGTCGAACAGCGTGGTCTTGGCCATGCCCAGTTCCTGACTGGCCTGGCTGAGGTTGCCGCCGCTGCGTTGCAGGGCCTCGCTGAGCAGGTTTTTCTCGAAGGCTTCCACGGCTTCGGCAAAACCCAGGCTTTGGCTGTCGATGTGCGCGCTTGCGGTCTTGAAGGCCGGCAAGCCGAGGGCAAAGCGCTCGGCGACGTTGCGCAGTTCGCGCACATTGCCGGGCCAGTCGTGACTCATCAGGCTGGACACGGTTTGCGGGTCCAATTGCGGAGGTTCGCGGTCGAAGCGCAGCGATGACAGCTGCAGAAAGTGCTCGAACAGTTGCAGGATGTCCTCGCGGCGTTCGCGCAGCGGCGGCAATTCCAGAGTCACGACGTTCAAGCGGTAGTACAAGTCGCTGCGAAACTGTCCGGTCTTGCCCATCTCGTTCAGGTCTGATTTGGTCGCGGCGATCACCCGACAATCCACCGCCACGCTCTGGTTGGAGCCCAGGCGTTCCAGGGTCCGTTCCTGCAAGACCCGCAACAATTTGATTTGCAGGTTGATCGGCATGCTTTCCACTTCATCGAGGAACAGCGTGCCGTTATGCGCGTGTTCGATCTTGCCGATGCGCCGCTTGCCCGCGCCGGTAAAGGCATTGGATTCATGGCCGAAAATTTCGGTTTCGAACAGGCTCTCCGGCAGTCCGCCACAGTTCAGGGCAACGAACTGCTGGGCGTGGCGACGGCTGAAATCGTGCAGGCAGCGGGCGACCAACTCCTTGCCAGTGCCGGTCTCACCTTCGATAAGCACGTTGGCCGACGTATCGGCGACGTTGGCGATCAAGGCGCGCAGGTTTTGCATGGCGGGCGAGCGTCCGATGATCTTGCCTTCCAGCGAATCACGCTCGGCCAGCTGCTTGCGCAGCGACCAGACTTCACGGGCCAGCCCGCGTTGCTCCAGGGCGCGACGCGCGACTTCCACCAGACGCTCGGGAGAGAAGGGTTTTTCCATGAAGTCATAAGCGCCGTCGCGCATGGCATTCACTGCCATGGAGATATCGCCATGGCCGGTAATCAGTACCACCGGCAGGCTACGGTCGCGGGCCTTGAGCCGGGTCAGCAGTTCCAGACCGTCGATGCCGGGCAGGCGAATATCGCTGATGACGATCCCGGCAAAGTTATCGCCGATACGGGTCAGGGCTTCTTCGGCACTGCCGACGCCTTCGCTGGGAATGTCCTCCAGCGCCAGCGCCTGCTGGCAGCCGAGCAACACATGCGGGTCGTCTTCGACGATGAGTACGGTCAGGTCAGTGTTCATTCGGGGTTCTCATCAAGCGACCTACAAATCAGCAAATGGAGTGTGGGAGCGAGCTTGCTCCCACAGGTCATACGGACACCAACGGCAAACACAATACAAACGTCGTCCCGCCCGCCGTCGGGTGTTCAGCGCTCAGACTTCCGCCCGCCGCTGCGGCAAGGCTCGCAGACAGGGTCAAACCGAGGCCCAGCCCTTGTTCACCGGGCTTGGTGGTGAAAAACGGTTCGAACAGATGTTTGCGGGCTTCGTCGTCGATGCCGTGGCCGTTATCCCGTACCAGCAGGCGATAACGACCGTCCACCACAGAACCTGAAAGCCACAGTTCGGGCAGCGGTTGGGCGCTCATGGCGTCCAGCGCGTTGCCAATCAGGTTGACCAGAATCTGTTCAAGACGCGTCTGGTCGATCATCAGCTGCGCGTCGACAAACTCCTGATGCAGGTCCAGCGAGAAGTTTTCCAGGCGCCCGGCCAGCAGTTGCAACGCTGCCCCGACCGCTTTGCTCAACAAGGCCTGGCCTTTGTCATCGCCGCGGCGGGCAAAGGCGCGCAGGCTGGCGGTAATGCGGCCCATGCGGTCCACCAGATCATTGATGGTGCGCAGGTTGGCGCTGGCCGTATCCAGTGCGCCGCGTTCGAGGAAGCGCACGGTATTGCCCGACAAGGTGCGCAACGCAGCGAGCGGCTGATTGAGTTCGTGAGCGATGCTGGTCGACATCTGGCCGATGGCCGCTAACTTGCCAGCCTGCACCAGTTCATCCTGAGCCCGGCGCAGCGTGTCTTCCGCCTGGCGTCGTTCGCGAATCTGGCCTTTGAGCCGTTCATTGCTGGCGCGCAAGTGCTCGGTGCGTTCGGCGATCTTGCGTTCCAGTTCGTTATTGGCCTGTTGCAAGGCTTCCCGCGCGGCAAGCCGTGTCGAGAGCACTTTGCGCCGCTCATTCCAGGCGATCAGCAAGAAGGCCACCAGCGCGCAGATCACGGCCACCAACATGCCCTGGCTGCCCGCTTCCCGGCGCAGGTCTTCCAGCGGGGTCAGCAAGGTCAAGTGCCAGGGCGTGTCGCTCAGTTGCCGGGTCTGGGCCAGATAACTCACTTGTTTGTGTTCATGATCGACGCTGACGTTGGCCGGAAAGGTGAGTTTCTCCACGCCTTCGGCCAGGGATTCGCGCTCCAGCGGCACCAGCTCGTTCAGCGGGTACCAATAATATTGCAGGCTGCGTGCCAGCCTTTCCTTGATTTCCGCAGTCAACGGACGCACCGATTTCAAGCGTCGGGCCGGGTCGCTGGAAAGGATGATGATGCCGTTCTCGTCACTGACGAATGCCTCCAGACGCGCCCGTTGCCAGCGCTGTTCAAGGGCTTCGAGTTGCACCTTGATCACCGCCACGCCAATGATCTTGCCTTGTTCTTCCAGGCCATGGGCCAGGTAATAGCCGGGTTCGCCGGTGGTGCTGCCGATGCCATAGAAACGGCCGGGCAAGCCACGCACTGCGTCCTGAAAATAGGCGCGGAACGACAAGTCCTCGCCCAGATAGCTGTCTGCGTCGCGCCAGTTACTGGTGGCCAGTACGCGGCCAGTGGTATCCAGCACATAAATAGCGCGACTGCGGCTACGGCGATTCAGGCCTTCGAGGTAGTCGTTGACCTTCTGCCGCAGCTCGGGCGTTGGGTCTTTGAGCAGCGCGGAAACATTGGATTCAAGCTCCAGCACGCTGGGCAGATACGTGTATTTGTTGATTTCGCTTTCAACGGTGCGCGCGTGCAGTTCCAGCTGACGTTCGCCATTCTCCTTGAGAGCCTTGATGCCGTTGTGTTCACTGAACAGATAGGCGATGTAGCCCAGACCGATCATCAGGGCAATGATCAGCGGCGGCAAAAACAGGTGGCGTATCAGGCGGGGTTTCACGGCGAGTGATGGCGGCGCGGCGCGATAAAGATTGGGGTCGCATTTCATCACAGTCGTCCTGAGCCGAACAGCGGCCTGACTCGCAAAGAGCCGGGCCGCCGACGGGGTATCGCTTAGTGCTGAAGGATCTTGGCGAGGAATTGCTGCGCACGCTCGGAGCGGGCACTGACGTCACCGAAGAATTCTTCTTTCTCGCAGTCTTCAACGATCTGTCCCTGATCCATGAAGATCACGCGGTTCGCCACTTTGCGGGCGAAGCCCATTTCGTGGGTTACGCACATCATGGTCATGCCTTCGTGGGCCAGCTGCACCATCACGTCGAGCACTTCGTTGACCATTTCCGGGTCCAGCGCGGAGGTCGGTTCGTCGAACAGCATGACGATCGGGTCCATGGCCAGGGCGCGGGCAATGGCCACACGTTGTTGCTGACCACCGGAAAGCTGGCCCGGATGCTTGTTGGCGTGGGCGGACAGGCCGACGCGCTCCAACAGTTTCAGGCCTTTCTCGGTGGCTTCGGCCTTGCTGCGGCCCAGCACCTTGATCTGCGCGATGGTCAGGTTTTCCACGATGGTCAGGTGCGGAAACAGCTCGAAGTGCTGAAACACCATGCCGACCCGCGAGCGCAGCTTGGGCAGATTGGTCTTCGGATCAGCGATCGAAGTGCCATTAACGGTGATGTCGCCTTTCTGGAAGGGTTCCAGCGCGTTGACGCATTTGATCAGGGTCGATTTGCCGGAGCCGGACGGTCCGCAAACCACCACCACTTCGCCTTTCTTGACCTCGGTGCTGCAATCAGTCAGTACCTGGAAGTCCCCATACCACTTGTTGATGCTTTTGATGGAAATCATACGGCGAACCTTTTTTGCAGGCGCTTCACCAGCAACGAGGCGGCAAAGCTGATCGTGAAGTACACCAGACCGGCGATGATCAGGAACTCATTGGCGCGGCCAATGATGTCGCCACTGGCCCGCGAGGCGTTGAGGAAATCCACCAGGCCAACGGTGTAAACCAGCGAGGTGTCCTGGAACAGAATGATGCTCTGCTGCAGCAGCAGCGGGGTCATCTTGCGAAAGGCCTGGGGCAGAATGATCAGACGCATCATTTGCCCATAGGTCATGCCCAGCGCCTGTGCGGCACCCATCTGGCCCTTGGAAATCGATTGCACACCGGCACGGACGATTTCGCAGAAGTACGCCGCCTCGAACATCATGAACGCCACGACGCAGGAGGTGAACGCACCGATGGGCGTGTCTTCGCCGGTGATCCAGCGCAGCACGAACGGCACCGCCAGATAGAACCAGGTGATGACCAGCAGCAGCGGGATCGAACGGAAATAGTTGACGTAAGCGCCAGCCAGATTCGACAACAACTTGTTCGACGACAGGCGCATCAATGCCAGGATGGTGCCGAGCACCAGACCGCCGACAATGCCCATGGCCATCAGTTGCAGGGTCATGACCATGCCGTTCCACATGCCGGGAATGGCTTGGCTGATTCCGGAAAAGTCCATTATTTGCCCCCCACGGAAATCAGGCCGGGCACCGCGACTTTCTTCTCGATCACGCGCATCAGCAACATCAGGCTCATGTTCAAGGTGAAGTAGATCAACGTCGCCAGAGTGAAGGCTTCAAACAGGTTCGCGGAAAACTCGGCGGTCTGTTTGGTCTGGGCCAGCAACTCCATCAAACCGATCAGCGAGGCCACCGACGAGTTCTTGAACACGTTGAGGAATTCGGAGGTAAGCGGCGGAATGATGATCCGGTACGCCTGCGGCAGCAGCACGTTCCAGTAGATCTGCGGCAGCTTGAAACCCATGGCGCGTGCGGCGGATTCCTGGCCCACAGGCAACGCCTGAATGCCGGTGCGCACCTGTTCGCAGACCCGGGCGGCGGTAAACAGACCCAGGCAAACGACCACGCTCAGGAACGCTGAAGTCGTCGGGTTAAGGTCCTGCTTGTACCACTCCTGAAGGTGTTCAGGCAGCAGATCCGGTACCAGAAAGTACCAGATGAACAGCTGTACCAGCAGCGGCACATTGCGGAAGATTTCCACGTAAACCGTGGCGATGCCTGCTACCAGTCGGTTCGGTACGGTGCGCATGACACCCAGCACCGAGCCCAGCAGCAAGGCTATGATCCAGGCAGCGACAGCGATTGCGATAGTCCAGCCCAGACCGGAAATATACCAATCCAGATAGGTTTCGCTGCCAATGCCGGTGGACTTGAAGAAAACACCCCAGTCCCAGTTGTAATTCATCAGGGTCTCCCCTCTGATCGATCCAGATACACGCAACGGCATCCTGAGACGGCACCGGCCCTCTCAGGAATATCTTGATGGGCGATTAAGCCTTTTTGTCGTCAGCCGCTTTGTCGGTCGGGTTGCTGATCAGCTCTTTGACCTTGTCGCTCATCGGGAAATTGAGGTTCAGGCCTTTAGGCGGGATCGGCTGCATGAACCACTTTTCGTAGATCTTGTTGATTTCGCCGGACTTGTAGGTCGCCACGATTGCGTCGTCGACCGCTTTCTTGAACGGTTCGTCGCCTTTGCGGACCATGCAGCCGTAGATTTCGTACGACTGCGGGGTACCGGTTACAGCCCAGTCAGTCGCCTTCTTGGCCTTGGCGGCTTCGCCTGCCAGCAGCGCGTCATCCATCATGAACGCAACGGCACGACCCGATTCCAGCATCTGGAAGGATTCGCCGTGGTCCTTGGCAGAGATGACGTTCATGCCCATTTGCTTGTCAGCGTTCATCGACTTGAGGATGCGCTCGGACGTGGTGCCCGCAGTGGTCACGACGTTCTTGCCTTTGAGGTCATCGAAGTCTTTGTAGGCGGAATCTTTCTTGGACAGCAAACGGGTGCCGATTTCGAAGATGCCCACCGAGAAGTCAACTTGCTGCTGACGCTCGACGTTGTTAGTGGTGGAGCCGCACTCGACGTCAACAGTGCCGTTCTGTACCAGCGGGATACGCGTCTGGGAAGTGACCAGGTTGTACTTGACCTTCAGGTCCGGCATGTCCAGGTCTTTCTTGATGGCTTCAACGATTTTCAGCTGGATATCGTGGGAGTAGCCAACCGGAACGCCGGAAGCGTCAGCGATATAGGAAAACGGGATCGAAGCATCACGGTGCCCAAGGGTGATGGTGCCGGACTCTTTGATTTTCTTCAGGGTGCCGGTGAGTTCGGCGGCGAAAACTGGAGTGGTAATCAGAGCGGCAGCGATTGCTGCGCCCAAAAGATGGGGGACGATGCGCATCTGTAATTCCTCGACTTTGTTTTTTTTATGGGGCCGAAACAGGTGTGGCCCGCTTGTTCGGCGAATGCTTCAACGGCGGCCGAAAGGGGCACACGTTACTGTCGAAGCGATCGACAAGTAGTGTAGAGCAGGAGCCGTGCCAAGCACGGAGAGATAGGTTAAATCGTTGTTTTAAAAGGGTTTAAAGTTGTAGCGGGGTAGCAGCGGGGGATGGAAGCGTCCGGGAAGCCGAACTATCGAGGCCTCAATGTTCGGAAAACCGAATGTGGGTCGCTGGAAAATCGTAGGAGCCAACTTGTCGGCGAGGCATTGGTCCTGTGGAATCAGGGTTACCGCTTCGCGAACAGGTTCGCTCCTACAACATGCCGGTGGATCAAGCGGCTTCGATAGCGCCTTTCCTGCGCGCGACGACATCCAGGTATTGCTGAACGCCAGCACGCTCTTCAGCGGTCATGAACAGACCCAGTTTGCTGCGACGCCACAGAATGTCTTCAGCGGTGGTCGCCCATTCGGTGCTGCACAGGTAATCGACTTCGCGGGTGTACAGGCCAGCGCCAAGGCTGTCGCCCATGTCCGCGAGACTTTGAACGCCTTCCAGTATCCGCCAGCTGCGACTGCCGTAGGTACGCGCCCAACGTTGGGCGATGTCTACCGGCAACCAGGTGCAGCGCTGCGTCAGCTCGGTGCTCAACGCCGCTGGCGTGCTCATGTCTTCGCCGCCGGGCAGGCTGGCTTTGGCGGTCCAGCTCGGCTTCATGTCCTTGAAGAACGGTGCGAGTTGCGCCAGCGCCGATTCCGCCAGCTTGCGATAGGTCGTCAGCTTGCCGCCAAATACCGACAGAATCGGTGCTTCATCGGCACTACCGGACAGCGACAGGGTGTAGTCGCGGGTAATGGCTGACGGGTTGTCCGATTCGTCGTTGCACAGCGGACGCACGCCGGAATAAGTGTTGAGCACATCGTCCCGGCTCAGCTGCTTCTTGAAGTGGTCATTGGCCACTTTAAGCATGTAGTCCATTTCGCCATCGGTGATTTCAACCTTGCTCGGATCGCCCTGATATTCGCGGTCTGTGGTGCCGATGATCGTAAAGCGTTCCAGATACGGAATCGCAAACACAATGCGCTGATCTTCGTTTTGCAGGATGAACGCGTTTTCGCCTTCGTATAGCTTGGGCACGATCAAGTGGCTGCCCTGAATCAGGCGGATGCCGTACGGCGATGTCAGCTTCAGATCATCGCGAATGAACTTGGCAACCCACGGGCCCGCCGCGTTGACCAGCGCCTTGGCGCGAATCGAAAACAGCGTGCCGTCGGCGCGTTCCATGTGCAGATGCCACAGGCCATTGCTGCGCCGGGCATTCAGGCAACGGGTCTGGGTGTGGATATGCGCGCCATGTTCCCGCGCAGCCATCGCGTTGAGCACTACGAGGCGGGCGTCATCAACCCAGCAATCGGAATATTCAAAACCACGCTTGATAGTTGCTTTCAGCGGGCTGTCGCTGCCGAAACGCAAGCTGCGTGAGCCGGGCAGCTTCTCGCGCTTGCCCAAATGGTCATACAGAAACAAACCGGCACGAATCATCCACGCCGGGCGCAGATGCGGGCGATGTGGCAGCACGAAGCGCATCGGCTTGACGATGTGCGGTGCCTTGGCCAACAGCACTTCACGCTCGGCCAGGGCTTCGCGCACCAGACGGAATTCGTAATGTTCGAGATAACGCAGCCCGCCATGGATCAGCTTGCTGCTGGCAGAAGACGTGTGACTGGCAAGGTCATCCTTTTCACAAAGGAACACCGAAAGACCGCGACCGGAGGCATCTGCGGCAATTCCGACACCATTGATACCACCACCAATGACGGCGATGTCGTAGACCTCGGAAAGGGGCGGTACAGGCAAGACGGAATGGGGCATCGGATGGCCTCCTGATATTTGTTCGAACAACAGATTCGAACATTTATGTTCATTTCCGAAAATCATAGCTCAATAATGAAGGTCTAGCCAGTCGAGAGTGATTGAAAATACTGATCATGGGGAGGGAAAAGGAACAAAAGTGAACATGCAACCAATCTGTAGGAGCGAGGCTTGCCCGCGAATGCCTTCTCACGGTATGACCTGATGTACTGGATGGCTGATCCCTTCGCGGGCAAGCCTCGCTCCAACGGGTGCCGAGTCGTCTGGACTACACCACTTCCAGCCGAATCTTGTTCTGCGTCAGCAATTGCATTAAAGCTGGCACGGGTGCCTGATCGGTCACCAGGCAATCGATCAAACTGATTGGTCCGAGGCGAACCATGGCGTTGCGGCCGAATTTGCTCGAATCCGCTGCCAGCAGGACTTGCCGGGCATTGGCGATGATCGCCTGGGAAACCCGGACTTCCTGATAATCGAAGTCCAGCAAGCTGCCGTCTTCGTCGATACCGCTGATGCCAACCAGAGCAAAATCGACCTTGAACTGATTGATGAAGTCGACGCTGGCCTGGCCGACGACGCCGCCGTCACGGCGCACGTTGCCGCCCGCGAGCAACACTTCGAAATCATCCTTGGCACTGAGAATCGACGCCACATGCAGGTTGTTGGTGATGATTTTCAGGTTGTTGTGATTGAGCAGGGCACGCGCGATGGACTCGGTGGTGGTCCCGATATTGATGAACAGCGAGGCGTGATCGGGGATTTGCGCGGCGATGGCCTCGGCAATCCGTTGTTTCTCATCGCGCATCTGATCCGCACGCATGGCGTAGGCGGTGTTTTCGATGCTCGAATCATAAGCCGCGCCGCCGTGGTAGCGGCGCAACAGGTTCATTTCCGCAAGCTGATTGATATCGCGGCGGATGGTTTGCGGGGTCACGACGAACAGCGTGGCCATTTCCTCGATGCTGACATAGCCGCGCTCACGGACCAGTTCGAGGATCTGCTGCTGACGGGGGGGCAGATTCATTATTGTTGAGTGTCCTTTCAGGCTGCCAAATGCGGCCCATGATGCCGCAGGCACAGGCTGCCTGTCAGCCGGAAACTCATGTAACTCAATACTGCCCCTCGCTCAGGCGCTGCTTACTCTTCGTTTTCGTGCGGTTCCCAGTCGCGGGTACGTGCCACCGCTTTCTGCCAGCCAGCATAGAGTTTTTCGCGCTTCTCGGGTTCGCACTGTGGCTGGAACTCGCGCTCGATCACCGCCTTGTTGCGCAACTCGTCCAGACTGCTCCAGAAACCGATGGCCAGACCGGCCAGGAATGCTGCGCCCAGCGCCGTGGTTTCACGCATTTGCGGGCGCTCCACCTGGGTACCGAGGATGTCCGCCTGGAACTGCATGAGGAAGTTGTTGGCCACGGCGCCGCCGTCGACACGCAGGGATTTCAAGCGTTCGCCGGAATCCTGTTGCATGGCGTCGAGTACGTCGCGGGTCTGATAGGCAATGGATTCCAGCGCGGCACGAATGATGTGATCGACTTTCACGCCACGAGTCAGGCCGAACAATGCGCCACGGGCATACGGGTCCCAGTACGGCGCGCCCAGTCCGGTGAAGGCCGGGACCAGATAAACGCCATTGCTGTCCTTGACCTTGGTGGCGAAATACTCGGTATCCACCGCATCGGTGATGATCTTCAGTTCGTCACGCAGCCACTGCACGGTAGAGCCGCCGTTGAACACTGCGCCTTCCAGCGCATAAGCGACCTCGCCACGCGGGCCGCAACCGATGGTGGTCAACATGCCATGCGCAGATTTGACTGCCTTTTTGCCGGTGTTCATCAGCAGGAAACAGCCGGTGCCGTAGGTATTCTTGGCCTGACCGGGCTCGACGCACATCTGGCCGAACAGCGCCGCCTGCTGATCGCCCGCGATACCGGCGATAGGAATGCCGCTTTTGCTGTGGCCGTAGACTTCCGACGAGGACTTCACTTCCGGGAGCATTTCACGCGGTATATCCAGCACGTCCAGCATGCGCTGGTCCCATTCCAGCTTGTGAATGTTGAACAGCATGGTCCGCGAAGCGTTGGTGTAATCGGTGACGTGAACCTTGCCGCCGGTGAATTTCCAGATCAGCCAGCTATCGATGGTGCCGAACATCAGCTCGCCGTTGCGCGCGCGTTCGCGACTGCCTTCGACGTTGTCCAGAATCCACTTGATCTTGGAGCCGGAGAAGTACGGGTCGATGACCAGGCCAGTGGTGTCCCGGATGTAATCTTCCAGGCCATCGCGCTTGAGCTGCTGGCAGATTTCCGTGCTGCGGCGGCACTGCCAGACGATGGCGTTATAGATCGGCCGGCCGGTTTCCTTCTCCCAGATCACCGTGGTTTCACGCTGATTGGTGATGCCAATGGCAGCGATCTGGTTGTGATGCAAATCTGCCTGAGCCAGTGCCTTGGTCATGCAAGCGGTCTGGGTGGCGAAGATTTCCATCGGATCGTGTTCGACCCAGCCCGCTTGCGGGTAATGCTGGACGAATTCGCTCTGGGCGGTGCTCACCACATTGGCGTCGCGGTCGAAGATGATCGCCCGGGAGCTGGTCGTGCCCTGGTCAAGCGCAATGATGTAGTTCTTGTTCTGTGAGTCAGTCATGTCGATTGCCTTGCAATAATGGATGAGTTTCAAGAGAGCGGGTGAGGTTCAAGCTCAAGCCCGAACTTTCAGGGCAGCAACATCAGCATTTTTCTGTACAGCGGGTGCGGCACTCGCAGGGGTGGCGGCGGGCAGATGGCGCGCGATCAACGCACGATAACTGGCCGCGCCGAGGCAGGCACCAAGAATTGGTGCAAAAATCGGAACCAGGAAATAGGGAATATCGCGTCCGCCGGTAAAAGCCATTTCACCCCAGCCGGCAATGAACGTCATCAGTTTAGGGCCGAAATCACGGGCCGGATTCATGGCAAAACCGGTCAGCGGGGCAGTGGAGGCGCCAATCAATGCCACCAGCAAACCAATCAACAGCGGGGCCAGGGCACCGCGTGGCAGGCCGTTGTTGTCGTCGGTCAGCGACATGATCACCGCCATCAGAATCGCGGTAATGACAAATTCCACCAGAGCCGCCTGACCAATTGAAATCGCCGGATTGGGGTAGGTCGAGAAAGAGGACGCCAGCTCAAGGCTTTCAAGCGTGCCGCGCACCATGTGGTGCGTTTGTTCGAATTCGAAGAAAAGGCTCACGTACAGCAGATACACCAGACCGGCACCGCAAAAGGCTCCAGCCACTTGTGCGGCGATATAAAACGGCAGTTTGCGCTTTTCAAAACCGGCAAACAGGCTCAGCGCGATGCTGACAGCCGGATTGAGGTGAGCTCCGGAAACCCCGGCGCTGAAATAGATCGCCATGCTGACCGCCAGGCCCCAGATGATGCTGATTTCCCATAAGCCAAACGTGGCGCCCGCGACCTTGAGCGCCGCAACACATCCCGTGCCGAAGAAAATCATCAAGGCAGTGCCCAGAAATTCGGCTACGCATTGGCCTTTCAGCGTCGGTTGTTGTAGAGCGATTGTCATGAAGGACCTCATTTTTTGTTTTTTTGCAGCGCCGTGTGCAATTCACCGGTGCTATCTTTTTCATCGTGTCGGCGAAACCCCATCGCCGACCGAGATTCGACCGTGACTAGAAATATAGTTCCGGTGATATTCGTAAACGAAAAAATATAGACAAGAATGAATACTGTCAAAGGTCGAATGTGAACCATCGGCCATATTGTGACTAGCGGGCTGAAGCGGGGTTGTGATTTGTAGCGTATGAAGGCGTCCTTGAGCCTTTATCGCCCTGCGTACAGGCGCTGATCAAGACGCACTGACAGCAGATCGCTTAAAGTAGCGGCCTGAATCGATCTGCCCGCCACCCTGGAGCGCTGCATGACCCCCGCACTGGATCTCCTGAAAAAAGTTCGCGCCGAACATCGTATCCACAGTTACGAACATGACCCGAAAGCCGCATCGTATGGTCTGGAGGCCGCAGAAAAACTCGGATTGAATCCGCAGCAGGTTTTCAAGACGCTGCTGGCGAGCACCGAAAAAGGCGAGCTGCTGGTGGCCGTGGTTCCGGTGGTCGGCACCCTGGACCTCAAGGCGCTGGCTCATGCGGCGGGAGCCAAGAAGGCGGAAATGGCTGATCCGGCTGCCGCGCAACGGTCAACGGGTTATCTGCTGGGCGGCATCAGCCCACTCGGCCAGAAGAAGCGTCTGCGCACGTTCATCGACCAAAGCGCCGAGGCGTTCGCAACGATTTACGTCAGCGCCGGGCGGCGCGGCCTGGAGGTTGAACTGGCGCCGGCGGTGCTTGCGGAGCAGACCAAGGCGATTTTTGCGCCGGTTGGGCGGGTTTGACGTGTGGGAGCGAGCTTGCTCGCGAAGGCGATTCCTCAGGCGCTGAATCGGCCAGGGATTTAACGACCTCTTCGCGAGCAAGCTCGCTCCCACAGGCAGTGCATCTCCGGTCTGTCAGCTCAAGCCAGCACTCTGCGCAGGAACACTCCCCGCCGCCGGAAACACCACCAGATGATCTGCCGCGACGCGAATACCGACTTCTTCACCTGCAACGTAATCGGCATGACTCGGGAAAATCGCCTCCAGCTGGCTGCCGGTGGAAAGCTGCAAGCGATAGAGCGTTGATGCGCCCTGGAATGTCTTGCTCGTGACCCGCGCCTTGAGCGCACTGTCGCGGTCATAAACGATATCGTCCGGGCGCAGCAATACATCGACGGCGCTGCCTTTGATCGCCGCGTAGGCACGGTTGCCTTGCAACACGCCCAGCTCGGTTTGCACCGATTGCGGATCGACCATCAGGCCACGAATGAAGTAGCCCTGACCAATGAAGCTGGCAACAAAAGGTGTAAGGGGTTCGTGATACAGGTTGTAGGGCGTATCCCACTGCTCAAGACGACCCTCTTTGAAGACCCCGACATGATCGCTGACCGCGAAGGCTTCTTCCTGATCGTGCGTGACCAGAATCGCACTGGTGCCGCGCGCTTTGAGGATGTCACGAACTTCATGGCTCAGCCGACGCCGCAACTCCCCATCCAGGTTGGAGAACGGTTCATCGAGCAATAGCAACTGTGGCTCGGGCGCCAGCGCACGCGCCAGGGCGACGCGTTGCTGCTGGCCACCGGACAATTCATGGGGATGACGCTTGCCCAGCGTGCCGAGATTGACCAACTCAAGCAATTCTTCGGTCACCTGCTTGAGGCGCGGGTGCTTGCGAATACCGAACGCGATGTTCTCGGCGACGCTCAGGTGCGGGAACAATGCGTAATCCTGAAACACCATGCCGATGCGGCGCTTCTCCGGTGCGAGGGTAAACCCCGGTCGGGAAATGACTTCGCCGGCGAGGGTGATTTCCCCTTCATGTACGGGCTCAAAGCCAGCAATGGCGCGCAGGGTCGTGGTCTTGCCGCAGCCGGAAGAACCCAGCAGGCAGCCGATGTCTCCGGCGTTCAGATGCAGATTGAGATTCTGCACCACCCGTTGATCCTGATAGCCGCATGCCAGATTGCGCAGATTCAGCAGAAGCGGCTGACTCATTCTGGCTGGCAGGATGGTGCGACAAGAAATTCGAGCAGGGCTTTCTGGGCGTGCAGGCGATTTTCCGCCTGATCCCACGCCACGGCGCGTGGATCATCGAGCAAATCGACGCTGATTTCTTCCCCTCGGTGTGCGGGCAAACAATGCATGAACAGCACGTCTTCGGCAGCCAGGTCCAGTAGCTCGCGGGTTACCTGGAACGGTCGGAATTGCGCGATGCGCTTGGCGGTTTCTTCTTCCTGGCCCATGGAGGTCCAAACGTCAGTGCTGACCAGATGCGCGCCGGCGACGGCTTCGCGTGGGTCGCGCACCACCGTGACCCGCTCGCCAGCCAGGGCGAGGAATTCTGCGTTGGGTTCGTAACCGGCAGGGCAGGCGATCCGCAGCTGGAAGTCGAACTGAATCGCGGCTTCTATATAGCTGTTGCACATATTGTTGCCGTCGCCGATCCAGGCAACGGTCTTGCCTTTGATCGAGCCGCGATGCTCAAGGAAAGTCTGCATGTCGGCCAGCAATTGGCAGGGGTGCAAATCGTCAGACAAACCGTTGATGACCGGTACGCGGGAGTTGGCCGCGAATTCCAGCAGATTGCTGTGAGCAAACGTCCGAATCATCACCACGTCGAGCATGCTTGAAAGCACTCGGGCGGCGTCGCCAATCGGCTCGCCACGACCCAATTGCGTGTCCCGAGGCGACAAAAAGATCGCCTGGCCGCCCAACTGGATCATGCCGGCTTCGAAGGAAACACGGGTACGTGTCGATGATTTTTCGAAAACCATCCCCAGTACCCGGCTTTTCAGTGGCTCGTAAAGCACGCTGCGCTTGCGCAGCTCCTTGAGCTCCACGCCGCGTCGAATCAGGCGCACGAGCTCTTCTGGCTGGTAGTCCATCATCGAGAGAAAGTGCCTGGCGTTCATCATTAACTACCTTTTTGCAACAGACCACAGATGCTCAAAGCCGGGTTTTATCGGGAAAACGGGCGAGATCTACGGCGAAGGCCGCACGAGGCGGCGAATAGGAAAGGCGCGATGGTATAAAAAAATGTCGCCTCTTACCAACAGCAGCATTGATTTATAAGCCGCTGGCAATGTTTGGAAACATGCTCGGACTCATCGGCAGCCGTTGCAGGATGGTCGGCGTCAGCTAGACTCCTTCCATCCTGACGAAGATTTGACCCTGATCTAAGCGGGAAAGGCCATTTGTACACCGACCTCATGAGCCAATGCAATTGCTGCCAACCCCAGCGCTGTCATGCGCAGCATATGCGACCTGCTTCACGTGGCTGACACGTTGGCTGTTTCATTACGTTTCATAAAAAGCCGTCCTGGGTTATAAATGGCTGGCGCGCAATCAAGAGGCTCGGGGAATGGATTCAAAGGAACAACAATTGACGGAACTGCTTGGTCTCACGGCCCGCACCCTCACACATCTCACCGCTTCGATGACTTCAATGTCATTCGAGCTGCTGCGCAGCGAAGACGAAGTGACCCGCTCTGCCGGTCGTCGCATGATCGACCGCATGGCGACCATCAGCTCCGGCCTGGATGAACACTGGCGCCTGATCGGCGAACTGACCGGCGTTCATGTGGCCCAGGAACAGATCGAAACCGTCCACGAAATCCAGCTGCAACGCAAGATCACGCCCATCGGCGGCTGATCCTCCCTCCCATCGGCGCGCCTGATGCACGCCGATTCACGTGATGAACGACTCTGGCGAAGTCGCCTGCCACGCTCCATAGTTTCGTCTGCTCGATCATTCCAGATCGCGACGACAAAAACATGAGGCTGGCGATGACCAAGACCCTCCACCACCGTGCCTGTCACCTGTGTGAAGCCATTTGCGGCCTCACCATCGAAACCACTTCGACCGCAGAATCCGGAACGCAGATCACCTCGATCAAGGGTGATGCGCTGGACACATTCAGTCGCGGACATATCTGTCCCAAAGCGGTGGCTTTGCAGGATATCCAGAACGACCCGGATCGACTGCGTCAACCGATGCAGCGTATCGGTGATCAATGGCAGCCGATCGGCTGGGACGACGCGTTCGAGCTGGTGGCCGAGCGTCTGCTGTCCATTCAACAACGTCACGGGCAGAACGCTGTGGCGGTGTATCAGGGCAATCCCAGCGTGCATAACTATGGGTTGATGACGCACAGCAATTATTTTCTCGGCCTGCTCAAGACCCGCAACCGCTTTTCAGCGACTTCCGTGGATCAACTGCCCCATCACCTCACCAGTTTCCTGATGTATGGCCACGGATTGCTACTGCCGATCCCCGACATTGATCACACCGATTTCATGCTGATACTGGGCGGCAATCCGCTGGCTTCCAACGGCAGCATCATGACCGTTCCGGACGTGGAAAAGCGCCTGAAAGCGATTCAGGCTCGCGGCGGCAAAGTGGTCGTGGTCGATCCACGGCGCAGCGAAACGGCGGCGATTGCCGATCAACATGTGTTCGTCCGTCCTGGCGGCGATGCGGCGTTGCTGTTTGGTCTGCTCAATACGCTGTTCGAAGAAGGCCTGACCCGCGCCAGCCATTTGCCTGTCGATGGTATCGAGGAGGTACGCAAGGCGACTGCAGCAATGACGGCCGAAGCGATGAGCCCGCGTTGTGGCGTTCCCGCGCAGCAGATCCGGCAACTGGCGCGGGATTTCGCCGCAGCTGACAAAGCCGTTTGTTACGGGCGCATGGGCATATCCACGCAAGTGTTTGGCACCTTGTGTCATTGGCTTGTGCAGTTGATCAATCTGGTCAGCGGCAATCTTGATCAGACCGGCGGCGCCCTGTGCACCGAACCGGCAGTGGATCTGGTCAGCACGACGTCTGGCGGGCATTTCAATCAGTGGCAGAGCCGGGTTTCCGGGCTTCCGGAATACGCTGGCGAGTTGCCGGTATCGGCGCTGGCTGAAGAAATCCTCAGCGAAGGGGAAGGGCAGGTCAAAGCGTTGATCACCGTGGCGGGCAATCCGGTATTGTCGACACCCAATGGCCGCCAGCTTGATCAGGCGCTCGACGGGCTCGAATTCATGCTCAGCATTGATTTGTACATCAATGAAACCACGCGCCACGCCGACCTGATCCTGCCGTCGACATCAGCGCTGGAAAACGATCATTACGATACGACGTTCAACATGTTCGCCGTGCGCAACGTGACCCGTTTCAATCGGGCGATTCTCGAAAAGCCAGTCGGCGCCTTGCACGACTGGGAAATTTTTGTCGGCCTGGCCAAGGCTTTTGCTGCCAGGGCCGGCCGGGAGTTGAAACCGACCATGGCGCCGGCACAGATGATCGATCGGGGTCTGCGTGGCGGTTTGTACGGCGAGGCGTCGGAGTACCAGCTGTCGGTGGATCGTCTGCTTGATCATCCACATGGTCTGGATCTGGGTGCTCTGAAGCCCAACCTGGCGCCACGCTTGAAGACTGCGAACGGGCGCATTCAGGCCGCACCGGAGGTGATCATGGCTGACCTTGCGCGTTTCGCCGCAGCCAGCGTCCCGGCCGTCGGCGAATTGTTGCTGATCGGCCGCCGTCATGTGCGCAGCAACAATTCCTGGATGCACAATTATCACCGGCTGGTGAAAGGCAAGCCGCGTCATCAGCTGTTCATGCATCCGGACGATCTGGCCAGTCGCGGCCTGAGCGATGGTCAGCAAGTGCGGGTCAGCTCCCGGGTCGGCGTCATTGAAGTGCAAGTGCTGGCCAGTCTCGACATGATGCCGGGCGTGGTCAGCCTGCCGCATGGCTGGGGGCATGCGCGGCCTGGCGTCCAGATGGGCATCGCCCAAAGCCAGCCGGGCGTCAGCGCCAACGACTTGACTGACGAGCGGCAACTCGACAGCCTGTCCGGCAATGCAGTGTTGAACGGGATTTGTGTGCAGGTCGCAGCTGCCTGAAGGCAGGGAAGGCTGAGCGTCCTGCTCGGGATTCCGTTACAATGCGCCACCGTGTCGACAACTGAGTCGGAAAAGTTAAGCCGAGGTGCTCCATGGATATTATCGAAACGATTAAAGAGCAGATTGCCAACAACACCGTTCTGCTTTACATGAAAGGCTCTCCGAATGCTCCGCAGTGCGGTTTTTCGTCGAAGGCTTCCCAGGCATTGATGGCATGTGGCGAGAAATTCGCCTATGTCGACATCCTGCAGAACCCGGAAATCCGCGCCAACCTGCCAAAGTACGCCAACTGGCCGACCTTCCCACAGCTGTGGGTAGCAGGCGAACTGGTTGGCGGTAGCGACATCATCACCGAAATGATGGCTGATGGCTCGCTGCCAACGCTGGTCAAGGAAGCAACTGTCAAAGCTGCGGCCAACAAGACCGAAGCTTGATGGAACCTGTTGGAGCGAGGCATGCCCGCGAACCGTGGGACCGGCTTGAGCCGGGAAGGCGTTTTCCCGGCTAAAACCGGGGGCATGTTCGCAGTCTGTCTGCTCCAATGAAAAAGCCCCGCTCTCGTCAGAGAAGCGGGGCTTTTTCGTATTGGTCGATCAGACTGTTCAGTCGCCCATTTGCGACTGCAGGTAGTTTTCAATCCCTACCTTGTCGATCAGGCCCAACTGGGTTTCGAGCCAGTCGATGTGCTCTTCCTCGGATTCGAGGATATCTTCCAGCAGTTCGCGGCTGCCGAAGTCGCCAACCACTTCAAAGTGCGCAATCGCAGCCTTGAGGTCGGCCAGACCTTTTTGCTCGATCTTCAGGTCGCACTCAAGCATTTCCTTGGTGTGTTCGCCGATCAGGATCTTGCCCAGCTCTTGCAGATTAGGCAGGCCCTCAAGGAACAGGATGCGCTTGATCAGCTTGTCAGCGTGCTTCATCTCGTCGATGGATTCGTGATACTCGTGCGCACCCAGCTTTTTCAGACCCCAATCTTCATACATGCGGGCATGCAGGAAGTATTGATTGATCGCGACCAGCTCGTTTCCGAGGATCCTGTTGAGATGCTGGATGACTGTAATGTCGCCTTTCATGTTCGAGGTCCCGCCAATGGCTTGTGTCTATAAAAGGCAAGTTTGAGCCGCAGCTATAACTCTGTCAAACCTAAGTTATTGAATATTAAGTGAAAATAAATAGTAATAAGAATGTTTATGTTCCGCATCTTGGTCCTAAGCGCTTGAATTACGGACATAAAAAAACCGAACACTGGGTTCGGTTCTTTAAATTAGTTTAATCAGGCGACTGAAAATTCTGCGGGGTACGCCAGCGAAGGCTTGCTGATTTGCAGTTCGGTCAGCGTATTGCGCACAACTTCCTTGGCGAGACACGCGCATTTGCCACATTGGCTGGCTACGCCCAGGGTTTGGCGGACGTCGCGATAACTGCAGCAACCCTCGAGAATTGCATCCCGGATTTGACCGTCAGTGACACCTTGGCAGAGGCAGACATACATAAGTGAGAACCGTCGCTGTTCATTGCTCGATGCGGAGGATACTAATGTTAATGAGAATGCTTGTCAAAACTCTTTGAGAGGCTTTCGCGCAGTGGCGATGAATGGTAGATCAGGGAATATGCTTAGCACTAAGTGGCATTAGGCTTATATGGCAGCGAAAAAAAACCGGCCTGTAAAGGGCCGGTTTTTTCAGGCAAACCACGACTCAGTCATTGAAGTCTTCCCAACCGCCCATCTGTTTCCAGCGATTGACGATGCCGCAGAACAAGTCAGCAGTCTTCTCGGTGTCGTAACGAGCCGAGTGCGCCTCGCGGCCATCGAAGTCGATACCTGCCGCCGAGCAGGCTTTGGCGAGCACGGTCTGGCCGTAGGCGAGTCCGGCCAGTGTCGCGGTATCAAAACTGGAGAACGGGTGGAACGGATTGCGCTTCATGTCCAGCCGCGCGACAGCGGCGTTGAGGAAGCCCAGGTCAAAGCTGGCATTGTGTCCGACCAAAACCGCACGCTTGCAGCCATTGGCCTTGAGCGCCTTGCGGACCCCACGGAAAATGTCGGTCAGTGCGGTTTCTTCGCTGACGGCCATGCGCAGCGGATGGTCGAGTTTGATTCCGGTGAATTCCAGCGCTGCCGCTTCAATGTTCGCGCCCACAAAAGGTTCGACCCGAAAGAAGTAGGTGTGCTCCGGGAAGACAAAGCCCTTCTCGTCCATGCCAATGGTGACCGCTGCAATTTCCAGCAGAGCATCGGTGGCGCAGTTGAAACCACCGGTTTCAACGTCGATGACGACAGGCAGATAGCCACGGAAACGGGCAGCCATCGGATGACGCGAGCCGCCTCCGCCGTGACCGTCCTGTTCGTCGTCGAAATGATCTTCACTCAAGTGTGTGTCTCCAGCAGGCGCCAGCGCAGTTTTTCACCGGCACGCAGGGGAATTACGGACAGCTCGCCAAACGGCAGACTGGTGGGCGCGGTCCATTCATCACGGACCAGCGTTATGGTGTCTTGGTGGACCGGCAGGCCATAAAAGGCCGGACCGTGGAGGCTGGCGAATCCCTCCAGTTTGTCCAGGGCATTGCGCTGCTCGAAGGCTTCGGCGTACATCTCGATCGCCGCGTATGCGGTGTAGCAACCGGCGCAACCGCAGGCCGCTTCCTTGGCATGCTGGGCATGAGGTGCCGAATCGGTGCCCAGGAAGAACTTCGTGCTGCCGCCCGTCGCGGCATCCAGCAAGGCGCTCTGGTGCGTGTTGCGCTTGAGAATCGGCAGGCAATAGAAGTGCGGACGGATGCCGCCAACCAGCATGTGGTTGCGGTTGTAGAGCAAGTGATGGGCTGTGATCGTCGCGCCGACATTCGCCGAAGCCTGATTGACGAACTGCACGGCCTCGGCCGTGGTGATGTGCTCGAACACCACTTTGAGCGTCGGGAAGCGCTCGACGACGCGGGTCAGCTGTTCATCGATGAACATCTTCTCGCGGTCGAACACGTCGATCTCGCCCCGGGTCACTTCGCCATGCACCAGCAGCGGCATGCCGACTTCGGCCATGGTCTCCAGCGCGGGGAAAATCTTGTCGATGCTGGTCACGCCGGAATCGGAATTGGTAGTCGCGCCGGCCGGGTACAGCTTGGCCGCGTGAACGAAGCCACAGGCCTTGGCCGTGCGGATATCTTCCGGCTGGGTCAGGTCGGTGAGGTAAAGCACCATCAAAGGCTCGAAACGACTGCCGGCCGGGCGTGCCGCCAGGATGCGCTGGCGATAAGCGTCAGCTTCCTGTGCGTTGCGTACGGGTGGCACAAGGTTCGGCATGATGATTGCGCGGCCAAAAGTACGCGCAACGTCAGCAACGGTGTGAGGCAAAACAGCTCCATCGCGGAGGTGAATGTGCCAGTCGTCGGGACGCAGGAGGGTCAGGCGGTCAGACATTGGGGATTCCAGGCGGGTCAAACTCGCTGGGAATGCTACCGGAAAAGACTCTCTCAGGCACTCGCTATCAAGTTTTGTAGGAAGTTACCGATAGCCAGTTGTAGGAAGCAATTTTTTTGGTAACGCCGTATTTTTTTGTGGAGCCTCCCGTGCGCCAGCGATATTTAGCCTTGCTCAGCCTTTTCGCCAGCCTGCCGGCGATGGCTATTACTTTCCAGACGCGTCTGGAAAGTATCGAGTGGAAGGTCGAAGGCGATCAGTTCGAATGTCGTCTGAGCCAACCCATCACCGATTTCGGTGCGGGTGAGTTCGTGCGCCGGGCGGGTGAGCAGGCGATTTTTCGCATCAAGGCTTCAGGGGCAATGATGGGCCCAGGTTCCGCGACCCTGCTGGCTGCTGCTGCGCCTTGGCAGCCGGGGCGCGGCGATATCAATCTGGGCTCGGTCCGGGTCAGCAACGGCGGTTTTCCCTTCAACAGCTCTCAGGTGCAGGCCGGACGGCTGATCAACGGCCTGATGGACGGTCGCAGCCCGGTTATCCGGCATTATTCCCGTGATGGCGGCGGCACCATGGAAGTGCGCCTGTTGCCCGTCAAATTCAACAAGGCGTTCGGTGATTACCAACTGTGTGTCACCAAGCTCTTGCCGATGAACTTCGACCAGGTCAAGCAGGCCGTGGTCGGCTTCCCCGGTGGCGGTATCGAACTCGACAGTCGTGCCAAGTCGCAGCTGCAAACGGTGGTGGCTTATCTGAAGGCTGATCCAACGGTCAATCATATCGAGCTCGACGGACATTCCGACAACAGCGGCAATCGCCTGACCAATCGCGACCTTTCCCGGCGTCGCGCATTGGCGGTCATGGATTTCCTCAAGGCCCAGGGCGTTCCTGAAGAGCAGATCACCTTGCGCTTCCATGGCGAGCGTTACCCGCTGGCGCCGAACACCAATAACGCCAACCGCGCACGTAATCGCCGGGTGAACATTCATCTGGAGCGTGTGACACCAGACGAGAAGCCCGCGCCCGTTGCCTCGTCGGGCAGCGCCGCCAGCATTTCCTGATTGAGGGAGCCTCGTCGCGCACTCGACATAAACTGTCGCTTCATCGTCAGAAGCTGTCGCGCCACTGTAAATCACTGCTCATGAGCGGTAGAATCCCGGGTTTTCCGTACAACCCGGTGGAGTGATGGCATGGCGGACGTAAACAAGGTAGTTCTCGCGTATTCCGGTGGCCTGGATACTTCGGTAATCCTCAAGTGGCTGCAAGATACGTACAACTGCGAAGTGGTGACCTTTACCGCTGACCTGGGTCAGGGCGAAGAAGTCGAGCCCGCACGTGCCAAGGCTAAAGCCATGGGCGTGAAAGAAATCTACATCGACGACCTGCGCGAAGAGTTCGTGCGTGATTTCGTGTTCCCGATGTTCCGTGCCAATACCGTCTACGAAGGCGAGTACCTGCTGGGCACTTCCATCGCTCGCCCGCTGATCGCCAAGCGTCTGATTGAAATCGCTAACGAAACCGGCGCTGACGCCATTTCCCACGGCGCGACGGGTAAAGGCAACGATCAGGTCCGCTTCGAACTGGGTGCTTACGCGCTCAAGCCGGGCGTCAAAGTGATTGCTCCCTGGCGTGAATGGGATTTGCTGTCCCGTGAAAAGCTGATGGACTACGCCGAGAAGCATTCGATCCCGATCGAGCGTCACGGCAAGAAGAAATCCCCGTACTCCATGGATGCCAACCTGCTGCACATTTCCTATGAAGGCGGCGTTCTGGAAGACACCTGGACCGAGCACGAAGAAGACATGTGGCGTTGGACCAAGTCCCCGGAGGACGCACCGAACGTTGCGACCTACCTGGAACTGACCTATCGCAATGGCGACATCGTCGCGCTTGATGGCGTTGAAATGACGCCTGCCACCGTGCTGGCTACCCTGAACCGCATTGGCGGGGAAAACGGCATTGGTCGTCTGGATATCGTTGAAAACCGCTATGTCGGCATGAAATCCCGTGGCTGCTACGAGACGCCCGGCGGCACCATCATGCTGCGCGCGCACCGCGCCATCGAGTCGATCACTCTGGATCGCGAAGTCGCTCACTTGAAAGACGAGTTGATGCCCAAGTATGCCAGCCTGATCTACACCGGCTACTGGTGGAGCCCGGAGCGTCTGATGCTGCAACAGATGATCGATGCTTCCCAGGCTCACGTGAACGGCGTCGTGCGGCTGAAGCTGTATAAAGGCAACGTGATCGTCACCGGTCGCAAGTCGGACGAGTCGTTGTTCGATGCCAATATCGCGACATTCGAAGATGACGCAGGCGCCTACGATCAGGCTGACGCTGCAGGCTTCATCAAGCTCAATGCCCTGCGCATGCGTATCGCAGCGAACAAGGGCAGAAAGCTGTTCTGACCTGACGTACAGAATGCAGCACCTTGAATCGGTGCTGCATTTGAAATTCGTTGCCGAGGGTCATCGGATTCTCAGGCTAGCTTATTCGTATCGAAGTGCAGACTATCTGTTGTTTTTGCTTGTGGTCTTTGCGTAGGGGCGTCGTTGCTCCTGTGCTTGCAGGCTGGCCCTGGGCACCGGTTTGACGAACGCCAGCAAATCCTCCGTTCTCTTGCTATAGCGCTTTAACAGCGTCATCAGTCTTTTTTCGAATTCGAGCTCCTTGATCAGTTCAGGATTGTTCTTGAGGCTTTCAAGACGTTGCAGGTTTTTGTCCAGCGCACGCTCTGCGTCGCGGTAATCTCTTAGTTTTGACATGGTGTTTTCCGTCGTCTGTCCTTGGGCTTGGTTGAATCAGGTAAAAGCAGTTTTCATAAACGTCTCGTCATGGGTTGATTTCATTAAACGTTAGCTCTTTTCTTGAAACGTAATTTACCGATTCTGCGAAAATTGATGTTCGTCCCGGTAAGGCATGCAGATTGAAGTGCTTGATTGCACAGCATTTTAATTGTTTCGCTTTTGTCACATGGAGCAAGCTGTCAGCTTAACTGTCTTATTCCTACAAAATTAATCGCTTAAGTCTGTTGATTTTTGTCCGTTTGGGGCGGACTACATGACGATTTCCTACAGCGGTATTCCTCTTTGCTGAAACTTGAATTCAACGCTATTGCTTCATTCGAAGTGCTGGTTTGAGATTTTGTTGCTTCAGAGGCGTCTACGTCTTTGGTATGAAAGTTTTTCAGTTCGGTGGGCGTGTATAGCACTTTGTTGTTGAAATTCAATGTCAGAAAAAAGAACACTACTAAAGTCGAAGGGAAGGCGATCAGAAACCAGATATATATCTGACGGTTTTCGTCATCCAGGTAAGGTAGTACCGTTGTCGCTGATGCTTCCGATAGTGCTGCAAATACCGCAATGACGCTGATGGGATTTACAATCCGGTTTAAACGTTTCATTTCTGTTCCTTATAGAGTAGGTGACAAGCGCCAATAGGCGATAAAGAACGTTTAACCAGATTGAATTTCTTTTCGCAATATCCGAAAAGGGGGCAAACATCGAAAGCTGTCACTTTTGCTTCAGATGAATGAAAAGGTGTGTGAGCACTCGACGACGCGGGAACGCGCTTGCAGGGGATGCAGGTTGTTCAGGGTGTCAGGCCGGTACTGACGGGGTGTCGGCTGTCATTGCGATCAGATAGGTACCGGCCATAGGTGGGTGCGAGCAGGACTCAGGGCGTATCGTCATCTCCCCTCTGCTGAAATTCAAATCGATAAGCCTTGCCGATGTCCCACACCTGCCGCACGGTAAGATCAAGCAAACGAGCGATCTCTACTGCGGTATATCCCAGGCTGGAGTAATGCATGGCGTGACCTGCGACCAGGTCGTCTATCTCCATGGGGTCCTGTAATGCTTCCCGCTTGATTTCACTGATAGGTCGACTGAATGCTATTTTGACACCGTGTTCCAATGCCAGCTGTTTTATTTCTTTCCTGTTCATTCTCAGTGAATATTGAAGCGCTGACATCCCGGCGCCCTTGGCGACCAGATCTTTGAGAAGATGAATTTTACTGTTTCGCTCCTGCGCGTCATCCGGGGGGCTGGCGGAGGCAGGAGTTGATCGCGGCGGCGATACATTGCCTTCCTTTATGACATCAATCACACCGCCTTGAGCGACGAATCGTTCGACGGCGGCGGCAAGGTCCCTGGTACTTCGTTGATCGGGAGAGCGGTGGGTAGTCTTGCTATTCATGGTATATCCTTTTTTGAACATGGTTATACACATGGCCAATTCAAAATGAATCTACAGGCCGGACCCAGGTCTGTCAGTGTTGAGCAGTGTCTGATTGACCTTGCCTGCACTGTTCGAGTCCCTTCAGTTGTTTTGAATGGGATCCATACAATAAAAAATCAAATAAAAGGTAGTCAAAGTGACATTGCCTCTTAGGTGGTTGCTCAATTAATTCAGCATGCTTCACGATAAGATTAGTGAGTTGGTTGTTAAAAAAGTAACGACTGGTAATAGAATTTGCAAGTAAAAATAGATGCTTTACATGAATTGATTTGCCTTGGCGGCACGTGTCTTACATGCTTTTATTTGGCGTCTGTTAGTTTTGTAGTACATTTCCTCTTTAAATGGCGGAGTATGGCGTCAGCTGGCAATATAGTATTAGCTATATGTCGGATGAGCGTTTTTAAAAACGTCTGAGGGGCGCGTGGTGCGATGCGCAGGGTAAATAGATAGTTTGGTAATAAATAGTTATGCATCTTTCGTGTTTTGTTTTGATAACAGTCAAACTCAATTCCCGGCTGATAACCGGTCGAAGGCTGGTGACGCAAATACGCGCCGTTTGACTAGGATGTGTCCGAAATATTTGTAGGAGCTTTCCTGAAATATATATATTTACAAAAACGGTGCTGCAATATGTGTAGTTTTTCAACAGAGGCAACAGGTGGTTGAGGTAATTATGTGTGCAACATTTTCTGACGCGGGTCGCTGGCGTCCTCATCGATACCACATATGATGAATAGATAACGAATACGCAGGCCCGAGGCAGGCACATTGAGATTACCGCAGACAGGGGGGGGGACGTGGTAGATCCTGCGGTGTTTAAACCCGGGGCCGAATGGGGCTGGTGCGTTTATTCATCCATTCGATACCGCCAGCGTCCTGATAGGTCAACGCAGGAAATCGATCTGAAGTAGTGGCGAGGCGCTATCTAGCTTGGGGTCATCTTAAGTCCGCCGGATGCGTAGGAGTGAACCGTGGCTTGAATGAGAAATGTTCATCGGCTTCCGTTGCATCCGGTTCATTAATCATAAGAGGTAGTATGTCTAATGCTCGATTTGACTGTAACGATTGTCCTTGCATTGCAACGCTCTATCCCGGTCTTTGTCGGGATGAACGATTCGTCCTTTGTCAGGGCGGATATATTTTGAAAAATTTCTGGAATGCCGTAATGCGGCTGAATTTTGTAGGACTATTCTGTTGTAAGTGTACGAATGGTCTTTGGCTGTTACTCCTCAGGGGTGAGCGCCATGCAAAGCACTAAACGACTAGGCTATTGTGCTGACTCTGAAAATTCGAATAGCGAAAAATGGACTGCCCATGAATAAAGTGCTGATCGTGGATGATCATCCCGTCATTCGCCTTGCCGTACGTATGCTGATGGAGCGTCATGGCTATGAGGTCATCGCGGAGACGGACAACGGCGTGGATGCCCTGCAGTTGGCACGCGAGCATTTGCCCGACATCGTGATTCTCGACATCGGAATTCCCAAGCTCGACGGGCTTGAAGTCATCGCTCGCTTATCGGCAATGACACTGCCGTTCAAGGTGCTGATACTTACCTCGCAGGCGCCTGGGCATTTTTCCATGCGCTGCATGCAGGCTGGCGCGGCAGGTTACGTCTGCAAGCAGCAGGATTTGACCGAGCTGTTGAGCGCTATCAAGGCGGTATTGTCAGGTTACAGCTACTTTCCCAACCAGGCGCTGCACACCGTTCGTTCCAGCATGGGTAACGCCAGTGAGGCCGATATGGTTGATCGTCTTTCCGGGCGGGAAATGATGGTCCTGCAACAGCTCGCCAGGGGGAAATCCAATAAGGAGATAGCCGACGGTATGTTTCTAAGCAATAAAACCGTCAGTACTTACAAGACGCGCTTGCTGATGAAGCTCAATGCTCACTCGTTGGTGGACTTGATCGAGTTGGCCCAGCGCAACGGTCTGGTCTGATGCCTGTAGCCTCTCGAGCCTGAGAGGCTTTGGCGGCGCGGGCGTACCGATACATGCATGGCGCGTTGCGTCTTCGGTCTTAAAGGTCGAAGTCGTAATCCCCCAATTGCCTTTGCAGTCGCCGCTCTTCAAGCAGGTTGTCGATGGTGCGACGTTTGCTCAGGTTGGTCTTCGCCTGCTCGACGGGCGTCGGCTCGGCCTCGTCCGATTCAACGGCAACAAAGTCGTCGTCTACATCTATTTGCTCTTTGTCAGTGGTCATGAAGTTGACTCCAGGCTTGGGGCATTCATGGCGCACCTTATAGCGACAAAGCGCGGGCGGGTAAAAAAGATTTTTTCAATCGATCAGCCGCTGCAACCCCTATCGCTCAATCGTCCGATGTTTTGTATTTGTAATCGCACAGGTCTTCGATACGACAACTGCCGCAGCGGGGCTTGCGTGCCTGGCAAACATAACGGCCATGCAGGATCAACCAATGGTGGGCGTCGAGCAGATAATCTTTTGGTACGAATTTCATCAGTTGCTTCTCGACTTCGACCACGTTCTTGCCGGGGGCGATGCCGGTTCGATTGCTGACGCGGAAGATGTGCGTATCCACCGCCATGGCGATCTGGCGAAATGCAGTATTGAGCACCACGTTGGCAGTCTTGCGACCCACGCCAGGCAGGGCTTCCAGCGCCTCGCGAGTTTCCGGCACCTGGCCACGGTGCAGCTCCACGAGCATTCGGCAGGTCTCTATGACGTTTTTGGCTTTGCTGTTGTAAAGGCCGATGGTCTTGATGTACTCGGACAAACCTTCGACACCCAGGTCGTATATCGCCTGCGGCGTATTGGCAACCGGGTAGAGGCGAGCGGTGGCCTTGTTGACGCTGACGTCTGTGGCCTGCGCTGACAGAATTACCGAAATCAACAATTCGAACGGCGATGTGTAAGCCAGTTCGGTTTTTGGGTCCGGGTTGTCTTCGTGGAGTCGGCGGAAAATTTCCAGGCGTTTCGCGGCATTCATGTACGGAGTGTTTCCCTGGAGGCCTGTGCCTCGTTAAATACTGGTGTCTTTTCGGCGCAGGCGCAGTGCGTTTGCCACAGCGATCGCGAGGCCCGCAAGGATAAAGCCTCCTGGAGCAAGAACGGCAAGATGAACGCCGGACGCTGACTGTAATAGGTCAATCTGCCATCTTGAGGCGCTGCTGCCAAACAACCAGTGTGCATTGCTCAACAGCGAGCCCTGGCCCAGCAGTTCTCGAACCGCTCCGAGCAACATGAATGTCGCGCCGTAGAACCCGGTCAGACGTAGAAAGCTCCGGGCGCTGCCATGCCGATCAGTTTCGGTACTCGATAACAGCAGACACTGAACGCCGATGAGCGGCAGATAAATGCCCAGCGCTTGATACAGTTCGAGGGCGTGTGCTTGCAGCAGCAGACCGGCGATGGTGACCAAGGTGGCGGCGATGGTTGCGTCGAGCAGCAACCTGATTGTTGAATGCAGTAGCGGCGCGACTGTTTTCACCACTGCGATGTACAGCAGTCCGACTGAGCCCAGTACCAGCAGGAATCCCATGCTTTTAACCAGCGAATCACTGACGCCGATCAATGGCGCCAGGCTCAAGGGTCTCAGCAGCGTGAACAGGACGGGTCGATTGCCGGGGTTCATGGCCGTTCTCCTTTCAGATTGGGCAGCAAGCGGGTTTTCTCGGCATCGAAGTAGCGCAACGTCTCGCGGATCGCGTCGATGGCACCTCGTGAAGTGATGGTCGCGCCAGCGATTTGATCGAAGGTCCCGCCGTCCTGTTTCAGTTTCCAGCCTGCATCATCCGGGTCGGTCAGAGATTTGCCGAGAAAACCATTGAGCCACTGCGGTTCGGAAACTATCCGTGCGCCCAGTCCCGCTGTCTCGGCGTGACTCAGCACCTTGATGCCATTGAGCCTGCCATCCACCGATACGCCAATCAGCAATTCTATCGGCCCTGCGTAACCTTGGCCGCGACTGTGAAAAAAGATCGCGACGGGGCGACTTTCCAGAGTCGCCAGGAAACCTTCGACTACGGCCGAATCTGGCGTGCGACCGGGCAACTCCAAAGGCTGTTGCAGCGGTTGGTTGTCATAGCTTTGCGCAGGAATGACACCAAGTAACACCTGGTTGCGCAGCGTATCCCGACTCGCCTGGATGCCTGGCGCAACGGTTTTCTCAACCACCATCGTGATGCCGACGCCCAGGCATATGACGACCGCGAGCAGGAGTCCGGCAAGTGGTCTGGAGAGCGGTTTCACAACTGTGCACCGGGCGTCGCTGGCGATGCGGTCAGGCGCTCCAGTGCCGGGACGGCGAGGTTCATCAGCAACACCGCAAATGCAACGCCGTCCGGATAAGCGCCCCAGGTTCGAATGACATAGATAATCAGGCCGACGCCGACGCCGAAGAGCAGGCGCGCTCTGAGATTGTCCGGCCCGGAAACCGGCTCGGTGACAATGAAAAAAGCGCCGAGCATCGTCGCGCCGGTGAACCAGTGCAACAGCGGCGAGCCGTTGGAGTCTGACCCGGAACCGTTCCAGCACAGCAGGCTGATCACGAACAGGCTGCCGAGCATGCCAACAGGCGCGTGCCAACTGATCAGTCGGCGTTGCAGCAGCAGCGCACCGCCGGCGAGAAAAGCCAGATTGACCCATTCCACGCCGCGCCCACCCAAGCTGCCAAATGCCGGACTGCGCGCGAACAGTTCGTCGACGGTCAAGCTGTTGTTGATGCGAAGTACGTCGAGCGCAGTGGCCTGGGCCCAGGCATCCGGGTTTGACAGGCCGCTGAGGTTGAGGCCGAAGATATGCTGCAGGCCACCCATCAGACTCAGGCCGTGCGTCGCCGGCCAGTGGTTCATTTGTTGGGGGAACGAAACAAGCACGAAGGCATAACCCAGCATCGCCGGGTTGAAAGGATTGTTGCCAACGCCGCCATACAGATGTTTGCCAAACAGCAGCGCAAAACCGCTGGCCAGCGCAGTCAGCCACCAAGGGGAATAGGGCGGCAGCGCCAGCGCCAGAAGGGTTGCACTGACCAGAGCACTGCAATCACTGAGTGTCGGCAGCAGCGCTTGCCTGCGTAGCGCGAGCACCGCGGCTTCGACCAGCAGCGCTGCCCCCGCCGCTATCAGCCAGGTGATCAATACGCCCCAACCGAAGAACCAGATAAGGGTCAATACCCCCGGCAGCGCCGCAATCAGCACCCACAGCATGGTTTTTTGCAGGCGCTCATTCACCGGCTCCAGGTGAATGGCGTTATCAGGCGTTTGCACGAGTATCCATCAATGCAGAAGAGGGCTGCATTGCCGAATCAAGAGCCACCTCGGCTGTGTGAAGTGCTGTTTGCAAGGTTGCCAGCTGCTCGGCAGTGGCTTGAGCTGACAGGGCCTTGTTGTAGGCGGCGCGGGACATGGCCAATTGGATCTTCGCCCGTTTCAGGCCGCTGTCATCGCGCGGGGCCAGCGGCGTTTGCGCCTGCACGGGTACTTGATCTTGCAGGCTCGCCAGCGCTTGCTCGGCGGCTTCGAACTCTTTTTGCATCTCCACCAACTGCGCAGCCTGCTCGGCGACGGGCGGATGACCGAAAGCCTTGAGGGATTTATTCAGCTGCGCCCGGCTCATAGCCAAGGTACTGCGGGCTTTTTTCAGTGCTTCTTCGTCCGTTGCCAGTTTTTGCGTGCGAATACGTTCGATCGCAGAGTGCAACGGGCTCTCAAGGTTGTCTGGCTGCGGTGCGGGCTTTTGCGCGCGGGCCAGTCGTTCGGCGTGACGTTGTTGCTCTTCGTGGCGCAGGCGAGCGTTGCGGGCTTCGAAGCGATGGCGGGCGTGATTGCGTTTGCGCGTTCGGGCCTGGGTTTGCTGCTCGGTCACCGCAAGGCCGCCGACAATCGGGATTACCCCCGTGAGCGGCAGGGGAAGCATATCGATGCAATCCACCGGGCAAGGCGCCACACACAGATCGCAGCCTGTGCATTCGTCGACGATGACGGTGTGCATCATCTTTGCCGCGCCAAGAATCGCATCCACCGGGCAGGCCTGAATGCATTTGGTGCAACCAATGCACTCGGCCTCGCGGATGAATGCAACCTGCGGCGGGGCCAAGCCTCGTTCGGTGTCCAGCGCCAGAGTCGGCACCCGCAGCAACTGAGCCAGGGCAGCGATGGTTTCTTCGCCACCGGGCGGGCATTTATTGATTGCTTCGCCGTCGGCGATGCCCTGCGCATAGGGCTTGCAGCCCGGATGGCCACACTTGCCACATTGGGTTTGCGGCAGCAGCGCGTCGATGCTTTGAATGAGAGTCATGGTTTGACCAGTCCACTGAAGCCAAGAAAGGCCAGCCCCATCAGGCCCGCCCCAATCAGTCGGATGGGCAGACCCTGAAAGGGTGCGGGAATGTGTTGCTGTCGCAGGCGACCGGTCAGGTCGTCGAACAGGCTCAACACCAGCCAGAACCCCAATCCGCCTCCCAAACTCAACGCGATTGTATGAATGAACCCTTGATCCGGCTCAGTGCCCAGAACCATCAGCCCGAGTACGCCGGCGTTACCGATCAGCAGTAGATGCATGCCATCCAGTGGCAAGCGTGGAAACACTCGACCAAGGGCTCGTAACGTTGGACCGATCAGCAATACAGCTGTTGGCAGGAACACGAACAGCGACAAAAAACCGAGTCCCCAGGGCAGCAAAACGAACCTGTAAACTCCATGGCCCACCAGACTGCTTACAAGAATCAGGCTGAGTGTGGCGATGCCAAGCGCATGCACGCGAGCACGGGTATTTGCCATCTGCATGGAGGTGGCCAATACAGGATCGACAGCAATCGGTTGCTGCAACACGAAGTTGCTGACCAGTGCGGCGCTGATGAAGATAAGGATGAAGTCGGTCATGTGCTTGCCGGATGAGCGAACAGGCTGAAGAGCCTTTCTAAAGGGTAGACAGTATCTGGCAAGAAATCGGTTCGTTTCGTGGGACGTTGCCGCAAAGCCCTGTAGGAGGGGACTTGTCCCCGAAGGCATCAGCCCAGCCAATGCTTTCCCGGACAAGTCCGGTCCTACCTAAGCCGTCGACTCTTACTTGATGCGCTGACCCGGCTTTGCGCCGCTGTCAGGGCTGAGCAAGTAGATTTCTTCGCCACCAGGGCCTGCTGCCATCACCATGCCTTCGGATATGCCGAAGCGCATTTTACGCGGCTTCAGGTTGGCGATCATCATGGTCAGGCGGCCTTCCAGTTCGGAAGGGTTCGGGTACGCGCTCTTGATGCCCGAGAACACGTTGCGTTGTTCGTCACCGATATCCAGGGTCAGGCGCAGCAGTTTGTCGGCACCTTCCACGTGTTCGGCCTTGAGGATCAAGGCAACCCGCAGGTCAACGGCGGCAAAGGCATCGAACTCGATTTCCGCAGCCAGTGGCTCCTTGGTCAGCTCGCCATTGCCTGTCGGTGCTGCATCGGTTTCGGTAGCGCTGGTGGTCAGGTCTTCTTTCGAGGCGGTGGTCATGGCTTCGACTTTTGCCGGGTCGATGCGCGTCATCAGGGCCTGGAACGGGTTGAGCTGATGGTTGCTCAGCAGCGTCTGATGGTCATCCCAGGTCAGAGGCGCGACATTAAGGAATTTTTCCGCATCGGCAGCCAGCAACGGCAGTACCGGCTTGAGGAAAATCACCAGTTGGCGGAACAGATTGACGCCCAGCGCACAGACGGCCTGGACTTCGTCCTGCTTGCCTTCTTGCTTGGCCAGCGACCACGGCGCCTTTTCAGCGATATAGGCGTTGGCACGATCGGCCAGGCCCATGATTTCGCGCATGGCGCGGGCGAAGTCACGGGCTTCATAAGCTTCTGCGATACCCGGCGCAGCCGCCAGGAACGCGTCGGTCAGCTCGGGTTCCGGATTGCCAGCTACCAATACACCGGCGTTGCCTTTATGAATGAAGCCTGCGCAACGACTGGCAATGTTGACGACTTTGCCGATCAGGTCCGAGTTGACCTTCTGCACGAAGTCTTCGAGGTTCAGGTCCAGATCGTCGACGCCCTTGCCCAGTTTGGCTGCGTAGTAATAACGCAGGTATTCCGGCGACAGGTGTTCCAGATAGGTCCTGGCCTTGATAAAGGTGCCACGGGACTTGGACATCTTCTGACCGTTTACGGTGACGTAGCCGTGCACGTTGATGCCGGTCGGCTTGCGCAGGCCGGCACCTTCGAGCATTGCTGGCCAGAACAGGGCGTGGAAGTTGACGATGTCCTTGCCAATGAAATGGTAAAGCTCGGTCGTGGAATCCTTGGCCCAGTATGCATCGAAGTCCAGGTCCGGACGGCGCGCGCACAGGTTCTTGAAGCTGGCCATGTAGCCGATAGGCGCATCCAGCCAGACATAGAAATACTTGCCCGGCTCGTCTGGAATTTCAAAGCCGAAGTACGGCGCGTCGCGGGAGATGTCCCACTGCTGCAAGCCGGCATCCAGCCATTCGGCGATCTTGTTGGCCACGGCATCCTGCAAGGAGCCGCTGCGGGTCCAGCTCTTCAGCATGGCGTCGAACGCAGGCAGATCGAAGAAGAAATGCCTGGATTCTTTCAGAACCGGGATCGCGCCGGAGATCGCGGAGCGCGGGTTCTTCAGGTCGGTTGGTGCGTAAGTGGCGCCGCATTTTTCGCAGTTGTCGCCGTACTGGTCCTCAGTGCCGCATTTCGGGCAGGTGCCCTTGATGAAGCGATCGGCCAGGAACATCTTTTTTTCCGGGTCGAAATACTGGGTGATCGAGCGGGTCGCGATATGACCGGCGTCGCGCAGGCGCTTGTAGATCATGCTCGACAGCTCGCGGTTTTCGTCCGAGTGTGTCGAGTGGAAATTATCGAAGTCGACCAGGAAATCGTTGAAGTCCGCGCTGTGCTCGGCCTTGACGTTGTCGATCAACTGTTCCGGGGTGATGCCTTCTTTTTCGGCGCGCAACATGATTGCCGAACCGTGAGCGTCGTCCGCGCAGACATAAATGCACTGATTGCCGCGATGCTTCTGGAAGCGCACCCACATATCTGTCTGGATGTACTCAAGCATATGGCCAAGGTGGATGGAACCATTGGCATAGGGCAGGGCGCTGGTGACGAGGATCTTGCGTGGCTCGGACATGGGGCTCGGCTACTTGAAGTGAAACGGAGGTCGACCACTATAAAGGTCTGGACAATTTTTTTCACCCCGCGCAAACGTAGGAGTCTTCTGAGATGCGCAGCGAAACCATGCTGTCAATCTATAGAAGGGGTAGGATAGCCGCCTGTTTTAGTCTGCCTTTATTCGGGAGTAGCCCATGAGCGCTGTAAATCGCGCAGCGGTGGAAGCCGTCCTTCGCCAATATACCGATCCCTATTTGAATCAAGACCCGGTCACTGCCGGTTGCGTACGCGCCATCGATATCCAGGGTGAACGCGTCAACGTCCAGCTGGAACTGGGTTACGCCGCCGGCTTGTTCAAGAATGGCTGGGCGCAGATGCTGCAAATCGCCATCGAAGGCCTGGACGGCGTGACGTCGGCCAAGGTCGAGATCAACACGGTCATCGCCGCGCACAAGGCCCAAGGGCAAATCCCCGGCCTGGCCAATGTCAAAAATATCGTCGCCGTGGCGTCGGGCAAAGGCGGGGTCGGCAAATCCACGACCGCTGCCAATCTGGCTCTGGCGCTGTCTCGGGAAGGCGCGCGGGTCGGGATTCTCGATGCCGATATCTATGGGCCAAGCCAGGGCGTGATGTTTGGTATCGCCGAAGGCACCCGGCCGAAGATCAAGGACCAGAAATGGTTCGTGCCCATCGAGTCCCATGGCATCGAAGTCATGTCCATGGCGTTCCTGACCGATGACAACACGCCGATGGTGTGGCGCGGTCCGATGGTCTCCGGCGCTTTATTGCAGCTGATTACCCAGACTGCGTGGAATGACCTGGATTATCTGGTCATCGACATGCCACCTGGCACCGGTGATATCCAGCTGACCCTGGCGCAGAAAGTCCCGGTCGCCGGCGCAGTGATTGTCACCACGCCGCAGGATCTGGCGTTGCTGGATGCCAAGAAGGGCGTGGAAATGTTCCGCAAGGTGAATATTCCGGTCCTGGGCGTCGTCGAGAACATGGCGGTGCACATCTGCTCGAACTGTGGCCATGCCGAGCATTTGTTTGGCGAGGGTGGTGGCGAGAAGCTGGCCAGTCAATACAGCGTCGAGCTGCTGGCTTCATTGCCGCTGTCGATGCTGATCCGCGAGCAAGCTGATGGCGGCAAGCCGACGGTGATCGCCGAGCCGGAAAGCCAGATTGCCATGGTCTATCAGGAACTGGCGCGGCACGTGGGCGCGCGGATCGTTCTGCAGGAAGCACAAAGCCCGGCGATGCCGAATATTTCGGTCAGCGATGACTGATTTGTAGCAGCCAACCTGCTGGCGAGAGGGCGTGGCAGCTCGCCGTCTTACCAGCAAGCTGGCTCCGACAAAGCTTTTCTACAGGCATAAAAAAACCCCGCTTTTGGCGGGGTTCTTTTTAAGCGATTCAGTACAAGTTAGATAACTTGAACTTCTTCAGCTTGCATGCCTTTCTGACCGCGGGTAGCGATGAAAGAAACCTGTTGGCCTTCTTTCAGGCTTTTG